>Ga0065711_1032196_pt1 | contig 27802 bp, 19 predicted proteins | sample Hoacrofraction12_FD_59098 | JGI IMG/M metagenome (GOLD analysis project Ga0065711, IMG submission 59098) | Hoatzin crop microbial communities from Cojedes, Venezuela - Epithelial fraction 12 v2 (version 2) | ecosystem: Host-associated > Birds > Digestive system > Esophagus > Crop | place...
ACGGAGCACTGGAACAGGCTGCCCAGGGAGGTTGTGGAGTCTCCTTCTCTGGAGATATTCAAGACCCGCCTGGACAAGGTCCTGTGCAGCCTGCTGTAGGTGACCCTGCTTCGGCTGGAGGGTTGGACTAGATGACCCACAGAGGTCCCTTCCAACCCCTACCATTCTGTGATTCTGTGATTCTGTGATTCTGTGATACTTGTCCCTGTTATTAACCTTATTCCTTTGCCTATTTTTATTAGCTTTAATTAGCGTAAAAGGCTTTAATATTTCTTCTCCTACCTAGACAGAAAGCATGAAGGTATAAAACTTTATTTAGACATTCAGTTTTCTTTAGCTTTTCTTTTTTGAATGAGAAATAAAAAGTCAAATATAATATTAAATTTCAAATCATTAAACTTCTCATGTTGCGTTGATGGTGCTCCTATGCAAATTATTTGGAAGTTTATGAGGTTTTTTTTTATATAAACTGCACTAACTAAACGTGAAATTGCTGCTTGTCAATAGCAAACTAGAAGACCGACTGAACAGATTATCCCCTTAGTGAAACATCATTTTGCTGTCCTTAATGTGACGCGTGTCTTACAATTAAGCAATAAAACACAGCTTCCCCATCAGACGGTGAACAATAAAAGAAGCAAGCTCTCCCAAAGAAGACTCGGAGTCAAAAGCTACCTGACCTATGCCACAGTCTGCCATTAGCAATGCTTGCCTTAAACAATGCCAGAAGGAGAAGAGGAAAGTACTCCTACCTTGCAGGAGGTTCTGGAAGAGGAGAATGCAAAGTCCTAGATACTTCCCTGCTAAGGTATTGACTCGTCCTAAAATTTGAGAGACTAGACCTGTCAAAAAAAAAAAATTGTATATATCTTGAAGGCCTTATTGTTTTCAAGATCATATAATACTGAATATCTTTAAGTTCTTTTTACTTTTTAACAAGTGCAGTGATCCCAATCTACATACAAATGTTGTCATTTGTCTAAGTGTAATGTAAAATTAAGGATATGTTTATTTTTTAAAGGCAATTATATCAATAAAAATAGCTTTCACTGAAAACTACAAGATCATTTTTTTTGTTGCTGGTACTTCAAAAGCAGAATTAGTAAGAAAAAGCAAAAATAAAGGTCAGAAATTTAAAGAAATGGGAGACAACCATGGAAATAAAGTTCTCGACAGAAATAAATTCATGAATTGAGAAGCCTGTCGTTATGCATCACAGTACTTACTTTTTGAAGATGAAAATAATTATACAGTAATTTTGAAATGGATAATCATGTGCAAAATGCTTAACAAATGCCTCCTCTAGGTTTTCTTTGGTTAGAATATTCCCCCACACACCCCGAAAGCTCCATAAAGAGGGAACACAGGGAAAACAAACAGTAACTAAGAAAGAAGAAAAGGAGGATGATCCTGGACAGCCAATCACACCTAAGATCTATACTCCTTTTGACCATTCTCATTCGCATTTTTGCAGAACCATAGAATCATAGAATGCTTTGGGTTGGAAGGGACCTTTAAAGCTCTCCTAGCCCACCCCCCCTACAGTGAGCAGGGACAGCTTCAATTAGACCAGGTTGCCCAGAGCCCCGTCCAACCTGGCCTTGAATGTTTCCAGGGACGAGGCCTCCACTGCCTCTCTGGGCAACCCATTCCAGTGTTTCACCACTCCAACTAATGTACTTTTTACAAGACGACTGAATTCTCCTGACATACTATTGATTGAATCTGCTGAACATATATAGAAAAAGTTTCAGTCGCCTTGAATACCAGTATTTGAGCAACGGTGCCTGACCACTACTGTGTGCGTGAAAACCATCTCTCAGGGCAAAAGTTATGCCAGCTTTAAAATCTTTTCTTATCTTTCATGTTGTATAGCAATATTTACCTAAAACACTTGCAACAACATAACACAAAAATAGCAAATCCAAGTATTTAAAAATTAGTAAATGTTAACATCAATGTAGACCATGCAACTGCAGTTAACCCTTACATGTACTGAGTCTAATGCACTCTTTAATTATGTTGGTGGAGGCTTTAACAATATATATAATACAATTCCTTTCAGAAAACTTGAATTAGGGAAAAAAGTTCTGTTGCAAGAATTTGCATTAATACACACATGAGGCATCTGAAATGAAAAGCCATTTAGAACAACAGTGCACTCTTGCGACATTTGGGCTGACAGAATTAGCTGTGCTCTCCTCATGGGCTGACACCAGAGACTGATTGCTCTTAACCTCAGAGGAAGATAAGAGAATTAGGAAACCAGAGCTCTGTTTTAAAGAAGTCTGGGGCAGACCACTGTCACATAGCCATCCTTACCTCCTCCCACCTTCTTTTATTACTCTTTCCAGCCTGCCCTGGTGAAGGTGTCATGCCAACCCCCTGCCGCCACATGTCTTTGCCTTTTCCCATGCCTCACCAAGCAAGGGCACACCAGCGGGGATGTGTCCAGCTCTCCTTCTTTTCCCCTCACTCCAATACACTAGACACAACTACTTAGTGCAAGAAAATAACAGCTCTATCTTTGATATTCCTGCAAGTATTTTTGATTAATGACAAACCAAGATTCACCAAGGGTTTGGCACCGTAATATATATTTGTACTCATCAATATTCAGCTGTGAGGTGCTGGGAATCAAGCAAGAGGTGATGGCTGAAGACAGAAGTACACCAGTGTTGCACCTTGGGCTTCTCTATCTACCCGAAATTCATCCAAAAAATTCTCTACTGTCATTTTAATACCAGCTGTTATCATCACACTCGCTATATTTCAGTGTGCAAGATAAAACATGCTAAGATCTGAAAAAGTTGGTGAATTCTTTCTTGTTGGAGCTTTGTTTGACCATATGGCACTGCCTCATGGATTAATTCATTACCAGTGTGCCTCCAGAATTTCCCTAAAACTTAATTTTCTATGATACTCCATATTTGCCAAGTCACTGAAAAAGAACGAGTAACATCTTTGTGCAAATACTGAATTATTAGTAATAAAATTGCAAATGTTCACATATTCTTGCTTTACCAGACAACCACAATTAGGCTGTTTTCTGCTTAAAAAAACCTCTTCTCCTGTTGTCTTCTCTAGCCATCTGTCCCCAAAAGATTATTGTTTGCTTTCTGATGATGGAATAGCCTAATAGTTGCCTTTTCCACAAAACTCCAAGTTTGCATAGCATGCTGAGAACAGTGTGGGATGAAAATCTGACCTGACATCTATTTTTAAGCAAGAATCAAATGCCAGGCAAAATCCACAGATGAAGGCAGTTGACTTTTGCTTATTTTTTTTGTTAAGGGTAATGGCAACAGAAAGTGAGACTTTAGTAAGTATTTCATATAGCTAATAAACTACAATTGACACATTTCCTGTCTACTGGACAGAAAAATTTCGTGGAAATATCATTTTTGTTTTTATTGGCCCTTCTGAGGTCCCAGGTTTTATGCACTCATCTTCTAGTCAACTTTACTGATCATGGCTCCTCCTTGAAAGCCTGGACTATGTACAGAGCTCTTTACCGCTACAATTTCTAGATCTCTTTCTCTCTTCACATGTTTTTGCTATAGTTTTGTAAGCAAAGAACTGTTAAAATCATTGTAAGAAGTTTGTCGGGTGATATTGTCCTTCCTAATTTGTATTTTCAGCCTTCAAACTAGAATTTTCTACTGTTTTCATGGCTTAATAAATGGAAATAAATTTTATGCAGTGTGATAAGAGGAATTCATTTTTTTATTTATGACATTCAATACCACTTGCTTTTTCATTGTAATTCATCAAAGTAGATCTGTTTTACACAGTAATATTTTATTCAAACAAATATTGAATAACTCTTGGTCCCTCTCTGACATCTCCTTTCATCTTTACATACCTTCCTTTCACAAATCAAAACAGAAAATTAACAAATTAACATTAGAAAATCTGATGTGCCCAAAATTATAGTGTTTGGTGCTTAGGTAGGTGGTTTGTTAGGGGGCATTTTAATTTATTTCTTATCTCTGATCCCCTCTCTAAATGCTCACAGTACCTTCCAGAATAAATCTCTTAGCCTTCCTATTTCTTATCATTGTGCTTCTGCAAACATTCACCGCACGTTTAACCACAGCATCGTACGTCTCTGCTGAGCAGCAGAGAGCCTTTATAGCCAGGTCAAAAGTACAGCAAATGCAGCTCAGGCACTTTACTGCTGCAGCTTTGTACTCCATATGCCTCCTGGAGGCAGAAAGTTTTGTTAGCTGCAGTTAGAACGAAAGGCACGATGTTGTCCCACACACACCTACAGCCCCAGCTCTGCTGGACTGATGGAGTAACATTCACATTACATCCGAACACAGATATGTGAAATATTAGTACAGACTTCTGGAGTGTTAGGCTAATGCAACCTGAAGAAGAGTTCTCTGAGGGCTTTTTGCTCTTCTGCTCAAATGTTTTAAGATGATAGCATGACCATAGGACAAATCATGTTCCTAATTCTTTTTAATAATCTGATAAATCACCAGAATTCAATGCAATCAATATGCCACTCTCTTGTTGATAGCAAGTACCCTCTGACTTTCTAGACTTCAATAAAACTAAAAACTAAATTTTTAGTTTGTACATGACCCTAAACATTGTTATTACGAATTCTGACTCTTCATTCTCAATTCAGACTTGATCCAAATTTCTTTGTTGCCTAAGGCTGAGTGAGGAGACCTCTGCATCTCCAGTGTTTATTTTCTCTGCAACTGAAATAAAATGTAAGCACAAATTCACAGACTTTTTTTCCTATAAGTTATTTATTATACCTTATGGTACAGACTTTTTTGTGCATGCAATACACCGTTAGGCTGTGTACTGTACTTCTAGTCTAGAAAAGAAATTCAGAGCCCAAGAAGAGAAGGCCCTCCACAATTAACTTCCAAGGCACCTAAGGGGTGTTTTCAGGTCCAATGCAGTGCAAAGAACCTGAATTCATAAGGAGGTGGGTTCTGCCTAACATGATATGGAATGAGTGCTCTTCAAGCTGGTGCTCCAGAGCAAGGACCATGACCAGGTATATTTGAAGGAGGTTATTCAAATGATGGATAAGGTAGGCGAAAACAAATAGCAAAAAACTGTTCTGCACTCCTGTGACATCAGTTGTCTTGACTGTGTCCTATTCTTCCATGCCATGCACACTTTTACTATTAATCATCTTTGTTTATTGTAATGGCACTCAGTGGGTCCAACTGGTCTAAAGAAAAGGAAGTTAAAAAGCAAAGATGAAACTAGTGTGCCTTTGAGGATGGAGAGTGAGAGTGAGGCACATTTTTCTTCTCGGGAAATCTGAAAGACACTCACATATGATGAACATACTTCCATTTGCTAAAGTTTTTTTCTTCTTTAGATCCCTTCCCCCGGAATGTGTTGCTAAGCCTTTTCCCCTCCCACTGTTATGTGCCAGAGACCCAAATGACCCTCACTTGAGCTGTCACAGTGCTAATTGCAGAGGGTTTGTGTTTTTACCAGTCCTTCTGCACACAGATGTACTAAATCCTCAGTTCCTGAGCCCAAATTCGCCCTTTCTGTAGCAGGCTTCAGCTTTTGCTTGGTTCCCTGGAAGCAAACAAATTTTATCAGTTTATTCTGTAATGAATATGATTCTGCTTTTGGGCATTGCTATTTAACTGCTATTTGATAGATACAAATGTGAAGTCTTTCCCTAAGGCAAATAACTTCTGCTTTTCTCCCCTGTTTGTTTCAGTAACAGGGACTACCACCCCTTCATGAAATACTGTTAAAGCGCAGTACGTTTTTTACCTTCATGACCTGAACTACAGTTCTCTGTAATGGTCACTTAAATTAATCCAGACTGGTATAGCTGGACTTTGGTGCTTCCGAGTTCTCTCTAATTCTTTAAGTTTTCAGTTCAGCTACCAGTTATGTCTTTAGTAGAGGTCTTAGACTGAAAATCAAACATAGTGACAGTCCTCTTGATGGGCAGTGAACATCCTATGACACCTCAGACACCTACCTGCATGTTTAAACTCTATTTATAATACAGACCATAGTCTTTTTGTGAACAGACTCCTTGATTTACAGTCTGCCAAACATTAGGAGGGGAGGTTATAAAGATCAGGAGTATCTGAAAGGGTAATGCTGCTGAAACATAGAATATTTTCTCTTTTACTTGGCATATTTTCTTTTTTTTTCTTTACAAATATTTTCAGAGACGGTGGATGATTTATTTTAAAGTGACCCTAATTCAAGGTTATGCTAGTGAGACAACTGTCTTTCTCTTTGATTTAGATGTTCCAGTCTTTCCTTTACGCAAAGACTATGTTGGCTTCATTTCCTTTATAACTAATCTTGCTCCCAGCATTACCAGCACACTGACTCACCAGTTGTTTCACTAGCAGGTAAGTGAGGGTTTACTAAATCTATCTAAAACTCAGAAAGCCTGCTTGGAGAAAGTAGTGAAAGGTGCAATGTTATTTGTGGAATGAAGTGCCATATTTCTAATGTTCCCTAAAATCTTTCATCTTACAATCATTCTTCCCTAAAGCAAAACTTTGGCAGGTGTTTTATGCCTCTTTTATGAAGATTGAGTAAGATTTTCCTCTTTACCACCTGAAGAAGTTAAGCTATACAGTAGGAAAACTTTTGCTGAAATGTTTATCTTTTGGATACTGTTCTGCCTGCTTCATCTCAGTTTTTTCACTGCATCAGCCAGAGGTCACACAACTCAGAGACTTTCTAACGGGTGATCAATGAGTCTTCTTCTGGAATCAGACTGGGAGTTACGCAAGGAGGGCTACTCCTGCCAGGTACAGCTTTGTCATATTCACTCTGCTGCAGGGAGATCGAACTTTGTTCTCACTTACTCTAGCATAAATATTGAGCAAGTCCATTGATCTACCTGATTTTATTATAGGTTTTTAGGAGTACAACTGACAGAATACTGTGTGTTTTGCTGCATTCTAACTGCCAGTACTCTTATGCATGTAGTTCCGGGATACCTGTGTGGAAATGGAAATACCTGTTCTACCACAGCACCATTGCCATGGGGCTCCACATGCTGATGCATGGAAAAGACAAGCTAGAATTACCTAATTTGGGATATCTTCATAAACCTCCCACACCTCTCCAGAGGTGGGTTTGGATGACAGCACACCTTTTTCAATGAGAATTTGGCTACTTCTACCTGTCGCAGAAGATGTGCCAGCACTGCATGCTGACATGCAACCAGACTAAAGTTTTATGTGGCCACTAATCCAAATGCAAGTAGATTTTTATAGGTTTGAAAAATTCAGGTTTGATTCTTACCACATTAGTTTTCCTATTCATTATTTCTCCCTCTCAGATGGATGGGCATGAAGATGGCTCTGAAAAGACGCATCTCAAAGAGGTGTTTTCTTCTCCCTGCCCACATCCTATTGGTTTCCCAAAGAAAGCAGCCACCTGTTGAATTCATGTTTTAATTCTTGTCTTTTCAGTACTTTTACTTTCTAGCATAAAGAGATGCAAATATCTCAGTGGCAAGACAAAAAAACACAATAGTGTTTTTAAGTAGCTCCCAGGAAAGAAAATCCTGCATGTTTCATGCACTTTTTTTCAGTAAGACATACCTGGATTTATAAGCCAGTGCACTTAAACGGCAGTGAATGCACTATAAATCCACACCCTCATTTTCTGTCACTTAAAAATATAAAATATTATTCTAAGGGTTCCATCTACTTGAAATATTGCTTTATTTGCAACTACTGGAGCAATCACAGCCAGAGAAAAAAATGGGTAGCTTCTAAAAAAACACCCAGGACTGCTGCTTTCTTTAGAGCAGAAATTCAGAACTTCTTTAGAAATGGTTAAATTTTTTTTGTACAGGAGATTTCCTTGATGGTTGTTGACAGCATTTCTGTAATGGCACTATTACTGGCAAACTTAATGATTTACTGGAAAGAATAACAACAGAGCAGTGGCCTCAGAAATGTCACTTGAAGGCCTCTTGATTGATTTTTACAATGATCCCAGAGGACTATTTGTCCTGTATTCAAATTCACTATTATTTTTCATTCCTTCTAGAAAGTTACAGCTATTCATAGGCTTAAAATTAATTTATTCTAGAAGCAAATAAGAAAGTATAGTGTATTCAAATGAGACTATGAAGTCTGGAGCAGAGTAACTAGTGTTTGAAAAAAACATGAATCAGCCTACTACAATCTTAAGAGAGAAACATGTGTTCTGTAGGCATTGTAGTTTTTCACTAGGTCACTCAAATGGATTGAGACTGATTTACTAGAGTGAAGGATGTGACCACAGGGTGTAAGTACATCACTTCCAAAGCAACTACCTGCATCAGGAGCAGCAGGGTTTGGTTTGTTGTTTTTTTTTTCCTTAGGTAGATTATGTTGTTACAAGTGAGAATAGACTAATAATAATATTTCTTGATGTATCACAAGTTTACAAAGCTACAGCAGCTTTACAGAGAGTGAGACTCCATGTTTAAAAAAAAACGAACTACTCTTATGATCACGTATACTGTCCATCTGCAGAGAGAGGGGAAACCTTCACTGAATTTCATTCCCATCCCTGATATCTATATATTAAATGACTTGTAGTTCTCCCTACCCAGGGTACAGCATGCTGCCTGCACTGGTGGGAAGGCCCCTCCAAAGTTCAAGTACTGGATGAGGAAGCAAAACCCCAGTCACTGGTGCATTAGTGCATTTACGGCCCTTGGGTTTTAAGTTCTAGTTTTTCTCTCTATAGATCGCTCATTTTCAATAAATTGTCCACACACACTTGGTGTGAAGAGGGTTATTTCACTGACGACTTTGTGAGCATTCTGTGTTTATGCCTCATGACAAGACAAGTGTTTTTATATAACCTCCAACATTCTGTGCATTTTTTTTAGTTCCAGATACTTGAGATAACAGCATAGCTTACAGTCTCAGCAATTGTATGTGAAAATGATACTGCTGCAGGGAGTTAATCACGTAGAAAGCATTTCCTGACTTTTCAGCTTAAATTAATTTTTCTCACTGTCATTTTAATGACTCTTGTCATTTCCTTCATAAACATTCTAAATAATTCCTTTTCGTCTCTGCTATTGCAAAGATTTTTTTTTAAGTATATTGAGAACTCAGTCCATCTTTTCTTAATCACTCTTACTTTTTTCACTTTCAGTATCTTTGCTAAAATACCCAGGGCTATGGATGTTTTGAATGACGCTACACTGACATCGTATAGAGAGAAGCAGTCCTGGCAAATAAGTTTCTGCATAGCTTAGATGCTTTACTGCGTTTTTTGTTGTTGGCAACAAAATCATGGCATATTGAATAAAACTAAGCTTAAATATGAATGAAGAAATCTTTCCTGAAAGTGACATTTTTCCTTATTCACAAAACAAACATGTAACTGTGTAATTTTAAAGTTGATCTAAGGGAAAAAAAAAAAGAAGTATCCATAACAAATAAACCCATCTTTCAGATTTTCATCTGTATTGTTTGCAAGACCTCCAGTCTGTCCAGTTTATTTTTACACAGTTTCCAAAGTCAGGAAAAAACTTCGTATATGGAATTGTGTTCAATGTATACATACATATCTGACACTTAAAATTTCAGCAAGTCTAATGCGCAGCCTAATTTCTCTCTAGAAATGCTGCTTACTGGGCAGCCACAGCTATAATCATGAGTAACATTTTGCTAGTAATTAGCTCAGTTGGTACAAGTGTGGCTTTAGATGCAACAATAGTTTTTCTGTGTTTAGCTTGTGTACGTACACACTTCAATTTTTTTTCCTCTGCTGTTTTTTTCAAAAAGTATAGTCTGTATGTCTATCAGTGTGAAGTTAGTTCTAAGAAAGTACTAGACACTGAAGTGATATGGGACATATATTCATTATTCTGATGCTGTAAATCTCCACGACAAACAGCAGTGAACACTCCTACACAACAAACATTTATCTAGGTCTGATGCTAGTTCATGAAATTGAAATCAGGCTACATAATATTATACAGTGTCTCAGGCACATGTGAGGAGCCAGAATAGCTGTAATCAGTCATTAATATCTGACTAACCCTATTTTGTTGAACACTAGAGGGAGATCAAAGCAAAAAAATAAATTATCTACTAGATTATGGATACCAACTGGAGTTCATAAAATTTCAGCTGATGAGAAGAAGAAACACCAGGTATGATAGTATCTCAATTTTTCATCATAGTTTTCATATACCCTTATTTGGTGTTTGTTTACCTACAATGTAATTTTAAATTATGATAAAAAGAAAAATAATTAAAAGGAAAAGGACTGTGTTTGTATCAATACCTCAATTAATGTATTCTGTATTAAATTAGTTTTTTCTATGACGTACATTTACTTCAATGAGAAGACAGAGGCTTTAGAAACTGAAAAATGAAACATAAGCACAGAGTCCATCTATCTCACAGTTCTCTGGACACATGGTACTTTGTTCTAGTAAGTACCTATACCTGTGTTTCTGCAAGATCTTCCCTAGAAATAGCTCTTTCTGTCAGACTAACAGCAAGTAACTGAGACTGTTCACATTCAGAACAGGATGAGAATTCATGCTGTCACTTTTTTGCCATTACAACTATCATTATGTTCAGTCTTTGCTGAACAAAGTTTGTAATATAAAATGCATATTTTAAAATACAGACCTTTTTTTGCATTGAAGTTATCAAATGCTCGCTTTTTTGCCCTCTCAGTTACTGCTGGGAAATACCAGTACTTTCAGCAGCATTCCCAAAGGAAGGGCCCTTAGGGCCTTGAATAGTTTCCTAAGAAGAAGAACCTGGTTAATCAGCCCTCTCGAAGGAGGAACCCTGGCATCCAAGTTTCACAACCAAGGAACTACTCATGCTGCAGTTTGCACAGAGATTGTTACGCTGGTAGGGATGCCTGAGCTGGATGGAAACTGTGCTGGCACTGCTGGAAATGTAGTTATTGACAAAGAGGTCACAAAGTTAGGGTTACTTTACCCTGAATAAATTGCTATGCGTGGTGGATTGTTTGTATCCACCCAAGGGAGACGGCAGGAGTGAGAGAGCAGGAGCAGAGAGAAAAGCAGATGGGAAGGGAGAGCTGGAAATTTGCCTTTCAGCCTGGCGAGCTGCTAAACTGGCTCAGGGCTTGCTATGAAACCATAACCTCTCACAGAGTTACCAGTCAGGTCTCCTCCACACAAAAAAAAACCTACTCCTCCAAGTTCCACTTCACAAAAAGGAGCAATATTTGTACGTTATTGAACTACTGTGCTGCCACTAAAGTTAAGCAGCAACTTCTCAGAATCTTCCTGCACTGTTTGGGTCTGTTTAATAAATGGTAAGAGATTTAAAATGCAGGCCATCTGAGAAAACTATTCTGTGCAAGAGTTTAACAGTCGCAGCTGATGATGTTTCACATATAACATGCTACTGTTCATCAAGCAGACAGATTTCTGGTTTGTTTTTTTTATACAGGGTATGCTGAGTTACCTTAAGCATAGTCAACCTAGAAGTCAGTAAGATACTGAGACAGCCAACGGTCTTCACTTTAGCTACAGCCAGAAAAGTTAGGTGAGGTAGAGCAGGCAACTCGCAAGCTGACAGGAGTCTGTGAATATTGTAGAGTAATTCCTCTGACTCGGTTACTTTTAACACCTGTAAAGAGCCATATAACGTGCAGGGCAAGGCAGAATCAGGCTCTGTGTGTTCTTTTTCACTTACTTGCTCGCTCAGGGCTAAGCCCAGCTGGTAGACAAAAAGAAATGCCCATTAGAAAGTGTAGGGAACATCCTGTCCTCATAGTTTACCTTCCAATAACAGGTCCAGGCCGCTTTGTCCCAGTGAAAGCCATTGCTTACCTACTGAAGAAAAGAGAAAATAAGAAAAAAAAGTTGCTCTTTTTATTTATTTTACAGCTTTAAAAACTAAGCCTCCACATCTTTGTTTTGAAGTGGCTTGTTTCCTTCTTAAATGCCTTGAATATACATAAAAGCTGGAAATAAGGAAAAAAAGGTAATTGTCCATATTTTTTTGTCAAACATATTTTGATACAGATTTGTAACAGCTCGAATGGAAGTGACTGAAAATGTGTATAGCTTCCATCCACTGAACATGGGAGTCATGCTGTCATTTTCAGAAAAAGGTCATCCTAAGCAGCCCCAGACAGTATAACCAGTCACACACAGCTTGCCTGACCACCTCCACAAGGGATTAATGTTCCACTGTGACCAAGTTTTAGAAGGAGAGCCAAGGTGAATGGATCACCAGGTGCCCTGATGCCCAAGGTGCTTTTATTTAAGCCAAGGAGAGTTTTTACGCTGGATAGCTTTGGGGATGGAATGCTAGAGATGACGACATGAGAAGGCATTTGTAAACACATTGGAGACTTTTCTGGATTGAGAAAAGTTCATGGTATTTTAAGTGACAAATAAGGCCCTCTGTATATACTGAATGGAATGTGAAGTACACTGCACATACTGTGTGTGAAACATATAAAACTTGTTCTTTTTCATTCCTAATAAGTTACTTTTTTGAAAGACTATATGTACATAGAAGAACAGGGAATTAATACATTTTGTGGTTCTAGAAACAAATCATTGCATCTACACAACTGGCCAGTTATCCCCGCTGTTTTGTGCAGTCCTAAAGCAGAAGAGACTGCTCAATACACTTTCAGGTTTGATTTACTACCAGCTGTTTAGAGAGCAAATACAGCTTGGGGTGTCTCCAACAAAGTGAGGTATGGTTTTCTATCATTATAGCTCACAGCTGAAATAACTTTTGTTGCTATTACAGCTGACAAGGACAGTTTATGTAACATTTTGGGATTGAGGGAAGTGTGTTGTTTATTTATTGAATGGTTTTCATCCAATAAGAAAAAATAAAATCAAGTGCAGGCCTATTACTCCTAGACCTTCCAGGTACTAAATCATTGCATTTATACTGTAAAGAAAATTGAATGTTTGTAATCAATGGGCACTGGGCGTACAGGAGAGAATTATGCTTTTTGTCCAAGGCTAATCCTGCACGGTGCTGAGACCTTCCAGCATCCATGGAGGCATTCTCAGCATTGTCACAAGCTGAAGTTCTGGGGCTGGCTATTAGCTGTGTAATATATACCCATGTGAACATGCTTTGTAAGTGTCTGAGTGTTGTACAGAGCCAAGCCATAATCATGGTGAATTAATACAATTGGCAAGTACTCCAAATTGTGTTTGTTGCCTAAGTTTGTACAATATTGTCAGTATAGTTTCCAGTCCTGGCTTCCAGTCTCCCAGTTTCTTCCTTCATCTTGCTTTAGGTAACTACAAAATAAAACAGAAATTGCTGATAATATTACTAATGTATGCGTTCTTCGTAACTTTACTATTGCCATCAGCTCATTGCCCATCATAGCAGCTCAGGAGACTGCCTCTTTCTAGATAAAAAATGTTTCAAAATATCCAGTGTTATTGAGCTGTTGATTTCTCCCTGCAGGACCTAATTTAAACATGAAAAAGAATGGGTTGAGGCTTTTGCAGTTTTTGTGATACAGCTATATTTGCAAATGTGTTTCAAACTTAAAGGGTCTTTTTTGTCATTTATTGCTTTTTGACTGTTTTACATTTCTTTCTACAGTCAGGTAAACTTATTCTTAGACTGTGAATGACCTGAAGAAACATAAAATCCAAATAGTTCAGCCATTACCAGGAAAAACTGATTGCAGTATAAGGCACTTTTTTATGCTTAAATTGTTGTGTTCTATTTTTAACAATTCGGACAGATAAACACTAGCTGTGAAAGGCTGACTTTGCAGATACCTGCAAAAGATAAATCTGAGGTCTTTCAGAGACTGGTGTTGGTGAGTGATATGAAACCTTTATCTGGCCAATGCAGCGATGAAGCAAACTGGAAAGGTTTTAACAGTGGAGAAGAAATCTGCTGCATCCAAGCTGTCTCTGGTAGTGCAAGCAACACAGGAGGGTAAACTTTTCTTTTTTACCTAATGGTTATTTATAGCTTTGTGTGAAACGACTTTGGCTTTAATTTCTGTAGCCAGTGGAAATATGCATTCAAGCTCCAAGGTGTCTTCTTTTTCCATTAGCTTTTAGGATGCACTGAGGTTACTCATCATGTTCACAATAGCTTTACCACCTCTGTGTAGTCTGTCTGTCCTAACCTGCTTAGAAGTGTTAAACTGCTTCATGCACACTACCTGGTAGATCTGCAGCAGTGAAAGAATCCTGTAAATGTGGAACTTACTGTAGATGTGTAATATAACATGGGTTGCATAGATCAAGCACTGGATTTGTTACCTGTGTGCAAGAGTGTATACACAGATCTTCATGTCCAGGAGGTCTGAGACAGAAATATGACCGTGTACCACACTGAAGCATCATGAAAGGAGGTAATTGGAAATATCCTCGATGGAACCCTAATCAAATATTGTGCAACAGTCAGATATACACAATGAAATGAGAATCTCTGAAATAAGAATGTCTTTTTCTGGTTTTCTATTAATTGTCTAAAAACAACATGAACTGGTATAATGTAATTATTCAGTTTACTGCAACTGCTCTAAAGCCCTTGTAAGTTCTCTGCTCTAACCAAATGCCATACTTAATGTGAAGTTACTGTAAAATGATAAGCAGCAGATGCAATATATCATGCAATTCATAATACTATATGTTTTCAGTGCAGGAATCTTCATGTTTGTCAGGCAGATTAGTTCAGCAATATGACTATATCAGCAAAGAAGCATTATTGAAAAACCGTTCTGAGACAATACTAACTTAACAAAAGCATTTTTACCAACAAATTGTCCCGTTTAAATCCCACTGAAATGAGGCTTTGTCTGAAGTGTCCGTGTTGACTTTCTATTAAGAGTGAAAATTAAGTTGTTGAACAGTTTGCTAGATTAGAAATCATAAAACTTAACTGTGACAGTAGCTCTAGGTGAGAATAGGAAAAACATATCGTTACAAAGACATTGCTGAGTCTCTTCTTCATGTTAGTGACTCCTTACTTCACATACTGGCCAAGGTTGATGTAATTGTATTTGTTTGGGAATGTCCACACATCATACAGTGCAATACAGTTCACTTACTCCACCACACAGCCTTTGTTTTCAGATAAGCATTGTTACTCTCTTGAATGCTTTCTCTTAAGTGAACTTGTTTCAACTGAATTCATGATGGTTGGTGGTCCAAGTCTCAGCATTCTTCTTCCGCAGGTAGTACCATACAGGCAATCTCAGCAGATAACGTTAGCAAACATGTCGAAAGCCTATTTTCCTTTGAAAAGTGGCCAAACACATTCATCAACATCAAGGCTAATCATATTCAAGCAGCAGTTCAGCTGTCCTGATACTCACTGACACTTGCAGAGGGCATTGTTTGTGTAGAAAGGAGTTAAAACTTTTGACTTCTCCCTTTGAAACAGTAGTAGAGTGTATTATGGCATTCGGCAGCCATAACTATGAACAAAGGTCTGAAGGAATTTCAAGACTTACTAGTATGAAAGGGCAGAGGGAGAATATATCAGTTCCTTAAAAAAGGGGACATTCCAAATAGAAACTGCTTTCGTGTTTCTCGCATGGGGCTGTAAAAACTACCAAAACAAGTACGGGTAATATCCAAGCTAAATTAATATCACATCCATTTGTACACTAATGAAAAGCCTAAAAAGCCTAAACCTTTGTAAAGATTCATATATGCTTTAATGTAGTTTATATTGGAATAATTATGGAGAAAGAAAAATATTTTCTTCATGCTGAAATAAGCATTTGGTCTTTTAGATAGCTGTAAAATACAGCCAAGCTAAGATTGTACTTAGGATCTTAATCTGCATTAGAAATATGTTCATCAAATCAAAAAACAGTTTCAATTCACATGAAAAGAAAGCCTCCCACTGGTACCTAACATGCCTCAGAAAAATATCAATATTTACAAATGTTCATGTCTAAATTGAGGGCATTTTATTTCACCATCAACAGTGTGGTGGTAAACATGTTGCTGTCCTGGACAACAGTTTATCTTGGCATTGGTCTCATTTGTGTCTAAGACTTGTGAGAAATGCCAGACTTTCTCAAAGCAAACAGCTGGGCCAGTAAAGATTGCCAAGCTCTTGAAGTCTGTCAGATCAGTTTCAGTAAATGTGGAATGTTCATTGGTAAAGAGAACTACATATATTTTTTAAAATTGCTTTGAAGCTAAAAGGGAATTTATACTTTGTTTTCCTCTAAGGCTCAGCAAAGCCTGGAGCAGCTCTTATTTTATTCAAAGCAACTTTGCCTCTCTCTGATGATGATATATGCTCATTCCATTGCAATAGGTAATATTTTTAATGTCTATTTTTGCCCTATCTCTGTGGTAAATTTCTTCTTGATATTTATGTTTCTACATGTTTTATTTTAGGACAAATTCAAAACATTTCAGTTAAGTCTTAAAATTGCTCCGGATGAAGGAGAAAGCCTTCATCAAAAGAAGAATGTTCTGACTGACAGGTCAGCTTGAGAATAAAGCCAAGCCTGAGAAACAACAGCCCAGAATCCTTCCACGACCAGAAGAAATGAGCACTGAGAGACCTTCCAACCTAATCAAACACCCAGGGCAGACAAGCATTCCTTCCCTTGCAAATAGAAGTGATTATTCCTTAAATATCACTGACTGCATCCAGGTAGTGGTGCCAGAGGAAGTTTTTTTCACCATTGCTGCTGCTGGAATGCTGGAAAATCTGCTTGTCCTTATTGCTGTCATTAGAAATAAGAATTTGCACTTGCCCATGTACTTCTTCATTTGCAGTTTAGCCGTTTCAGACATGTTAGGTAGCTTGTACAAAACTCTGGAGAACATCTTTATCATCTTGTGCAAGATAGGGTACCTGACACCTCGTGGGGACTTTGAGAAAAAGCTGGATGATGCCATGGATTCCATGTTCATTCTGTCTTTACTGGGGTCAATTTTCAGCTTGTTAGCTATTGCAGCAGACAGATACATCACTATCTTCTATGCTTTGCGATACCATAACATCATGACACTGAAAAGGGCTTTGGTTATCTTGGCAATCATTTGGACGTTCTGTGCTGGCAGTAGCATTGCCATTGCCCTCTTCTCCTATGAAGCAGCAACAGTCATTCCCTTCACCATCCTGTTCCCTTTAATGATGTTTTTTATACTGTGCCTCTATGTCCATATGTTCCTGCTGGCTCGGTCTCATGCTAAAAGGATTGCCTCGCTGCCAACCAGCACAGTCCATCAAAGAACTAACATGAAAGGAGCCATTACACTGACCATTTTTCTTGGAGTTTTCCTTTGCTGTTGGGCCCCTTTTGTTCTTCACATCCTCTTAGCAAGGTTTTGCCCACATAACCCTTACTGTGCCTGCTACATGTCCATTTTCCATGTGAATGGGACGCTCATAATGTGCAATGCAATCATCGACCCTATGATTTTTGCATTCCGAAGCCCAGAATTATGGAGTACATTTAAGAAGATGTTCTGCTGTGCCAGATCAACCTGGAACTGGTAAACACTTAATGAAGAATGAAGATTATAGAAGCACACCTATGGGGTGCTGTGCAACAGCAGTTTGCAGAGTTAAAAGTGCTAACAATTATGCCCAAAGTAATACTATGCTTGTAGGATACTGCCAGTGATTTCCAGAGGGCTACCAAAGAATGCATAAAATCTAAGTATGCACACAAATCTTTCCCAAGTGGACCTCCAGATATATTACTGATGAAGTTAATTCTGCTTACAATTTTCATGCAAGTAAAAAAATAACTGCATATTAACTATCTTTTGTCACCTCAGAAAGTGCAGAAGTTCATCTTCTGCAGCAAGTATTGCATTACCCCAGAGATGAGTTTGTGCCAACTCATTTTGTATCAGTAATTTCAGTTTAAGGTGTATACTACTTTAAAATTCTGTTGTTTAAATCACAATGAAATGAATGTTTGTTTCTAAACTGCACATCTACATGGAAGTCTATTATAAAGCAGAAAATATGGACATGTATTTTGCTGGAAAAGTGAATTCATGACTGTACTTTAACATCTAGTCTCCTTAAAATCATGCAATTAGTGTTCTTTAAGTTTCAGAAATAACTTTTGGAGTGTGAGTCCAAGAGAAGAAGGTATTTTGGCTTAAAAGCTTTTTTTAGTGACTGAAGAGGTTTGTCCAACATAAAGTTGTTGTGGCAGAAAAGATAGGTTTAGAATTTTGCAACCCGAAAGCCATGTCTGGACTAGCAGAGGGAATTGCTGAGCTTGCCACGTCCCCGTTGGATGTCTCTGGGCCAGTTTGCTTTAATACTATAATAAGTTTCACAGACAGTAAAAGAAATTTGATTAAGCCATGACTTTCTAAACATGTCACAACAAAGAATTCAAAAAATAAAATACCAGAGAGAAAATTCAAAAACCTCCAAGGAACCCAGTCACCTGGAGAAGGAATCAGCTAGCCAGTCTGGGAGGTTGCTAGAAAGCAGTTTGTAATTTACAACATTCCAGTGAGAAAATTTTAAATTGTCCCTGCCAAAGTAATACAAAACTCACAAAACTTTAAGGCAGAATAATTTTCAACAGCAAAACATCCTGAAGCAGTTCAGAGCATATGGTGAGGAATTAACCTCACAATAATTTAGTGGTTATTCAGCTGTGCCAGAGAGTAAGAGATAGCCATGAAACTGAGAAAGCCAAAGCATGGCTAGAACAAGAACGAGAGGAAAAGATATAATCTATTCGAATTCATAGATAAATAGAATATTTTACTCTTTTGGAACACTAACAAAAATAGGAATTTCAAGATATATGGAATGTGGACCAGACCATACATATTCAGGTGGACAGGCTTACAGATAAAGATATAAGAAAGGGACAATAAACCTGAAAGCTTCTATAGAACTAAGCAAAGAAAATATATTAAATGAGAAAAGAGATACTAAAATGAAAATTTTTGAAGCCTATCTATTTGTTACAAAAAAAAGGTTGATCTAAAAAATTCAAGTTCAGAACGGAGTTCAGATAGAATCACACATTTTATTCTAATGAGAATTTTTTCCTTTCCACCAAAAGCGAACAAATGTAAAGTTGCACAGCAAGAAATGGCTGTTAGACCTGAAAACAAATAAAAAATATACAATATTAAAAGACAAGAGAAAAGAAAATACCTACAGTACCATAATACCCCATGCACACAGTTGATGAGCTTCAAAAGGATAAAAAATATTGGACAGAAAATTGTGATTTAAGCAGCCCTTACATTAACTCTGTAACACATGAAATATGTATTAAATGCACCTTCCCTCAAAACTTTATTTTCCATCCGCTTCCCTAAAACAGGCGTAGTTAAGACAGCCAGGTAGCCTCCACCATGTTAGAAGGCAACATCTCCATGTTCAGACTGAGATCTCCAAGCCTAAATTTTAATAAAATATGTATAATAAAAAACTAACCTATAACTTCAAAACATGGAAAAGTAATCATTAAAGAATGTACATTTAGCACTGCAAAGAGGAACGTTCAAGACAGACTCATGTCAAAATCCAAAATTCAGCAGTAAAATATAAGATCATTTGCAAAGGACTGCTCATCTTGTGGAGACACAGGCAGTTTCAGCTAGGAAAGGGACAAATGTGAGAGCCCAGGCTGGGGGTGGACATGGACATGGCTACAGCAGGACCCAGCTAGGGCCACCAGCTGCTGCTTTCTTCTACCACACATGCATGTGGCATCTCAGAGCAGTCCTGAGACCGGGCTGGCTTGGTCTGCAGGAAACAGGACAGCTTAGACCTGGCTGCCTTCAGCCCTCATCTGACTGCCCCCACCTACACAGGTCTCAGGAACTGGCTGGCACCCACCTTCCTCGCGGCATCCCCAGGCCCAGGGGAAAGGGGAGGACAGACCCTAGGAGGCAGTGCCTAGCTCTCGTCCTTGCACTTCCAGCTCTTTGCATTGCAACAAGGACCTGGGCTCCTACCTTGCCGCAAAGCATGGCTTCCAGGCTGTGCCAAGGAGAGAGTAGCCTGAGCCGAGGAGCTTGGATAAGGCACTACACCAACCCTCATCCCAGACCTCCAGCCTGCCTTGCAAGTTTGTCACTGCCCTGTCTATGCCACAGCCTCAGGACATGGCTGGGAGTGGTGGCACTCTCCTGCCATGGTCCCAGACCCACACTAGGAGCCCTCCGACAGCCTGTGTGGGGCACAGACGGCTCACCAGGCAGCTGGGCTCACTCCCTCCTTTCCATTACCCGTGTCTCAGCTTCACCCTCAACCTAAGACCCAAAGGGCACCTAAGATAAGAACTTCAGCTACAAAACCAGTCCTACAGCACCCTTTTGATCCCCTTCCTCTCAGCCCCACTTCAAGGCCAGAGCAGACTCTCCTCCAGTAACCCAGCACCTGTCCACTCCTTCCCAGCCTGTCCCACTGCCTTTCTCAGCACCATCCCCAAGCCTCCAGCCACTGTTCACCTGCAAAACACAGAGCAGCTGGGGTTATGTAGGTTACAGCCCAGGGAGATTTCTTTTTAAAAACAAGGAGTCAACACTTAGGCAGCAAAATTTTGGCAAGTTTTACCTCACATTGTTGTCACAGACTTGCAAGTATTTCTGCAGGTACTGACATTGGATCTCAGGTTGCTGTGGGATCCAAGCACCATCAGGAAGGGGTTCCTACCTAAAGTTACCAGGAATTAATTGCCTTTGTAGCTTACATAAAAGCCTGAGCAACACTTAAACTTGTGGCTTGAGGTTATGTCTTTAAACTGGTGATGAAGTCGATGGCTGTTACTGTTAGACTGTGTGTCTAACATCCAGACAGCCAGCAAGGTGGGGAAAAAACTGCTATGTAAGGAGATCTAAGACAAAGCACAGAGAGAACAGGCTTATAAATTATGAGAACTGCCTATTGTTCTCCATTTTTAATGGGTTCAGGACAACAGAACTTGCCATATTCTCCATGTAAATTCATAAGAAATGCAGATCCTATGCATTTGCAATACAGCTGAAATCTGCAACAGAATATTAGATCTCAAGCTGAGCCTAAGAGTTGTGTAAAAGAGTCAATACAAAATTCAAAAGACACATATAAAAACTCTTTTTTCTTTAGTGTGCACTAGTTACAACTAAATGGAGCATTCTTTTGAAAATATTTCATTTCAGGAGAGGCAGAGTCAGGAATAGCACAAAACATTCTTGAATAAAAAAAGCTTCTTGGAAGATTTTCATTTTCAAGTCTGCCAGCATTTGTTGCGTGTCAGCAGATGGGTAGATCTCCATATGTTATCTCCTAATTGGCTGTAAACTTGGCTTGCATTTTAGCTGTTGTGCAGTGTCCAAGAAAATATTTTTTTCTGTTTGACATAATAATATCTACCTGTATTTCCCTGTGTTGTGCTTTGAACAGATTCTTTAAACTATGATTTGCAAAGCTTTCATTGTATTGTACCGAAGTCACTCGAAACTCTGATATATTAACGTATAACAATGAATGCTTTTCTCAGGTTTGGGGACTTTCCTTCATCTGCCCAGCTTTAAATTACAGGTGTCTAGGGGGCAAAACTGTACCTTAACTTTGGAAGAAGCAAGTTCATCTTGGATCCTACCAGAAGCTAATAAGCCTGGAAGGAAAATCCAGTCCCTTGCCTTGTCACAGGCAACACTACAATTGATGTTTCATTTGGAAGCGCCCACAGAACTTCATCATGCCTGTGGCAACAAAACATTTCCTAGTCACTTACTGCAAAAGCGAATAAGAAAAGCTCCTCCTCTTTTTCTGTTGTTTTGAACTGAACATCATGTTCAGGAACAAAGTGAACAAATCTGATAAAGGCACCCAGGGGAATTAATTCCACTGAAGCAGTCAGTATGCCTGTGAGATACACTGTTTGATTTTGTTCACAAAATAGCTAGACAAATATAGTTTATTTGTGATTATTTCTGTGAGAAAATCTTGTTTCCATGAATTACAGTCCTGGGCAAGACTTTCAGAAAAATAGGTGTCTTGGACACCTATTAGCTGAAAAAAAAATCAGTTTTTCAAATAATATTGAAGTAACTGAAGAAGAAATTTGACTTGAAGTGCAGAATACTGTCAAAGGCAAGCAATATTTATTTATAATATTTGTTTATAATATGAGTTGAGGCAAATGTTAGCCTTCTCTTTAAAAATCTCAAGCAAGATACTTCATATAGAGTCATATAAAACTACAGGCAAGGAAAACAATGAAAGCATCTTAAAGTACCGATTTATCATGAGACATAATACTGCTTGCAATAGTACTGAATTGCAGTTATGTTCACAGCCGTATCAATTTGGTTGAATTTTTGGATTTTGTTTAGCCTTGGAGGCTTGAAACTTTGAATTGCAATTATGTTCACAACCTTATCAATTTGGTTGATTTTTTGGATTTTGTTTAGCCTTGGAGGCCTGAAACTTTCAGTACTTTTTTTTCAATACTAAACTTCTACATTTCAAGCAAATACTTTCTTTAAAAAAATCATTTTAAATCAGATTTGAACGAAACTCTTCAAATGATACATTTATAGAAACAGAATCTATTCCCCAAGTAGGCACAAGGTCTGTTTTTTAATTCTCTCAAGGTAATTACAGCAAATAGCCATCTATGAAGATATTACATGTTCATCATTCGGTAACGCAATCATACAGCTTCGTTTGAAGTGTTACTTTTACAGAAGACACAGCTTCTGATTCAAAGAGGATGAATTACTTATAGTACAATTATGGAGAAATGAGTGTGACCATTTAAGAAAACTTTTCATCTCCACTTGAAAGCAGTTTCCTTATGTCTGCAAATCCCCTCAAATTGCTGTTGTAACACAAAGATCACACTTTCGAGCTGTCACACATAGTCTAATGAGTGGCCATTAGCTATCAAGTAATTCTGAATAACCCAGCTGAAGTACAAATGCTTAGTGAGTAATTGAAATTATTTATTGCTTTCCATAATTTTTTTTTATATTAAGACCATGAGACAGGTTTGTTACTCCACATTCCATTGCTTTAGCAGCACCTTTACACTGCCATTTGTTACAACTTCAGTCCTTCAACAGTTACACCTAAACTTCATACGAACTGTCTGAATAAAGGCAGAACTAGTTAAAAACCATTTGCTAATGAGAGGAGTTACTTCACCAGCAACTTTACATCCCCTGACAACCTGACCGAGGATGGAGGAGATGGAGCATGTGGCCTGGGTGGATACTTGTGTTGAGAATTCAGCTGTGGTAAGTCAGATGTGTGATTTACATGGGTACCCGAACAACCCAGTTATTCGTATGGCTGTACAGAAAGGTTTCCAGAACAAAAAGCCAGGCCGCACTGTGTGCATCTTTACAGGTCAACAACTCGTTCCAGCGCCATGGCCCTGAGGCCCTGCCAGCCCTGCCTGTCCCTGCCCACCCTTGCATCTCCCCCGGACCCTGCTCACAGCCCAGGACCCCGTGCCAGGCCCCCAGAACCATCAGCCCCCTCACCACAGCAGGGCCAGTCTCCAGCTCCCCACAGTCCTGCCCTGCCCAGCCACGGGCCCACCCGCAGGCCCACGTCCTGGCCCAGCCTCGCGCCATCCCCAGGGAGCTGCCTGATGCCCAGGCTGGGGCTGCCCCTGGGCTGGGGCTGCCCTGCTCCTGGCTGGGGTTGTGGGACCAGTCCTGGCTGGCAGACCCTGCCCTGACAGAGCCCAGAGGAGTCCCATGGCCGTTGGCATGGAGCCCCCGCATTACTTTCAGCTGTTAATTGCAAACAGGCAGTTAAGAGCCATTTTCACAGAATCTGAAGCTGCGCAGGAGCCTCTGCGGCACAGCATGAGAGTATTCAGCTCTGCAAGGAGCCTCCGTGTCAGCATAACACCATGTAGTTTAATACAGTCTCTAAAGCCAGCAGGAAAGATCTTCAGCCCCTTTAAAATCCTGTCACGCAAGTTATTCTGGCTAATTGTCCCTTCCTGACAATTTAAATTTAGTCTCAGTATTTGGTGGCATTGAAAGTCTAGGGTAGATGTCTTCCAATTCAAAACTAGCTTCCCAGTCCCAGGCATTCCTGCAGCTACTCACTTTCAAAATTAATGGATACTATCCACCATGCTAAATATGCGTTTGAGGTTTCCGTTGAATTTTAAAGAATGATCTCCAGTGTCTGCTTCACTGATGTACCGTTTCAGTCTTACAGTCTACAGTCAATGCATTTTCATTTACTTGAGAAATGAAACCACAGCCAAGCAATTTGGGTAATCACATCATCTGGTGTGGCAGCTAAATCTGTCTTGACTGCCAGTCTGTGCAATGAGGAAAACAGGAAGAGAGAAAGAAGCTCTTCAGCCCGGCACGGAGTGGTCCGTGTCAGAGGGCAAGCCGAGAGGCACCGATGGAGTCCTCAGGTCTCTCATTCGTGCTTCGCTTCCTCTCAGCTCACACCAGAGCCTGCAAAAGAGGGGGGAATTCGGATAAAAGTGAGCTGCTGGCTCCTGGGTGAGAGGCAGATGAAAGATGTGCAGCCTTACAAGTGAGAGCTGGCTGGTTAATAAGGGGTTGAGACTGGCAGCGCTTCCCATTACAGGAGCTGGCAATAGGGGTTGTTAGAAGTCTGGGAACAGGCCCGAGGAAAAGGGTCACTGAAGAATAATTATTTTTTGAAAGAACAATGTTAAATGAACTAAATCAGTTGTTCAGCCTCTTTTTATACATAGGGATCTTTACTGAAGGCTTTGTCTGGGTGGCTTAGGAGTATCAGGGGCATGAGAGAGCTCCTCGGGCAGAGGGGTCCCTGGGCTCCCAGGCTGGAAGCATTGCCAGCGAAGCCAGGGTCAGGCTAGGAGGGAATTAGGCAGTGCTGAGACCTGGATGGGAAGAAAGAAGTAATTTCCAGGATTGGGTAGGACAGCATGGAAGTATGCAGCACAGAGAAAGAAACAGGTGGAGAGGACATACTCATCTTGCACTGCTGGGAAGAAGTGTGCAGACCTGAGAGAGAAGCAGAAATGAAGAAAGTAACTATCAGGATGAGACAAAGCAAAGGAATGGCGAGAGATGAGTTAAAGGAGCAGAGGTGTCCAGAACAGGGCTTTAGTCCCTGATTTGCAATAGCAACCAATAATTCTGGGGGTTTTCCCAGCTGCATTTTCCGTTCATTATTGATGGGTTGGGTGCAGGTGCCCAGGTGCTGGCAGTGGAGGGGAGCTGCAGGAGTGGCCTCTGCAAGGAGGATCCGGGGATGCACTGTATCGGCTTCAGTGGACCGGGGGCCAGGTCACCACAGTGCACAGCTGAGCCCCTCAGCCAAGATGGTGGCATCTCTGGGAAAGCATGTTTAACAAACAGTAAAAGGACTGTGCAGCAGCTGTGAAAAAGGAGTGAGGAAAAAATGTGAACCAGACCTGCAGACACCAAGCTGAGAAAAGAAGGAGGGGGAGCAGGTGCTCCAGGCACTAAAACAGAGACTCCCCTGCGTCCCTTGGAGAAGACCATGGTGGAGCAGGTATTTCCTTGCAGCCCTTGGAGATGACCATGCCGGAGCAGCTATCCACAATGCAGTCCATGGAGGACCCCATGCTGCAGCAGGTGGTTATTTGTTGAAGCAACTGCAGTCTGTGGAAAGCCCATGCTGCAGCAGGTTTGTCCTGAAGGACTGCAGCCCATGGATGGGACCCATGCTGGAGCAGAAAAAAGGTAAGAGGAGGAAGGAGCAGCAGACAGGAACTGCTATAGATTAACTGTAACCCCCTCCTCCCAGGGTGGAGGAGGACATCGAGGAGTCAGGAATGAAGAACTGAAGTTGAGCCTAGGAAGAAGGGGAGGGTGGTGGGAAGGTGGTTTTAGTTTTGTCTTTGTTTCTCTCCATCCTACTCTGTTTTAACTGGCAATAAATTAAACTAATTTTCCCCAAGTCAAATCTGTTATGCCCATAACAGTAACTTGTGACCAACCTCCCTGCCTTTATCTTGACACACAAGCTTTTCTCATCTGACTTTCCTCCTCTGTCCTGTTGGAAAGGGGGAGAGAGAGAGCATCAGGGTGGGCATCTGGCAGCAGGCCACGGTCAACCCACCACAATCTATTAATCTTACAGATTCATAATTCTATTCTAAAGATGAGACGCAGTAGGACTGCAAGGGTGAGCAAACCACAGGTGAGGAAATGACCTACAGTAGACTAGTTCAGTGAACTTTCATCAGCTTTTTTAGAGATCCCAACCTGAAGCGTCCTGAGTGCTCTTACACTGACAAGAAAGTGCTGACTTCGACTAATCAACAAATAAACCACAGATAATAATGTTAAACTGAGTTCTGTGCATAAGCTTTGGACATCCACTTACTCAAAGCACTAGGATAAGCTAAAAGATCTCCTCTCATTCCAGCTGATGAAAGTAAATTTTGCAGGTATATGTGGCTTTGTGTGCTGAGTACCATCTGCCAGCTTTCTGCCATCAGATGGTGAAAACTGAGTGAAAATTCCTGTGACTGTTAGAAGGCAATCTGAATTAAACAGGAGAGTGATAATAAAATGGCCTCAGAAATTAGAACTATTGCCTTGATAGCACCAAATAAATTCTAAACACTCAGAAATACTATTTCATCTGGAAAATGCAGAGCAGTAGCTTTTTATAACAGAATGATCTATGACAGCTGCTCAGGAGTGTTCTCAAAATGGTCCAGATATTTACCTTTTATTTAACTGTTGTTCAGGCTCAAAGCCTGTAATTTTGGTTTGGAACTAATGTCAGTCTCAGCACGTCAAAGGCAAGATTTTTTGGCAATATTCAAGCAAGACACAGAGACGCGGCAGAATTGACATAGCCTGTGAAGCAGTTACTTCAGTTTGACGTATTAGTGCCAGAGCTACAATATCACATGGCAAAAAAAGCACTTACCTCGGAAACGCCAGTGAAGAGGTGGCTAACAGGGAAAAGCTATTTTGCGCACCAGCAGCCATTACTGCTGCCAAGGAGGAGGGACACCAGTGGTGGCAGCAGCTGGAAAGAGTGCTTGGCACCTGGAAGGAACGGTGACACAGTGGCTATCTGATTCACCCAGATCTCTTGCTGTGGCTCTTCTCAATGTCGTGCCACAAAGGAACTGAAATATTCATATGTATCTTCACACATACACAGATAAGCATACTTTCTTTGTATTGCTTTCTTCATAAAGGTTCTTTTGACTCAATGACACAGGCTTTCAGTCTCAGTCCTGCATCCATTTGATTTAGTGACCAAAGAAGCCTGAAAGTGCATTTCCTGTGTTGTCTCTTTGCACGTGTGTAAATAAGAGTTGGAAGGCATGTTCTGTGAGGAGTGGCTGAGGACTTTGGTCTTGCCTAGTTTGGGGAAAAATAGGCTGAGGGGCGACCTCATTGCTCTCTGCAGCTTCCTAAGGAGGGAACGTGGAGAGGGAGGAGCTGAGCTCTGGGATCCAGTGACAGGACATGTGGGAATGGTTTAAAGCTGGGCCAGGGGAGGTTCAGACTGGGCATGAGGAAGCGTTTCTTTACCGAGAGGGTGATCAAGCACTGGAACAGGCTTTCTAGAGAGGTGACCAATGCCCCAAGCCTGTCAGTGTTTAAAAGACATTTGAACAATTCCCTTAACAACATGTTTCAATTTTTTGACAGCCCAGAAGTGGTCAGGCAGTTGGACTAGATGGTCGTTGTAGGTCGTTTCCAACTGGCTCCCCAGTTCAAGAAAGATGAAGAGCTACTGGAGAGAGTCCAGCGGAGGGCTACAAGGATAGTGAGGGGACTGGAACATCTCTGCTACGAGGAGAGGCTGAGGGAGCTGGGCTTGTTCAGCCTGAAGAAGAGAAGGCTGCAAGGGGACCTAATATATACTTACAAATATCTGAAGGGTGGCTG
>Ga0065711_1006957_pt1:0-5000 | contig 27801 bp, 16 predicted proteins | sample Hoacrofraction12_FD_59098 | JGI IMG/M metagenome (GOLD analysis project Ga0065711, IMG submission 59098) | Hoatzin crop microbial communities from Cojedes, Venezuela - Epithelial fraction 12 v2 (version 2) | ecosystem: Host-associated > Birds > Digestive system > Esophagus > Crop | place...
GTGAAAAGTCCCTCTGCATCCTTCCTGCAGCCCCTTCAGGCACTGGCAGCTGCTCTAAGGTCACCCTGGAGCCTTCTCTTCTCCAGGCTGAACAGCCCCAACTCCCTCATCCTGTCCTCGTAGGAGAGGTACTCCAGCCCGCTGATCATCTTCGTGGCCTCCTCTGGACCGTAGATCTTAGTTAGCTTCCTGCGGTGTTGCGAGACCCCAGGGGTCTACAGATCATTTTTTCTCTCGAGCTACAGACTGTTTCCGTTCCCCCAGAGTCTTCTACCTCTCTGGTGCATCGGCCCTTAGACATTTGACTTCCTAATCTTGGAGAAGAGTTGCATGACGGCAAGCTGAAGCGTGGAAGTTGGCCATTGTCTTGTAATTGCCCCCAAGGGCCTGGTCGGAAGTTGTATAGTCATGATAGCATTATCCTGCTTGCTTTTTTGACTGAAGTTAGACTGGTATATTCCAACAGGAAATTCTAATGAGCCAATACAATTCCATAGTAGTTTTACCTTCCTGAGGAGGTCACACAGAGTGCTAGTGCAATTATCAGATATTGATATTCTGAGGTTACATAATAGCACCACACCTAACTAGAGCCGTTTTGATCCTTTGAGGTTTTAATTATTTTTTTCCCCCCTTTTGTCAGGCTGTGCTTCAGATTAAGCAGTCTGATGCTACCACTCGGGAACAAGACAATACAAAGGAGCAGTTATCTTAACACCCATCTTATTCTTTTGATTACTGCCTGTGAAGCTGGAAATATTAGGCATAAATTTAATCCTTTTTTAAAATGAAATCAGATCAGATGTACTGTATTAATTTTAACATGTTACTGAGTACCCAACCATGACGGGACAGAATATTCATGACATCTATTAAATATCTGACAATAGGAAGTATCTGACAGGGACATGTAAAGTCTTGGGTTTTGCCTTCCTGCCGTCTTGCTTTCTTAAGGCACTTCAGTGAAATTACTACCCAGTTAAGTGGGCTGTGCTGCCTCCTGGATAGCATTCAGGAGCCGTCTTCTCCATTTCAGATATGTTTGCCTCCAATGTGTTTATTGGCTACAGTGGATCATAATTCAAGAGCAAAGAGAAGTTCAAAGAAATGAGAAGTTGCAAAATTAACAGTGAGCAAGGGAGGTTTGCTAGTTCTTTTTTTAAGCTCAGGAAAAAAATGATTCCATGGGTCAGGCTTGAGAAGGATTTGGTGTTGATTCATATCAAGAAGAAGAGTGTCTCCAGCTGTTACAGTAAATACTAAAAATAGAGTTTTAGGAGAGAACTGTCAAGAATCCAGACTTAAGTGAGGCTATAAATCTTGTGTGACAGGAGGAAAGCTTATTTGGTGGAGGTTTATCCTATGACTTTGAGATATTTCTGTCTCTTCCTCTGAAACAGATTGGAGACAGGAGGTTAGGCTGGACGGACCATTATCCCAACCTGTTTCGGCTGTTCTTCTGACCCTGAAAGCCTTGAACGCATAATTTCATCTGTCCAGGATAATATCAGTAAGGCACACGGAGTGTTAAATAGGAAAGTTGAAGCTTAAGTGTCATCACTGGTATCGTACAGATAAATGTTTCTGCAAAGAGGTTTTTTAATCTGCTGATAAGGATAATGTGACATCCGAGCACAGGGGCAGCAGAAGGGCGGGGAGAGAAAGAAATGTGTAACTGTAAATGTCCAGTGTAACTGAGGCCTGGCCTGCAAACCTTTGAGCTCTGCAGCAGCCAACTTCGGGGATGGAGCTGCAGTCTGGTAAACTTGCAGGGTTTGACTGGATCATCAGCTTTTCGTAAGTTTTTTCTATTAATAATTTTTTTTTACCTGCAAACAGAGATGAGTTTTATGTTTGCATCTGTGTTATTTTTTGTTTGCTTGTTTTAATAGGGATGCTAGCAAAAGTATCACAAGGGTTTCTAGAAGCTATTTCTTTCATTGTGAAGGATCCACAGTGGTGAGGCTGCATTTTAGCTTGGATAGCAGAGCTGTTCAAGGCACATTAAGCTTTCAGTAACAAAACCATGTGTGAAATGCAATTGGAGACCTTTATTAGTATGAAACTTGACAACTGCATTGTGTCAGTTCTGTAGATTTGAAACGTGCGTTGTGTCAGTCCTTCAACAAGCGATTCATGTGGTAATGGAGGTAAATAATTTACAAAAAAATCTAAGCTTTGTGGCCTTCCTCCAAAAATTCAGTAACCAAAGTATTATAAAATTTAATTTAGATGTTGAATTTCTAGAATTTCAAGCATGAAAAAATCAAATTTTTGCTGTCGTGGTAACAATTTACTTAATATTTCTGCTGAAATAATAATTAAAAGTTTTGATTGGAATGGACCTCGGTGTTACTGTACAACTTGGAAGTTGCTGACTAGTGAAAAATCACTCACAATAAAAATATTTGTCAGAGTTGTAATGCTTCAGGAGTCTCAAAGTTATTTTCAGATGTAAATTGATTCTGTCAGTGTCTTGGAGAAATAACAAAGTAAGAATTCAGTAAAACCCAGAGTTCAGAACTGGCCTAATGCTTCGTCCACTGGATGGTAAAATTTTCATTAATTTTCAGATGCAGAGAGGCAGAATGATGAATGCTTTTAGAAACCTCCAAAACCTGCCCAGGATCATACAGGAGATGCGTGAAAACATTTATTAACAAGAATTAAAACTTCATCCCTACAGTCAACGTGGTACCTTAAAGGAAAGTTAGTCTTTTCCCCATGAAATAGAAAGAGATGGACATGTTGAAAATGAGTGGACTTAAAGCTCAAAGCTGCGCATCGTTTCAGCATCTCAATCATTTAGAAATTCACTGCCTGAAGTTAGGGGTGCCGCTGGCCTCTCTCAAGATGGGTAGTTCATGCTGTTTGAGAAGCTCCCCTTTTCTTCTCCTCCCAGGTCACTGTGGAGGGCATTGCCTGTGCGTGTCTGCAGTTCTGACTATTTCCAGACAACTCCCTGGATCTTGCTTGCTTCTTTATTTTACCCTTTCGTTAGTATTTACAGGAGAAAAGGGTGTTAGAAAGCCCCTTTCAGCAAAGCGACCGTCTGCGGGTGGAGCGGGCACAGCGCTGTGGGTAGGGCCGAAGCCCTCATCTCTCCCTCCCCAGTCAGCGGGGGCCGGAGGCAGTTCTGGGGCTGGCACAAACACTGGGCGACGCGGGTGCTGATGCCTACTTGCTTCAGGCACCGCGGTGCCCGCTTCGGGGCGGCGGAAAGCTGGAGAAAGCAGACATCACAATGTAACAGACTTGGGTACGGGGTTTTTATGGTTGTTGTTTGTTGTCAAAGTCTGAAGAACTGATCTGTCCCTTCCATATGCTTTCCTATAGCCAAGTTTGGGTTTTTGACACCTTCAAAGGTTAATGTGCTGAATTCTGCTGCACTGCTGATGACTATCTCTTTTACTGTGCCTAATACACAGGTGAGGAAATTGAGACCTCCTCCGAGTACAATTCTTAACTTCTTAAGAGGAGAAAAAGTTCTTCAAATTATAACAGAATTTAACATTATGAGGATGTACTTAATTTAAATGTTTTCTAAAGTTATTTCAGGGATTCAAAGAAAAAAAAACCACAGTTCTGGTTTGTGCCAATTAGTACTCTCCCAGGTAATACCAGTTTGAGGGACAGCAAGCGCCAAGGACTGTTCCTAACAGCCAGCAGGAATGGGCTTCCCCAGTGTTGGGGACAAAGTGGGTTTTGCTATTGGAGCCCAGGCTGTGCCATGCGTTGTGTTCAAAAAAAGTTGAGATGTGGTGTGGTAGGCATGGTGGTGCTGGGTTGATGGTTGGACTTCATGATCTTAGAGGCCTTTTCCAACCTTAATGATTTTATGTATTGTCACATAAGAGAAAAGGCTGTTGTCCATGTCATTTACAGGTGTAAACAGAATATAATCCGTGCTTAGAGGAATGTAGAAGGAAGCTCTATACACCTGCTTACCCTGGAAACCTCCTGCAGGGACAAGTACATAACAAATACTTTTTCTTGTTGTATATAAAAGGCTATAAATACCTCTAGTAGAATATATGGTGCGTTTGTATGGCTCAATGTAGCACTGATTAGAGATCCCTCAGATGGCACTAAGCTACCTGTTCTTCCTCCTTGAAACAGTGAAATGTAATGATAACTTCAGGGACTGGAAGCAGTGCGAGCGCGTTACCAATGTGCTCCACGCAAGCTCGTGGTAAATCCTTCTTCTTGGTGCTTATACTTGATAGTGCTATCGCTGGCTCCACGTGTGGCCAGGTCAGAAAGGTAGGAGCCACAGTCACTGAAACACCAACCTGATGCAAGGAGATGGAGGAGCAAAAGGATGCTCCAAAAAGCATCCATCCAATGCGCAAAGCAGAGCGCTGAGGTCAAAATGGAGGCTGGGAAGCCAACTGCAAAAGTTGGAGTCTGTAAGGAGGGAGCAAGCTAGGACGAAGTCAGGAAGGCTGAGCAGGAGCAAGGTCAGGGAAGGACAGACTGGGAAGTGAAGGACAGTCCTGGATTGAAGGGAGACAACCTTGACATATATGATCATGTATGATGCATCATTTGGTACCAGGTCCGGAAAAGAGGTAGGGTTCTACATCCAGGGATAGATGCCAGGAGCAAGAATCAGAAATGCCTAGTGCAGACTGTTTTCCAGATGTCTCTGTATCCCATCCACAGAAGAACTGCCTCCAAAGAATGACCCATCCTGTCTTTAGCTATGTATTTATGAAAGGTGGGTTGAGCTATCCTCTGGTGATGTCTAGCTCTTTCGTTTGTCTATGAGAAAGGTCAGATCACTCGTTCGGATTAGACGTTTACATTTGGAATGACCAGGGGTCAGTAACATGACTCACGCTGTTAAGGCTAGATGGGCACATGTTCATCTGGATTTGGATTGTAGAGTGATAATATATTAAAAATTTATCCTTCAGGAAAAGAATTGAATGGAATTTGAAAGGCTGATGAAATCGCTGTTCTTTTGGATATAAATTATAGACATAGCCTGCTGAAAT
>Ga0065711_1006957_pt1:10000-27801 | contig 27801 bp, 16 predicted proteins | sample Hoacrofraction12_FD_59098 | JGI IMG/M metagenome (GOLD analysis project Ga0065711, IMG submission 59098) | Hoatzin crop microbial communities from Cojedes, Venezuela - Epithelial fraction 12 v2 (version 2) | ecosystem: Host-associated > Birds > Digestive system > Esophagus > Crop...
GGGATTGATTTAATTTAGGCTTTTATTGAAAGATTATGTAATGATAATTAGCCTTCAACATTGTCACTTGCCTTTGTTAAAATGAAGCTACTCACAAGCATTTTACAGGTGATTTTGAAATACTGATTTTTGTTTCCAACATGGGAAGGCAAGAGGCACTGAAATGTCAGAACATCCTGCCAAGTAGAAATTCCACGTGCTGATCTACTTAGGGTGACAACCAAAAGCATCAGCACCGATGGCCAAACTGCTATGTCTTACGTGTACAGACTTCTGAAAGATCCTGAGACCTGTTGAAACCAGGCTGGACGTGGACTACTGCACAGTGGGATGCTGAAAAAAAGTGAAACCCCAAACTATTATTTTCAGTTGAAAGTATTAGACCTCACCTGTAGTGTAAAAAGCTGCTTATCAGTGAGCAAACCATTGGTTATTTGTTTTTTTTCTTCAGTACATGTATTTTTATTTCTTTTTTAATTCAGCTTGCCATCAATGGTAAAATAGTTCTGTTGCAGTTTGTAGCTTGTGTACTGATTTGCAAGTAAATTAAGCTGACTGGAGTAAACGTGAAGCTTGGGGCCTCAAGGCTTTCCCTTGGCTGCGAAGCCTGTGTCTTGCAGACACAGCCGTGGAGCCGTCTGCCTCTGCAACACCCAGCGCAACTGCTTGTCCCTCTGGGTCAGTTTTTATGCCTTGGGCTTCCACCAATGTTTATTGCTACTGTTCTCTTCAAATCTCTCAGAAGGTGTGAGCCTTCTGATTTACTGGTAAAATCTTTGGAAGATTTTTGATACTGTGTAACAGAGGTGAAAATGCACGTGGGTTTTAGATTGTATTTATGATCACGTTGGTATCTTACCTGAAAATGAATGACACCAGTTTGCAGTTCCATTGAGGGGGAAGCCCCTCCAAACAGTGCAGGACTTGTTAAATGCAGTGCCTTAACCTTACTTCACCTTTTGTTGGTGTTCTGGGGTTTAGGGTCACCCTGAATTTGGGAAGGCAGCTGTCTTNTGTGTCACCGAATTTCAGGTTGAGCTGTGATGCTCAGATTCAGCCTCATACCCGNTGCAGGATGATTCTGTCATCAGCCATTAGCAGATTCAAGCTTAATCAGGTTTCTGTGACTTCCATGATGCATGAGGATCTTCCCTTAGTTAGCAACAGATAGTGTTTCAGTGATGCAGCTGTTAGGTTGACGATCCTTTCTTGAGGCCTATGTCAATACCTCAGGAGTTTCATTTGGAAGACCAACCTGGAAATCCAAACGCAGCCCAATATGCAGAGAATTCACCGTCGTGAAGGGTGTTCGTGGATCCACCAACTTCTTGCAGCCCTCGGGTGGGATCCAGGGTGATGTAGTTAATGGCACTGAGCAGCACCAGGAAGTGCAACGCGGCAGATGAGATGTGTCCCTCCCGTCAGTGCTCTACCCATCAGTGCAACTCGTGCTGATTTTATGCCTTCCTGAGCACCCGCTGTGCAGCTGTGCTCCTGAGTGTGGTAGCTGCGATGGCTACGCTGGGCAGATGTACTTGCTTCCTAACCCTAGGAACCTTTCCTCTTTTGTGTTTCCAGTGCTTCTCACCCCATGAAGAACTAGGACTGAAGGCAGTGTGTAGTAGCTTCTCGCGCTGGGGATAGGAATTGGGGAAGCAGATGGTGCCAGGGTTGGTAGCTGCTGTTCTGCTCTTGAGACTCACAACACAACATACAGTCCCAGGGAGACGGGGAAGCGAAGGTAGCTCTTGGTGGCAAATCTGAGAGTGTTCTACAGACATGACTGTCCAGTCTGGACAGAAGTAACTCCTTGAGCACAGCAACATTTTATTTATTATTTTTAGCAGTGTGCCCAGAATCTCCCCAACACACATGCTGGGGCCTCATCCTGCTCCTGCAGCCCCACTCACCTCTAGTGTCTGTGCTTACAGTTCTCATCCATACCCTGAGCCCTCCTGCAAATAGGGCTGGTGAGAAACTCTGAAGATAGCCTTCAACAGTCCTTTTTCTCAGCCATATCTGGGACTTCTATGCTATTGTGAACTTTTTGTTCACCAGAAAAGTACCAGAATAGGTGTGACCATCTTCTCTCTACAGCAGCCGAGCTCAATTAGTTGCCTGCTCTCTGCACCTGCAGAGAAGAAAGGGTTAGCCTGCTGTGTGTATGGCAGGGCTGGCGGGTAGAGAGTGCCTGAAAAAGGTGGTGTGAAATTGTTTTCAGCCAGATGGTGATTTGTCTGTCAAGGTCCCCAGAGCACAAAGTCCTGCCCCGTTTCTTTTTTCCCTGGGATAACAGCAGCCCTGTGTGAGGCATGAGTGCCAGCTCAGTTTACAGGTGGAGAGGGAAAGGCTCCAGCGTGCAGACTGGCCTGGCTGCAGCAGATAAATAGTTAGTTGCTGAGGACATGACTGCCTGGTCATTGGGGTGGAAATTAAAGTCAGGGACCAGAATGGGTGTCTCTGTCACTGTCGGGGACTGAACTTGCCCTGGCATCAACCACGTGCTGTCCCCAACTCTCAGCTCATTTATCAGGGTGACAGTAGAACAATTGCATGATACTGTTTCTTTTCCCCAGTTAATAGAGTCAACCAAAAAGAAAATTCAGCAAATTAGTAGGCTGGGTCCTAGGAGAGGCCTAGTGCTTTTGACTCCTATTTGTTACAAATCCTGTTCTCTTGACCTATGACAAGAGATATGGCTTCTGGTATTGCCAGTTCTCGTCCTTACTGGTCTGCAGGATGATTGTCATCACATCGCTCTCTATCATAGTTTTTGCTTCTGTTGAGATGTACGGATAGAGAGCAGCATAGAAGCGCTAGACATTACTCATTAGTCACTGTCACTGTTACCTCTGACAGTGAAACCTAATAATTGGGAACACAGACTTTTATAGGTCATAGAGTACTGCAAGGTGGGTTCTGAAATACAGGCGAGCCTTATTGTAACGTTAACCGCTTCCTCCGTTCCCATCTTGCAGCGTTACCTCTGTTTGCTCAGTAGCCCTTTTCTCCTCACCGTTTTCACAGTAGAAGAGGAAAGTACGAGCTGCACCCGGAGCAGTTGTTGTTTGTTGGTTGGAATTAGGTTTTGACAATTTTGTAAGCCTGTGTTTCTGTAACCGTATTTTGATGTGAGATTTATTGATTATTTCCTTGAATATCGTGGTAGCTGTTTTCTTCAGCTGCTTTTGACTGAGAATATTTCCACACTCTATAGCATGTGACGCTCAAGGTGACCATTTCTATTTCCATTTCTGTTCTTCCTCTAGGCTAGAGGTTTCCTGTCTTCCTTTTGGACAGTTAATGTAGAGAAGAGATAGTATTCTCCTACAGCTAATTAGATGATGTGTTTCAGAGTAGTCAGTTGTGTTTAGTCACTTAATGAATTATGTTTTGCCACTTGACAGAGGGGGATTGATCAGCAGACAAAGTCCTAATTCAAAAGAGAAAAAGGAAGCAGCCATGGCTGTGTTTATTAAAGAAGTATTTACAAACAAAATCTAGATGTTGAGTAGTGTCATAGCTAGGCTGCTTTCATTACTAAGTTGCAAACATGTTTAGAAAGGACCAGTCCCGTTCTTACAAGGTTTTGATGCTGGTTTGTGGCATTTTGTTTAATAGAATCTTATTTAAATCTTCAGCAGCCTTATATCATGTAGAACAAAAAAATCTGATTTTTCTTGTGTATTCATGGGGCTTTTTGTTACAGTTTTTCAAACTATGGGGTAGAGCGTGTGTAGGAAGCTAATGAAGTGGTCTCTAGGTGTTGCTTTACTGTATGGAGTACTGATAATGAGCTTGGAGTAATAGGGTATGAGTCCCCGAAGATGAATTCTGATTACCTTTGTGGTATCGTCCCCTGTATGCCCCTTCTTCCTTGATGTTTCTGTAAAGAACATTTGGATTTTGATGAGGGTATTGCGTATTTGACTTTTAATTAGATTTGCAGTATGTTGTGTTAAGAAACTGTGACTCTGTGTTTGGTTATTTTGTTTTGTTTTCATTTTCTTGAAGTGTATGTTCGTTGAATCATATGGTGCCAAGCAGCAGTTGAAACATCTTGCTACTCTGTATAAAGCTTATATTTATTGGTCCAGAGAGGGTGAATTTTGTCCCATACTCAATAATAATCAGTAAACAGTACTTAAATTGTACAGAGACTAGCAAACTGCAGCATACTGTGAAAGTGCAGAGAGATATCCTCCAAGGAAATAGCATGATAGGTCTTAAATAATACCTTATAGTCATGGGCTATGCCATTATAGGCACTAAAATTAAATATACAGCTTCCCTAAACAGCAGGTTGTCTTTCCCACTGCCCCCTTTTAATAAAAACTCTGGGACTTTCTCATGTTGACAGGTCAAACGTAGCCTTTTTATAATCTCCATGTTTTATCCCATTTGGGGTGGTTCTAGAAATTTGTTTTCCTTGTACTCAATTGTTTTCCACTAAATCATTTTCTTGTTACTGAGTACTTTTAATTGAAATTTTTAAAACAAAATTAAACCCCAGTCTTTTGCCAAATCTCATCTAACATAAAGGCATTAAAATTACTGCTGGTTTGTAGCTCTGACTCATGTTGCCGGTATCCTCACTTCAGTTTGGTTTGGTTTAGCAGACTGCTACGCCAATTTAATAAACATGCTGTTGTATATTCTGCTGTAATTTAGCTGCCATTTTGCTGCAGTTAGACAGTGATTGGTTATGGCAGGGCTGTAATGCCTTGTCAGCACAGGTTACTCACTACTTGTTGGTGGTGGCCGAACATTGCCTGAGACACAGTGTCATCGCAAAATTGTTTGACAACGTTGATGCTGCAGTTGCGCTGAGCAACAACAACCGCAGAGGTTGAGGAAGGGCAGGCGGGAGCGGCTGCGCTGAGGGCAGCGATGGAGAGGGAATGCTAAACAGAGCTGCAGGAAATGCCATCAGGGAAAAGTTTGTCCTTTGTTCTCCTCTGTTGAGTTTGTTTTCTTGTTCCCATTGATTAGCTACTAAGAGAAGGTACTATGTCGATTACGCTGAGGACACAGGTCCCCACAAAAGTTGACGACGGATGTGCGGGCTCGGTTCTTTGCCGTGGTGAGTGTCCTGGAGGGACCAGGCTCCGCTCGGCCTTGGCCTCTTGGCTGAGGTTACTGGATTTGGTTGCAATTTTTGTGATGCACGAGCTCTGTTCCACTGCAGACAGGGTGAGACCACCAAACCTAGGTCACATAGGTCACCGTACAGTTGTCACGTGCTTTTGCCTTTCAAACACTATCAACCTGGGGTGAGTTTTAACATTTAATGAAGAGGCAAAAGGCTCAGTCGTCCACTGTGGATTGTTTAATCCATCCAATCCTTTCATAACAAGATTAGGTCCACTTAAGCTTCTAGTAGACCAGAGTGTTTTCGAAGACAGAAATTATTTGCCTCTGAATTTCTGAACCTTATAATATTTTTTTTCTTCTGGAGGCTTGTGTTTCTTTCTAGGTACAAATTAAAAGTTTCACAAATGGATAGAATATTTTCCAAAATATGCACACATCTTTTGAGGAGATGGGAAAGGGAAAGAGATTATTTGGGAGTTGTTCAGTGCTGTTAGAAAAAATGGTACATTTTTACTCACCTGCCTCTCTAAATTAAAGTAAAGTAAAAAAGGGAAAGCCCAACTTCGGTGAAGTTGCTTTCACCAAACTCTTGAGTTCAATAGTCTGTTAAAAGAGTAAATGGCTGCAAGGTCTGGGCCTTCACGCAGCACTTTCTGGCATTTTATTAATACATGATATTTTGTTATTAAGGGGATTTTTGCATTTGTCTTTAATAAATCCAAGATGCAACCTCGGATATTAAGAGACATTTCTGTATACTGTTATTTAGTTTAGGGCATTGTGTCGTAGACATAACAAGATTAAGTATAGCACAGCTCACTTTCCACACAAGCTAGATTTGTCTACTGGTTAATTTTGTTCTGAGACAACCATCAGCCTGTCCCAGTCCTTTCATGTGAAGTTTTAGGATGTAGCACAGGAAGTGCTGCGTTTAGCTCCTTTGCGCGGGTGTTCTCTGGCAGCGCTGGTGGCCATTTCCAGGGGTCCTTGCTTCAGGAGTTGGCAAGGGCAGGTGTCGCTGCCAGCATGAGAACAGCCACGACTTCAGCACACGGTGAAGGAAGCTGGCCTTCTGGGGGCTTGATGGAGACAGACGAGGTAAATACAAGATTCTGATTGGGTTTTGCAGATGAAGTTTGTTGCCGCTGCTTTGAAGTTGAGGAAGGTTGGCATTTGGGTCCTGTCTCTGAGGCACATGGCTTGCTGTTGTTTGGGTTGGGCAGGTGGTGAGGCCAGAGGAGAAAATGGCGCCGGCGCTGACTCCGGAAGGGCAGCAGCGATGAGGATGGGGAGAGCCCTCCCAGCTGAGAGAGGTGGGAGGGCAGCGGGTTTAATTTTGTGTTTAGTTTGTGGACTGTGGCAAAAGGGTGAGGTGTTCCCTGCCGTGGGGTGAGGAGGCGTTGGGCTGGAGAGCCTGCAGGGCCAAGGCACACTATGGCTGACAGAAACGCCTCCTGCCTGCTCCTTCCCCTCACAGAGAGCAGCACAGAGTAATCATCTTTCTCTTCCATGCTGCCAGTGTACGTGGTTTTACTTCACACTGCTGCTGGGAACATTTTCTTCCACATGAAAGGGGACTGCCTGCACATGGAAGATGAAGCACAGACTTGAGCATTTTTGGGCAAAGGGATGTTTAAGACTGGATTTCTGATGTAACGAGACAGTTGTCAGGCATCGGCTTGATCATTTTCTCAGGCAATTTGTTTCATTAGACTTGGACACGCAACACGCTCAGCATTGTTGTGTAAATGCATCCCTCATGGCTGCGCAGCGGGCGCTCCTGCTTCCCCCGGGACTGCGCGGGCTGGGGGGGAACAGGCGTCATCCTCCGCGGGTGCAGTCACCCCCTCACCCCCGCCAAAACTCACAGCGAAGTTTGTTCTCAACTTTGGATCCTGTTGCGGTTTGATGGCATCAGAAAAGAGATGTGCAATTGAACTGACAATCAGTGATTGGCATCATGCATAACTCATTATTGTGTCAAGGATTTGGCATGTCCGTGGAGAGGAAACCATGTGCGTTGTGTTGACACTGAGCTTAATTCATATCCTACCGGCGGTTATGCCAAATCCTTATCTCATCGGTTCTCATGCCAGATCGCTTGCTTTCCTGCCAGATTCTTGTCAGAGTAATGAGTTATGCCTAATACCAATCATTCTGTGGCAGATGCCACCTTGCGTAGCCATTTTGTACAGTTGGGAGTTTGAGCAAAATGGCCAGGTTTTCGCACAATGTGAGTGCTGTGGTCGGAGCTCTCTGGTGGGGTCGTGAAATGGAGAAGGATTTCAAATGGCATCCGAATGATGTGCCAAATTTTATGGCGACTTTCTTGAAAAAGGTCTTGCTGTTGTTTTCTACACCCTCCCCCAAGTATGTATCCCCTTAATATGTTTATTGTCTCTCTGCTTCTAAGATCTTCAAAATTAGGTCTGTGGATGTGCCATTCTGAGCAGCTTTGCCTTTCCTTCATCTTCCCCTTATTAATGTAACAGAATTTTGTAGACATCTCTCATTCTTTCTCTTGCTAGCAAGGGATTCATCTGCAACCCTTAGGAAGGCACAGGTCTCTCTATCAGCCTACCACACCTCGTGGTTTTAGCAGTTACACTTGCCAGGAGATTGTCAAGGGAGATGTGCTAGCTCCCTGCTGAAAACAACCCATTATCTCTCTAACATTGTAGATGGTAGGAAGGACTCGCAAGAAAAACGCCAACCCGCATGCATTTTTTACTTTTCCCTATGGTAGAAGTCCAAGGTGCCACCAAAGCGGGAGTAAACATTTGAGCTGATACTGAACTTATAATTGAGTTCTTTGTTGAGAGAACTGAATATTATGAGAAAGGAAAAGGAAGACTTCCACAGGGTACGGTGGAAATGTGTATCTGTAAGGGGCGAGAGTGTAGAGTATCTCCTCTTTAGCTCTTTGACTTGAGTGGGTAATTTGCTGGAATAAAGAGAGCAAGAAAAGGCTGAGTGCTCGGTAGTTCACATTTGCTTCAAAATCAAAAGGCTCCCAAACCAGCTTGGTATTCTGTGTTACAGGGATATGACAGTTTCTGCCCAGGTGTTTTCAAATATAGGTTAAAAAAAATAATCACATGACACTCCCCATAGCCTGGTCATCATTTGTTCTCAAACCACATCCAAGTGACAATGCTTGAAAACAGGTTATTCATAATCGTGTTGTTGTTTAAGCTGCATTAGTATTTCTTATCCAGCCTATTGATTTTTCAGGATTCTTCTGCATGAGGCTTTTTCATTAGTGTGTTACATGGAACACAAACCGCATTGTGGAATCAAGACATTGTATTTACAAAAACTCCTTAGTTTTCTGTTTTTAATAGAAAAATAAGTGCACCTGGGCTGACAATTAGGTTGCCAAGATTTTCCTTAATTTAATTTGAAACAGTTCAATAGCTTTACTTTGGAAATCAGCAGAAGAGCGCGCCAAATTCGGGTACCTTTTGATTGGGTACAAATCATTTGGCTTCCCTAGATTACTTTAGTTTACGTAAAATCTACTTTAACTGGACATTTTAAGCATACACACATCGGCATTTCAATAATAAATCAATTACTTACAAAACATTTCTAGACAAACACTTCCTGAGACAGACTACCTGGTTTACTAAACCTGGGAAAGAATTACTGCAATATGAGAGTGTAGCAAGCTCCTGCACCAGGCAGTAGTGCTGAAAGAGGTACAGGACAGTTACAGAACAGGTCTCTCCTGAAAAAATGTTTAAAATCACAGATGACAAGAAGACTTTGGTGTGAATTGGAGCTTCTCTGCTAGACAATCTGACTTGTGGTGAGCTGGTCAATCAACATCAGGGCCATAATGCGCTCTTGGTATGCAACACCTTCACCACTGTTGCAGTCACGCTTCGTAAGAAATATTTTCCATGGGAAGACCCAAGCGGATATGGTAGATCTCTAAAGTCACTTTCGCTTCCTAGGGGCTGTGGTATCCAGTTAGCCCTCAATTCTGATGAATATTTATACCACATAAATGGGGATATCGGTGGGTTCCCTTGGTGGAAATGTGATATTGGTATTTTTTAAAGTAAACTTAAATAAGGTCAGAATTTTTTTATCCTCTAGAGAAAATTTCACGTCTGATTAAATAGTTTACATAAACTTAATCTTTTTCTGCTAGATGCATTATAATCTCAGATATTATTCATGTAGCTATTCCTCTGTGAACCATAAAATGTTCATTTCTTCAAAATGAATATGAAGCTCAAAGCATTAGTGGTCTTAAGAGCATAAAAAGTTTATTGCTTTGTGCTTAACATTTTTCAAGTAACTTTCGAAAGCTGAACAAATTTTGCATTTAGATTAATGGAAGATGTTTTCCATTTGAAGGAACTAGCAAGGGAGCAGCAATAACAAAAATCCCCCAAGGTTAAAAATGTAGTGCTTTTGATTTTTACCAGAACTGTGTTAGCAGAACAATCATTTCTCAGCATGGAAAGGTAACATAATTGGTCTATACAGTGGCAATATAGAAAACGAGTGTGCTTCAGAGAAAGCTAATATGGCTCTACTTAATAATTTCCTTCAAGAGCCTGAATTTGAATGTATATTTCACCCAGCTTGAGGCAAACAATTTGTTCCCCTAAGTTCTAGTGGAAGTTATGGGGGGTCGTGCAATTTATTTTAGTTCTTGAAGTTTTCAGAACTGCAGACCTAAATGCACATTCACTTGCATTGTTTCACCAGTAATTTGATCCAATTGGACACCATTTTCCTTCTGCTCTATTATGTTAGCTCTAGTAAAAAAAAAACAACCTTCTTATGAAATACTGTGAAAGAAAAGTTTTCTCAGAAGACAAACTACTTCTCAAATGTATACGACCAGCCTCTTCCAGAATTTCTCAAATCCTTTCATTCCCTAGCACCTGAAGCCTGCTGTGTTAGTTTCTTAAAAACTGATGTTACAGTGTGAATCCACTTTCCTTTCCAGTTGTATTTTTAGTGTCTCTGACTGGGGAAAATAGCTTTCTTCAGAATAGACTAAATCATGTATTTGCCCTTAAACACAGGACAGCGCTTCCTTCCAGCGCTGACTACAGCCTGGTCTCCATCTTCATAAAACCCAGCAGCCAAGTTCCACATACAGAATAGTGCCTCCTTGGCCTCTGCACTTTTAAGCAGATACATATTTTTCTATGGTAAATCATATTATTCTATAAATATCAGGAAGCTTGGTGATATGGTAACTGAGGGTCCTTTCCCTGTAGAAGTGGCACGGAATAGCAGGAAAGATTTGTGCTTTTGAGTCTAATTTAGAAGAAAAATTTTTGAGCCTCATTGTCCTCTGGGCTGCAAAAGGCTTTGGCAGATCTGCAGGGTGTTAGGAAGGCCTTTCGGTTTCCCCAGTTGAGGGTACTGGTGCATGGATTCCATCTCCTCACCATCCAGAAGTGGTGAAGTTAGAAGGAGCTAGGTAGTTAAAAGGGGCACGTGAGTTTATTAGAACATTTATAACTGAAATGTTCTGGAAAAATGCGTTAGGAGAAACAAATATTAAGGATAGGAATTGCTGTACTTAGATCAGACTAGGTTCCTCCCTCTGCTAGGCTGTGCGAGCAACTGGGATTAGAAGGAAGTTGTGCTTGTCTTGTAGGGGAGAGGATAACACAAGTCTGGAAGCTTCTTTCCTAAAACCTGACCATTTCTTGCATTCTCGCTTTACAGTACAGCTGTGCACATCCATAATATTTATGCAGACAGTAGTTTTTTTCAATCGTAGTCCTTCCTTTCAATGCTGCTTTGTTCCCTTTGTTTTCTCAGGTGAGTTTGTTTCTGTATCTTCCTTAAATATTAACTTACCTTTTCAGTTGTGCCGAAAGTTTTGATTTATTTATTTTTATTTTAGTGTGGTGCTTCTTTGATTTGTAGAGAACAATTTCTGACTTTCTTTAGCATGCCCATGTTCTTATAGTGGAAGATCTTTTGATACAGTTTTGATAGGCCACTTACATTCTCCCTTAGCCAAGATAACAAATGCTGTAATGTTAATTTTATGGAATTCTTCATCTGTTGCAGTTCTACAAATCCATCCTGTGCTTTTGAGGCCAACAGAAGTTTGACGATTGACTTTCGATAAAGTCACTCTACTTTTTTTTCTTACTTAGATGCCGAAAGTACCTGAACAGATCTTATGGACACAAGGTAGAATATCCAATAAATCTGTCCCTCTCGTCATTATCCCCAGAGACTAAAGTCTCTTAGTTCTGAAGCCAGGGACAGTCTTGCTGGAAGTCTGCCTGTGGAGTTACTGTTTTTTCCTTCCCTGGTTCTACAAGGTTGTATCATCTATCCTTACTGTAACTGTGTGGCCATTTCTTAGCGCACTCATTTTAGAGCCATGATTTGGGCAGTTTACTGTGATGAGGTAAGGGGATCCTTTTCCCTTTAAGAGGCCATGATCAGAAAACATGGCCTGAATTTCGTTAGCAGTGTGACAATGAGAGAGATAAGTAGATGTGACAGTTATGAATGACGTACTGTCATGCACTTCTGCGTTCTGACTCAGATAAATTGACACTGCTGTCAAACACAAGCTATGGAGAGTAGAGACCTCTGATGAACCTTCTAATATGGTAAATGGGAGTCTTAATTCTTCATTAACTGGAAAAAGGAGATTTGGCCATGTAATTTTCTCCTTGCTGCCTGTTTTAAAGATTCCAATAACCCAGCATTTACAGTTGACTAGGCAGGGATTGCTTTTTCCTATGCTAGCGACATGCAGGCTGTGAAATCTAAGGAAGCGCCGCTTAAACGCAGACTTATTGCCTTGGTTATCTTTAATGACTTTGAAATGTATTGGCCTCATTATGGAACAGTGCAGTTATCAATTCCCCTAATTAGGTGATGTGGTCCCATAAGAAATTTAACATTAAAGTGCAAAAATGAGTTAGTGGCATCAATTGCTGGCAACCTGGGTGTTGGCACTGAATTTAAAGCAACGGTGCTCTTTTTCTGTGTAGTTATTCTACATCAGTCTTATTCAAATATCAGCAGTAATTTTTTTCAATTCATTTATTTTTGCTTATGTGAAGAGCTATTTATTTTTCTGAGAATTTCTTTACTCTCTGAAGCTCTATTCTGTGGCATGCCATTGTAATAAATACTGGCAAACAATGAACTGACTGATGCAGAGTGAGCTTTCTCCATTTACAGGTCAGACTAGTCAGTAAAAGTGCCATCCAACTCTGCATTTTTAGTGGCCCTTTCAGTCTGAAGATCTCACAGCAATTTATAAGCATTAAATAAAAATGGCTTGCCCACAGTCGTACCACGCAGCAGTAAAGCTGGAAACAAAGCACCATACCTGCAGTTCAGTCACCTTCCCAGATTTTGTAATGCTGTTCCCTCCTACCAGTGTCTGTCTGAGGTTGCGTTTCTCTTTTCCACCATATGGAAAGGATTATTGGCGGCCAATTTAGAACAGGCATTCGCCTGTCATGTTGGGAGGAAAAGAGGGTCTAAAACCTTATTTTAATGTTGTCTAGTTTCTGCAAGTGTTTTGTTATGGCTATATACAAGAGCAAATGCACAATAGTCTATCTCTTTTTATCCTTCTCCTTAAGTCATACAGCACAATCCGACAGTTCCTTTCTGCATGAAGATAATCTCCAGTTACTATGAGTTTATAAAACTTGGTGGTGATACTGTATAGCAGGGCAGTGTGTGGTGTTAACATGGGGACAATAGCTACGTGAACCGTAATGGCTGAAGTTAGAATTTTTATGTATTTTTGAAGAAGTGATTCCAAAGATATCTAAAATCCTAAAATTACAAACTACAAATGGTCACAGACCCCTTACTGGAGTAGGATTTCTGTCTGGTTAGGCAAGCAGTAAGCCAGGGCTGGAAATACCAACCTGTGTGTTCTACATAGACATGTACCTTATGCTGTACTGATCTCTGTTAAACTACTAAATCTGTAAGGTTGCATCACTCTTTTCCTCCCTTCTCAAGTGAAAAGTATTAGGGGATCACAAAATTTTTGATTTTTCCCTCAAAAAGATCACAGGTAACTGTTATTTGTCCCAGTGAGCAGAAAAAGGATGGGGTACTTTAATCTAGGACCTTGAATCTCAGACATGTTCCACCAGACACCTACATGCACTTTTATTTTCCACAAAGTTGTTCAAATACGCTAGTGTTTTCAAGGTGTTCAGATATTATGGAGATGTGAGGATGTACTTCAAGCTGAATAACCAAGCAGAAGAGCTAATACTGCTCAGCGGTGCTTTGCTCCATGGTGTCTGCTTGGGCTGAGCGTGCTAAGGAATCACCCCTGCAGGTTGGTGGGACCTGACAACACACAGAGGCATAGGGAAGAGAAGTAAAACACCAGGCATTGCTCTATGTCAGGATTGGCTCATCACTTCTGGATCCTGTCCATCCCCCAGTTCATGGCCCGAGTGGCTATCCCATGCTGGACACCTCTGTCAGGACCTGGGGACACCTGCACAGGCCTCCTGCTTCTTGAGAGCTTGAAGCGCAGAGCTCCACAGCTCTGAACATGCAACTGTGGTTGGGTTTGGTTCCCACCCTGGCACAACTGCGCTGGGGCAACTGCTCTTTGCAGTGTCAGCTGGAGCCTACTGGCCCTTCCTTCAACCTGAGGGACAGTCTTTGCCTCAGAGGGCAGTGGGGCAGATGTTTGTACTTGCTGTCAGACTTGCAGCTTGACCTTTGGTTCACACTCCAAGAATTAGGAAGTGTTGAGATAGACTGTGGGAGGGCGGTTGGAGGCATGTTGGCAGTGCCTTTCATTGTGTCTAGTGTCCCACATGTAGACCTTAGGTCTTCGGAAAATTCTGAAGTAGCACTGCAGAGGTATTAGAAGGATCCAACATCAAACCTTTTTTAAGTCAGAAGGATAAACATGGCATTGTGAAGAAATGCCACGCATGTGTCGGTGAATAATTTTATGCCTTCCCTGTGAGATTCAAAGAGAGGAAGAGGATAGAACAAACTGCCCTGAGCAGTATGGATATTTGTTGCAGTTGGCCATAAACAGGAAAGCGCTGTGTGCTGGCAACACAGTGGAGATACGTGCCTGGCGCTTGGTCAGATTCCTGACCTTTTTGGGTTTGGCTTTATTGGAGTCTATTCCCCACCTCCTAGCGCAGAAAATACCAAGAGACCTTAAATTACCTACACATTGCGCTTCCTGCAGTAGCAAGCTGAAGCAATGAAGTCACTCTACAGATACATTGCTTTGGTTGCTTTTGGAGGACAGGGCATTTGTTAAAGACTCAAGGCCGAGAAGATGGGGAATGGATGACTTCACTTTGTCTGCTTGGGTACCTAAGCTGGGTGTTCTCAGTTGCGCTTCAGCTCCTCTCTTTTTGCTGCGCACTGCTTTTTTTTCTCTTGAATCACAGTTAGATATTTGACACAGAGTAGATAATCCTGTCACCGTTTCCACCCCTTCCAGTGTGCATACCTGGTCTGGAGCTGTTAGCAGGAGTAGCATAGCTCTGGGGGGGTAGGGACTGTGCTAATATGTACACGTTTCTGAGCATACCCACTCTGAGCTGTTCTAGCTATATGAGTACTTGGGGAGTGAATGGAGGGGCTCCCTCACTGTTCAGCCATGTCACTGTATGTCTGACTACTACAGATTGCGGAAGCCCCTCATAGATCGATGATTTGTTCTTAGCCCATACGATGCCCTCCCCTGCATGGTGTTGGAACATCTCCCAGCAGTGTATTAAACACTGCGACTCACGTCACTGGATGTAACATCTAGTTTATTCTCTCATCTTGTGTTTAGAAAGAAAAGTAAGTGCAGTATATTTTTTTGCTTTAAATAAATAAACGTGCACACATGCACTCCCACACAGTGTTTCTTGCCAATGATACATATTTAGAGAAGTTATGTTGAAGAAGTTGGACTGAAAGGAAAGAGGTATGGGATAATTCTGCTTCCTGAGGGCCAATTCTGCTCTCTTGCATTAGCTTTCAAGCTATTTTTGTTTCACATGTAGACAGGAGCTGTTCTAGCAATGGATATCGTCAGAGTCTCTGAGAAGCATAGTAGTTATAAAAATCTGATCCCTCTAGTTAGCTCCCCCTGCATTGTTTATTCTCAGCGGAGTTTGCAGTTTCCCTTCTCTGAAAATGGTATTTTCACTGATGACTTTTCATACCTGACAGTACTTTTGCATAGTCCATGGAAGAAGAAGAGGAGCAGTGGCAGGAGAAGGGCCACCTATTAATTCTGTATGTTGTTTAGGAGTCAAAAAATTGACAGAAAAAAATTGGACCACAGTTAACCTTTGTTTAAGTGTAGACTCTGTGTTTTCTCCTTAGTCCCAGGTGACAGCCTGCATGTGCTGTGTGCAGTGATGCACGTTCCTAAACCACACATCTTATCCTCATCTCATGTAAAATATTTCTGCATTGTTCTTACAGATGTTTCATGAAAATCAATGAAAATGATTTGTCTGAGAAAAAAAATTAAGCATGGCTTAAGGAAAAGGCAGACAATAACTTTTTTACAGTCCTACAAACCCTTAAACAAAATGTCTCCTTCAGAAGAGATGCTGTAGCTTTAATATTGGCTGCTGTTTCCTCGAATGGAGTTACCCAATCTTTCATCAAAGAAACATATCTCCCATATCCCTGTCTTTAAAAACAGCAATTATGTGTAAATGCCTTCTGATTTATTTGAGCCAGGGCCACCGGCCAGTGTGAGTCACCACAATTTATTGCTAACCGTCACTTTTACATGATAGGTTTGTAACAAATATCTGCCGCATATTGTTAAATTAATCTTCCATTTAAAATTAATGGAGTTAGACTCCCCAGGTTCAATGTAATTTCGTGTTCACGGGCAGGGAGTGATGTGAGCTGCATACAAAATGAGCCGAGGCCAAACGCCCTAATCTTTCATCACCTTGAACCTAGTGACTAGGACACCTTCTCAGCACCAACTAATGAGATTGAGCTTGCTTCTCTCCTGAGGACGCCAGCTCAAAGAAGCTTTTCTGCTCAGATACAGCAGGCTTCGTCTTATTTTAATAATTCCTCAGATATGACATGCGTGATGTTATGTATAAAAGAGTCAGGCTTGAAAAAGAGATGAAATGAATTTTATATCATTACTTCAAACCCAAAACCACCTAAAGGAAGTATGTCACCGTTAAAAATGCAGTAAGCACTTTAGCTATGAAATATTTTGAAAGTAAACAGGAGTCCTTCTTTCATTTATTATTATAATGTGGCCTCACCTTAGACTTATCTTCTGTAATTCTAGTCCCATTCATAAATTAATAACAATAATGTAGATGAAAGCAGGAGACTATCCAATAAGCACGTGGATGGGGCCATCAGAGAGAAGAGATTTAATTCCTGATGGAATATGCCATGCTATAGTGCTGAGCTCTATCATTTCTCGTTGTGGGCGTTTGTAGAAAATGAGCCTGTCTTTTGTGCAATGGCAGACTGCAAATCCATCACATATTGTTTAAAAATAATTGAGTTGAATTGTATCAGTGTACCTTTCTGTCTTTCCTTTATCGCAGCTTTAAAGAAGTAGCAATTTTGGTATATATTTTAGTGTTCATCAGTACAGAAGACTAATAGCATGAGTTGTGTCTATATGAGGGTCTGTGCAATTGTCTGTCATGGTCAGTGAACCTTCATCTGCAGCAATAGTCTTGCTGCTTTCGTCACCCCTACTGACTTAGGTTTGTACCAAGTAGGTGAGAACCTGCTTCTCTGACCACGTCACGCAGAGGTGGCCTTGCCATGCGTACGAGTCATGCCATGGGGATGGGGTTCAACTAGACCTCTTCCCCAGCTGCTGAGTCATGCCACAGCGCAGGCTTCATGCACCGTGTGGCAGACAGAGCAGGGTGATGAACTCCGCTGCTCTACCTTGCGGATGGTCTCCAGGCAGTGGAAAATAGCTGTGGTGCGACTTCCTAGGAAGAAAGGTTGGAAACAGGACTTTTCAATCTAGAAGAATGTCTTTGGAGAGAAAGGTCTTTCCACAAGCTACTGTTGGTCGGAGAAGAGCATAATTTGTTCTAGGGCATGTGGTGGGTAGGACAAGAGATGGTACAGTGTGAAGGTTTCCAAATCTTCTTCTTCTCATGTATATGTATGGGGAAAAAAAGTTTTGAACCAACTGGACAACTGAAGAGAGTATCAGCAGTGGTTTCTTTACATTGTGCTATTTGATTTAAGATCTTTATCAGTCTTCCTGTATATTCAACCTGGGGCAGTTTTCCACAACTGAGTAGACCTCAGTCTGGTTCTGTCATGTCTTGTACCACTTTGTATCAGTTGCAGCTCTTATAATTTCTGTTGAATTCTGACAGGTTAAACCGGTGAACATGGGACCAATATCAGGCACCTTCATTTTTGTGGTGGTTTTGTGGCTGATAAAATCATCGTCATTTGGTAGAACTACTGATTTTGACTTTGTAAATTTTCATTTACTTATTTAAAATCAGTGTTGAGGAGTTGAGCATCACAGAATCACAGAATGGTAGGGGTTGGAAGGGACCTCTGTGGGTCATCTAGTCCAACCACCCTGCCAAAGCAGGGTCACCCAGAGCAGGCTGCACAGCACCGCGTCCAGGTGGGGCTGGAATATCTCCAGAGAAGGAGACTCCACAACCTCCCTGGGCAGCCTGGGCCAGGGCTCCGTCACCCTCAGAGGGAAGAAG
>Ga0065711_1032197_pt1 | contig 27800 bp, 17 predicted proteins | sample Hoacrofraction12_FD_59098 | JGI IMG/M metagenome (GOLD analysis project Ga0065711, IMG submission 59098) | Hoatzin crop microbial communities from Cojedes, Venezuela - Epithelial fraction 12 v2 (version 2) | ecosystem: Host-associated > Birds > Digestive system > Esophagus > Crop | place...
TTTTTTTTTTTTTTTTTTTTTTTTTTTTGAGATTCACCCCAAACCTCCACCACTTGATGGTATGACACCTCTCCTGGCTACACCTCTCCTATACCACACTGATCACAGCCTTTCCACTTGGTAACCAGCCTTGCGCCCCTCTTGTCTACTTGCGGCCACAGTTTAGCCTCTCCTGATAACTTCTATCCATTCTTCGGTTAACCTTTCCAAATTACTGTATTCTTCTGTTTTCAGCCTCCCTCCTGTCCCGTAGTCCATTTACAATGAAAGTCATAATTTGACATTGCACCATAAATTCAGCAATTTGGTGAACAAAGAAATCACCCAGTCCTTTACAAAACGTGCACAGGCCCATTCCTTCGTACAACACAATTCTGATTCAGTAAGTGCTGTCAAGAGGATTTTACAAGAAGCTGAGCCAATATCAGGGAAAGAAAAAAGATTTTTTTTTTTTTTCTTCCTAACATACCATGAACATTTGTTAGAATTGAAAGGCAAATTTCTGATTAACCAGATTTATGACCTCTTTAACGTTCAAGCATTTGCAAAAAGTGAGTGCAAAGTTCTGCGCTCATGAATATTCTCCTACCTCACATGAGCAAATGTCGCCCAAGGTAAATTCCAAATTGTTTGTGTTTGTAAAGTTGGGAATGCTAATTAGTTATATAAGACACAATGTATTGTTTCTGTTCCTTAACTTGATGACAAAACTACTTAACACATCTTAAATTGCTAAGTGTGAAAATTACCGATATACAATTTATCACTCATTTCGGATTGGTTAATTACACAAGTTCCCACACAGATTGCCTATGGCATATTTGTCTAATGATCTAATTATTCCCTGAAGAAATTAGTGAATAACTTTACATGACAAACCTGACAATTTCACAATCTGCTCCTGGACAATTTGTAAATAGATAAGTTTGATGATATTTTGATTTTTATCTATTGGTGAACTAGTCAATCAGAATTGCGGGTCTTCATCACCTCCAGAAAAATCTGACTGTTTTTATTTAAAATAACTCTTTCTCCCACAGGCGAACTGGGTCTGCCCCAAGCATTACACATTTGTCTGTTTGTTAAATGGGTTGAGAATATGATTAAAGTAAATGGAAAAACAACCCAAATCAAGTGTGCTTTAGACAGCCAGTGCCTATGATTTCCCTTTGGAGAAAGCTGAGCAGCACATGCAAAAACATTATATCTAGAGACTCATGAGGACTGTACAGAGGTCACCTGGAGTCTCTCTGCCTAGAAACTCAGTCCACTACAACTTCATCTGATTTTTAGGTCACAACCCAGCAAAGAAATGAGCATCAGTGCAATCTGTAAACTGCAAAATACGCAAATCCTTGTGCTGTCAGAACCCAGCCATGATGAGGTTGATGCTTGGTATCAGGGCTGCACTCAGCATCTGTGCTCACGAGTCAGTGCATCTGGAGCACTTCGAAGCTCACCGTGGCTCTGCAACACAAGACTCCGAACCAAGGCATGCTGTAAAACCCTCCAAAAATCAATCCCTTCACCCTTGTATGATAGACTGGGCTGTGATAGCCAATGTTACTGCCCCTGGGGCTACTTGGAGCTGCCAGCACACAACAGCCTTGCTCCTATGTTGAGTCTGCCAAGCCCTTCTTGGTACTAGTTAGGATTTTAAAGAAACTGAGACTGCATTTCTTACAGTGCTATGGATTAATATCTTGAGAGACTCACGAAAGTCAGTGACAATTCAGAAGTCTCCAGGGAAAGGCAAGAGCTATTTTATACCAGCCACAAAAAAAAAACCAAAACACACCACACCCAGTGAAAGAACCACTGAGGCTTCTTAGTAGGACAAGAAAACATAGACCACAGAAACTGCCAAAGGACATGTAAAAGTGGCCTTTTGGAGCAAAGAGAGCCTGGTTTGGCTGCTATGGCTAGAGAGAAAGTGGTTTTCCCCAAGTTTGTCTTGTTTAAAGATACTGAGGCACTGACTTTGTATACAAAACCTATTTTTACCCAACATCGTACACTTCATGTAATAAAGTCTGACAACAGGCCATTTCAGTGGCTAGGGGCATAAACAGCTTGCAATAGAGTACGCATCTAGACACTTAATCACTCAAATCTTCACTCTGCCAGATATATGAAAAAATGGTGTCAAAATGCTAAAGGTCACCCTGAAATAAGTCAGGGAAGGCATATCCTGATCCATACTAGTGCTGCTCAGCCACAGAACAGGTCCTGGCAACCACCACCACCGTGTGGAAGTTGTGCATCTTGAGAGTGGAAATCAAGGCCCACACTCGCGTCCCAAGAGCCTGCAAGCCCTTGCCTGTTGCTTCCTGAGACCTCGTGAGAAGGTGGTCTCTAAAGCAAAGAGAAGAAACAGCAGGAATAGGTAACAAAAGTCTGCCATCTTACTGGGAGAAGATCTCAGAAAAGCCATGGTGACAACAGCGTGACCTCATGCAGCTCTTGGACTCAAAGAGAACACGAGCGAAGTAACTCTGCCGCTTTCCAATTACTGCAGTGCTGCTAACCATGAAATAGCAGAACGCAACTCAAAGGCTAATTCTAGCCTGGCAGTAAGGTTAAATATTTTGCTGGGTGTAAGTGCTTGTCAATTTTTTAACTAAATTTTGGCTTGGAAAGAAAAACATGCTATCAGAACCTGCATCTTTAAGGACTGAAACCCCGGGGGAGGAGAAGGCTGGAAAGCCGTGTTGTTATGCACTGCCAGTTGGAACCAGACCCAGATTAAAGCAGATTTCTCACAAGAATGTGAAGCATTGAGTGATGGCTGAATACCACATGTATCGCACCTTCACCACCAGATCCCTGCTTCTGTCAGTACCTCCACGGGCTACCACGCTGCAGTCCCCACTGCAACCAGCGCCATTAGAAACTGAAAAATCACTCGAACGCACCAGACAAGCCGCTCAGCTGCACTTACCGCTTGCTTATGCAAAGTCCCTCTCTCCCTTCAGATTTCAAACACACTTCATATTTCAGACTGAAAACAGAGTCCAAGCCCAAACGTTTCTGTACGTACAACACCTACTACTTTTTCCGCGCTATCAAACCCGCCTGACAGATCAATCACAAAAGACATATTCTATTCTTCAGTTCAGCACTCCCCTCCGATCACAGGAACAGGTAGCGCTCAGGCAGCAGCAGATTTCTCAAAGTGCATCCAGCTGTGCATCACGCAGCTCTGTTTTCACAAGGCGGATCAGATAAAACAGGATAAAAAAGGATGACATTGTAAGGCACAAGCAAGCTAACAAAGGGATGTGCTCACTTGTATCAACAAAAGCTGAGGATAAGGCGCTAACAGAGCCTGACAAGAAACACTTTGGGTGGCATGAAGTCCATTTCCGATGTTCCAGAGGACAGCAGAGCCGCTACTACCGATCCTTCACAGGACGCAGTCATCCACAGTGATGAACCAGAAGGTTAAGAGAGAAGTGACAACTCTTTTGAAGACCAGGTTTGATATTTGCATCTGCTCCCTTGCTGTAATGAAAGCTTTCATGGCCATGGCAGGCAGAGCAGGATGCTTGCACAGTGCACAGGTGTACTGTGAAAGATGGAGTCACCTTCACTTGAAAAGGGTTGTACCCTGGGAGATCAGGCAGACAGCTGCTTCCAATATTTACAGGTCCAAGAGAAAATAGAAAATTATCTAAGACTTGGACACATACCCTTCCTAGGGGAGTTTATTGACTTTGATTGACTGAGGTGAGATAAATAGGACGATATTTGGGAATTACAGATGAATTACTGGTGTTAAAAATTGTAGATAATACAATAGCCATAATGTTGCCAGAGTTAGAAAAAAATCCACAACTGTACCTTCTCATATAATGACAGAAGCAGCACATCTGCAGGCCTGAAAACACGAAAATAGTTAAGAGAGCATTAACGCAGCACACAGTTAACCAGAGGAACACTCTGCCACGAGGTATTATCTTCCAATTGCTTGGCTATGATTGAACAAAAGGTTTTAAAACAGAAGCTAATTGCTGGAGCTACAAAGACCCAATTGGTTTGTGTCTGTTATCAGTTTTCTTGCACTTCCCTCAGAGGCATTTTTTAACTGGGCGTTGCTGCAAATCGGATGTTGCAACAAGTGGACCTCTAGTTGTAGCCATTACAGCAGTTGCATTTACGAGTTTGTGCTACTCTACATTGAAATAATATCTTTAGAAAAAAAAACAAAGTGCATAAAAGAGAAATCTCAGAACAAGATCTCAAGGCAAACATCTTAGTCTCTTTCTAGCTAATTCAAGAGTTACCTATAGCATATACAAGTAGTTCTAACCACACAGTTATTTTCATAATTGCAAAGGTTGGAAGTTTAATTAGACAATCAGAAGGAAGCCCTCAAGCCAGCCCATTTTCTTAAACACCTTTACCTAGGCAATGGGAGCAGCATTGTGTAATGCGGGCGATTTACTCTCAATAGCATAATGTTCCCTTATCTTTTTTCCTGATTAATTTCCTGACTGCAGTAGCACATAAACCCAAGCTGGTTAGACAACATGTGTCAGTAGCCACGTGTCCTATTCAAATTTGAAATGGAGAGAAGCAGAACTGAGAGAGAGCAGGTCTCTCCCCCTTGCCTGGTATGTCCATCCCAGGGGCACTGTGCTTCCACCATGACACCACCAAGACCATCTTCAGACCCCAGCTCCTGCAACTGCTGACTATGTGGGATGGATTTTTTTTTTTTCTTCCTTTTTTTGAAGGTTTAAGGTCCTCAGGGATATAGAGGAAGGCTTCAACATAGAAATGCAGTGGAATTGGAGTTTGAGATGCAATTCCGCAAAGCCTTGATGGCCTCACAACAACCCATGGTGCAAGTGGGAGACCATCATGCCGGACCCTGGGCTGCCTCCTTTCACCACCGCTTCTCAGTTTCAGTTGCCTCCCTCCCCAAGCCTACCTGCACGCATGCACAAGCTCACCCCCTTTTCAGGAATTTTACTATTGTTTTCAAGACAGAAAAGAGAAAAAAGTGAATCTGAGATCTGCCAGGGCCTCCAGAGCACAGCAAGGAGGTATAAGGGTTGAGCTGCTGAAGATGAGGATGAGCAGCAAACCACAAGTGAAATGAACCCCATGGCCGAGCACCAGCGTCCGGCCATGGGCAGGGAAGAACAAGCAGGCTCAGTGGGAAGGCTCTGGGCTGCCTCCGGTCCCTGCCAGCCTCCCTCCCCATGGACACCAGCCCCCAGCTGATTTTCAGCAAGCCACAGTCACTCTGTACGTCTGCTTCCCTCCCGCAGAGCATAAACAGAAGCAGCTGGGCCCAGCTCTGCTCCGTCCCACATCTCGCCTTGCCATTTGCACCCACGCGCAGCGAGCGGTACCCAGCTACAACAGCGGCAATGTTTTCCACACACGTGACCGAGGTGCAAACGACAACCCGAGGCGCTGGCACATCCACCGCCTGCCAGGCTGGGCCCCGCTCACCCTGCCTCCCCCTCCTCCTCCTCCAGCCCCTCTCCTCCGCAGGATTCTGGTCCCCGCGGAGGAGAACAACCTCCCTTTCGGGGGGCTTGTTTTCTCCCAGGCAGCAAGCAGTCATCCCCCCCTCCCCTCTCAGAGCAGCTCGGGAGAGGGGCTCGCTTCCCACCCTCGTTACCTGTTTTGCTCCCTCTGGAGTCCCCCAGTTCCCAGAAAGTTCGCAGCGACAATGTTTAACCGCTGTGTTTAAAATCCCTGGTGGCAAAGCGCGACATTCAACGCACAGCCAGAAGTTTGCTCGACCTCAGCCCCATGCGTCAGGCTCCCCAGCTGCGCAGCATCCCTAATCAATCGTACCCATTAGGGTCCCTGCCCTGGACGGTTCCCGCAGGAACAGCTTCAGGACTGAATTCAGCTGGGTTTCACATCTTTTTCTTTTGCAGAGGTGATACTACATTGCCAGCTACACTTTTTTACCATATGCAACACCAACACACTGGCAGTTAACGAGCTACAACACAGAACCACTTGGCAACACAGAGAAAATGGGCAGAAAATCCCCAAGCGAGAGAGAAAAGAAAAAAAGAAAATGCAATGAATTGACAGTATTAAGGATGCAAGAGAGAAATGTAAGGGAGAGGCTGCCAGAGAGCAAAGGTGCTCTCCTAGGCCTGAGCACAGCACTGAGGAGGGGACCTCACCGAGGGAAGAAACAGCGGCTTAACCATCAGACAGGTGAGGCACCTGAATAGTTTCCAGAGGGCAACGGAGGGAAGAAACCAGACTGATTTTCACGTCCATTGCCCTCTTGAATTCATCTAATGCAGTTGCCTGCCATAGCTAGGGATCCAGGAGCCCACAAGGTGCCACCCAGTCCTGTGGAACCTCTGAATCTGACTGTCCCAGATGTTAATTACAGCATGGGCAATATTCGTTTGTAAAAATGGTGGTGTCACTGGGCAGCAAATGCCTGCTGCGGGCAGCAGTGCCCTGGAAGGCAGGGGCTTAGGAAGCACGGCTCTGCCTCAGGGTGCTGGTACGAGCACGGAGATGAGCTCAGGCAGATTCAAGGTAGGGGAGCAGAGTTTTGTTTCTGCTGCAGGAACGAAGTCTGGAGCTGTCTTCACTTGTAACACCACATAATTCTAGGTGGCTGCAGATTTATTACTGTATTTTCCCAAATTTGGAAGTCTTCCACTTTTGACCACATAAAAGAAAGAAGCATTTTCCTTTTCTCAGTATGACCTCCATTTTCTATTCTGAGACAAAATGCATTATAGCAACGCCTGGAAAAAGAAAACATCTCATCATTTTCCCTGAGAATTCCTTCAGATTCTGCTATGGATTTAGCTGGGCCAGAGCCTTCACCCCCATCTCTCCCCACCTCCAGCAAGATGAACTGCTTACAAGCAATTCTCAATTTTTGAAAGATAATGATGGCTCGGTGTTCACTGTAGTGATTTCTCATGTTAGAAGTTTGATTTGCAATCACAGTTGAAGGCCTATACCATGAATTACACACCAATTAAGCAGTGCTTGCATGGAGGCTGTGTATTTTACACCTTGACAACTATTACAGTCAGAAGCTAACTGGAGCTTTGACTTAAGCAGGAGTTATCAAATACCAAACAGTCTGAAGCAGAGACCAAAGCTGACTTGGATGGAAGACATAACAGAGATAAATTTGCTGCTAATATTTTATCTTGGGTGGGAGTAACAGCGGGAAAGACAAAATCAAAATATCCATATCTTCCTTGCTCTTTAACAGTAGACTCCCTGAAGACACCCAGAAACATTATTTATGTTGTGGAACAAATACTGGGGAAGATAGCTGCCCTCTGCTACAACTAATATGATTAATATCCTTGCATCATCTTTTTTTTTTTTTAATCTTAGGGAGAGGAGGGCGCGATCTCGCTACTCCAACCACCTTGCATTATTAGGTACCTCAAACAGAAAAACAGGCATGAAAAAAATGTGAAAATGAGTTTTTATTATTTATTCCAGATTTATGCCTCAAACACTTAAGTTTAGGTTCCCTAGAGTATCCCATGGGTACTGTCCATGCTCACATTGAGGACCCACAAAGTTCTCCTCTACCCCAGCAGAGACCAAGCAGTTGGACTATTTGTTTTGCTGCAGTTAAACCCCTTAACAAGCATGATCTCATCACATTCCGCCAAGCATGAGCAAGTATTTCATTTTTTGCTTGTTTCCAAAAGTGAATTACAAAAGATCTTTAAAACATTTACTAGAGATTCCCTTTGCTTGTTCCATTTATTTCAGACCTAATATATGTAAATTCAGTTACTTTATCAGCAACATAAAGCCTATTATCTATTGAATTTCAAGTCTAGGGTAACTCCCAGCAACCAAATACATGATTTAATAATAAATCTGTCATCAGGTGAAATCTTTCCCCAAGATAGATACTAAAACAGCCTGCCTACATCACGAGAAATAGCAAGATGCTTTTTATTTCTCAGAAGATTTTCAACAGGGTCAGACCTGTGAAAGTGGCTATCACTGTCCTTTCATTTCACCTACAGTTTTGAGCAAGATTGATTATAGCAGAGGACTATGTCCAGCTTCCAATTTTGTTCACACTCTTGCTCTACATTGTTCCAGGATCCTGCAGTCTCTCTGTAATCCCCATCTACAGAACAATATGAAAATATCAGCTTTTTCTGAAATGAATACTAGGAGTTGTTGACCAGATGAGAAAGATTTTAATATTCATAAAACCAGAATGTCAATGAGGAACATCTTGTATGAGAATTAATACTTCCAAGTCACAATCTTCATTCCCAAAATGCAAGCAATACTACTAGGAAAAGTCTTGCTTTCTCCTCCTCTAACATGTGGAAGTTTAATTAAGCACCCACCAAAGACTGAGAATTACCTGCTGGAATTGTTCAGCTGTTCTTTTTTTATTCTTGTCTGTGCTGGCCAGCAAGCCAAACCAGTTTTGATTTCCATATTTCTTATTTGTACATTGTTCAATCAGGCACGGGCCAATTCCACATTAAAAATAAATATACTATGTCACCATCATAAACTGCACTGGCCAAAATCATAACGCGCTGCTGATTAAGGCTGTGCAAATAGAGCATCCCCTAAAGCAAGAAGAACGGGCACCTGCGCTCATGGGAACCAAGGGAGCAGCCAAAGTCTGGCACCTCAGCAGCTCTGATGACCCTGCAGAGGATTATCAGCTCTTGACTTTGCAGTGGAAAGATCTGAGCCTCCACAGCCCGCAGGGGAGGAAAAAAGGCAATTCACAGATGCAGGTGATGGTTCTGGTCATGGTTTTCCACACCGTGAGGAGAGGAAAGGAAAGAATGACAAGGAAACTCATTCATTAATAGACCAACAATCTGTAAGGTATTGAAAGCTCAGTTCCCTGAAGTACTACAATACAAATACCTTGCCACTAACCTTCCGCACTCCAAGGGTTAGAGAGAGTCTTCTCTTTGCTCCCCCCATCTGCAGTTCTTACAGTAGGATATTGCATGAAAAAGATCAAAAAATTAACACCATCCTATGCCACTGTTGCACTGATTTTCACACCATAAGAAATGGGCTTGTGGTATATGTGCTCTACTGGAAGTCCAGAAATCTGAGTTCAGTTTCCACTCTAATAAATATCTTTTGTTTATAACTAAAAGCTGCACTAATTTAACTTAAAATTAATTTTTAAACTCTGGCAAGAGACTTTGTGCAGACGCATATTTCTATTTAGGCTAAGCTTTTTCAGGTGCAGTTCAAACTTGGGAACTTGAAATAAACTTGATTTACACTGCAGTAGATTGCATTTGCAGATTTCACATCTGAATCCATTTGATTCATATTGAATCTATTTAATCTGCATTTTTAGCCTCCACTCCCTCCTTTCTGTGCCTATTTAAATGTTAAGCTCTGTCCTATTCATGTAAAGATATTCATATGTTCATGCTAAAATGAGAAATGCAGGTTGAGATTTTACAACTCTTCCCCAAATTCTGCTATGAAAAAAATAGTTAAAATAATCTCCAAATAAATTAAATGGTTTCCTTACGTATCAAAATTACTACTGTTTCCCAACAATGTCTCTCAAAATACAGTCACTACAAAAGCTGTGTGTAAAATCTGGGAGAGAAAAAAAAACAAGCAAAATACCAAATCTTTATTTCAATTTAGTCACAAGCTGTGTTTACTGCTTTAACTGAATCTCTTTGCCCTGGTCACATCTACATTGTGATTCTTCTCTTTGGTGCTGGCCATCTCCACCACATGTTCTCCATAGGCCTCCTGTCCACATTACCGTGACTGGGATTTTAATTTTTGTCTCCATACTTGCCCTCTTGCTTTTCCATTTCCTCCAAGACCTGCTTTGCTCCTCCAAGGCAAATGAACCTTATTTCCCACAATTTCAGATCTTTTCCATGAGTTTTTGACACTCCTTCCACCTTGTCTCCATGCATTTCTTTCCATGCCACTGCACCATGTCTCCCCCCAACCCCAAAAAATAAACAAAACAAACAACCACATAGTGTGGTTTCATCATCTTACAACCCCCTCCTTCACCCTGCCTGTCTGAAAGGTAGAAGTTTGAGTCTTTGTCGCACCTTTCCTAGAGAAATATGAACTTCAGTCTTCCCATCCTCAACCTTATCAGTCATCAACAACTGCACAGCAGCAGATCCACATTTCTTTGCTGGAAACCTTGTCCTCCCTCAGTCCCCATGACACTGGTCGTCTTTAATCACTTCCACTGCATCCTTTTATCCCCTTCTCTCTACTCTGCCCCTTCCCAGTTCCATTTTCTAGGAAGGAGGGTTGTCTGGGCCTGGTACTGCAGGGTGATGGTACAATGTGTACGCCCAGGTCTACCAGGGTACCTTCCCCAGAAGCCTCTCTGCTGCACCAAGCAAGAGTCTCAGCCTCTGGCTGACTTGTCTTTACGGGTAAGGGAGCTCAGCATGGGTAGAAATACCCTTGTAGCTTTCTTTGAAGTGATTCTTGTTATCTCTCCTAGCAGTTATTTTGGGCCATCCTTCCTGTATGATCAACAGGCTTTTATCTAGACCTTAACTTCATCGTTCCAAGTCCTCTTATTCACACTAGGTAGCACTTACAGATTCTTCCCAAATAACTGAAGATACAGCCCTCCCCGAACCTCTGCACAAGTGCAACATCGACACCTCTATAATGTCAGTAGGATAAATATGTGTCATTATTGTGTGTGTCATCCTTTTACACACGAAGCTTTGATCCACTGGTCCCGTGCAGGATTCTGCTGCAAAGATCAACTGATCACTAGCCACGTTTTGTTCAGGAGCTCTTTGGGAAGGCATCATATTTTGTTGTCTGCCTGTGCAGTGCCTAGAGCAATAAGATCCCTTCACACCATACCAGTGTTGGTAATATATACTCCCTACTGTGCTAGGTGCTATACATACATACAGTGGCACGCAGTAGATTGGCGCTACCACTTTTTTCTTTGTTGTCTGCTAGTCTAGGTAACAGATGATCACAAGACAGAAGAATAAATGACCCTGCATGATACGGTTTCATGTCCCGAACAGTCAAAACCCAACACATATTTGTAAGCGATTTGACTGGAGAAAACAAGAGTCACTACCAACAGAGGCAATCTGAACCACAATAGAAAGTACAGACACAATATCATCATAGGAACAGCTAGAGCAGTTTGTAATATTTTCCAATAAAACCGAGATTTTTGTTAACCTGTATACTGAAGGCACCAAGATGTGGTACGATACCCAAGATACAGAGGAAAAAGGAATACTTTTTGTTAGGGCATATAGCAGCAGCAGTCACGCAATACAAAAAAACAGTAACCTCCAGTTTATCACTATGGGGAGATAATTCCAAAGGGTTGGTGTATCTGCTCCTACCTACTCTCTCTCCACGTGTCTCTCCAAAAAGGATTGTGGAAATAATGCAAATATTCCTTTTTCCTTTATTAGGGAACAATTCTTAGGCTGCTTTGCGGTTTTGCTGTGGAAAAAAACACAAATAAATTCCATAACCGTAAGTGCCATCCCAGCAGCACACGTGTACCCACAAATTCATGCTACCTTCTTAGTAATAGCATCAAATCTGGGGGTCAGAGACAACCAAACCTCAGCCCTCAGGACCCACACAGTCCTCTAACACAGGGCATGCAGACCACAGATTAGGCTGCAGAGAGGCTCAGAGCTGTGCTCCCTGCAGCACCCGCAGCCTGTGAAAGACCAGGAACACTCCCACCATGCCCAGCATCGCCTACTGGGAGCGACCTGGCCAGCCACTGCCTGCAGTATGACCGAGTATCACGTACTCACTCTCCCCAAACTCCTCCCAAGCATGAGATCAACTTTTCATTCTTACCCAATGCCTAGATGTTTGTCAGAGATTAAAATAAACATTACTGTGGTTTCTGTTAGCATCAGATCAGGAGGACGTCGGGTGCTAATGCTCGTTTTCTCCCAGCTAGCCTTTGTCTTAGAGTATTCTTCTTAGGGTTTTTCCGTATTTTTGTGCTACTGTTGTTCTTCCATAATGCCTTTCATCCAGAAGCATTACATTGCAGTCAAAGAAGCAGGCACCAAGAAAACCCTAAATTCAGTATTTCCTGTGCTGCAGGGCAGAGGTCAAAAGCAAGCCCTCCCGGTACCCAACCCTTCTTAGCCGGCTGTGTGAGACCTCCTGAGCTATGTAGCAAAAATGGATCCGGGGTTTTCTCTGTCACCAGAGTACCACAGATTTATCACATTCCCTCTCCCCCTCCTTCATTTCTAGCAGCAGGAGTATGAAAGGTCTCACACACTAGCAAGTCCAGCTCCCCATCTCCAGCGGCCTGCAGCAGAGGATGGGACAGCACACCTCTGCCGTTGTCAGATCTTGAGAGACATTCTTATGCGAAAAGCACCTCAGCAAATGCAATTCTGTATTTGAGGCCCTGATCACAGAAATAAAGCTTTCACTCTTCATCATATCGTGCTGGCTTTTCACCGTACGAGGGAAAAAAAAAAAAAAGTTATCTGAATTGAAGCAAATGCCAATTCAGGCTGCTGCTTTCCTCAAAATACCTTCATACACACCTCTTTTAGACAGGCAAAGGTGTTTCACAAACAGAGGCCTGCTTCTGAACCCATTACATCAACATTAAAGAGGAATTACTCCAGCAGAGGCAAAACGAGCATAAAACAAGCACAAGTGGGATAAGAATCACACCGTTCATTTTAGTCTCTGTGTAGCCCTTTTTTCCCCCCCTTATATGAGCCTCAGCCCTCCAAGTTCAAGGTAAATGCTTGCAATATTTCTACGCTATCCTCAGTAATGTGACAAGAGTAATTACAGAGTCCAGGGAAGCGAAGTAACACTGCTAAAACAGTGGGTGGTCTAATGGCTTGAATAGCTCCTGTGCACCAACAGTGTAGCGAGAGTCCCCCAGACCCCCACTTTGTACCCTAGCTAATTCAGCTGTGCTCTGCAACACTGGCCTTTTTGTCCGGGACATCTTGGCACCAGCATTGCTTAGCTGCCTTGAGACATACCCAAGTTCTTTCAGGTGGTCTGCAAAGTTAACTCACCCTTAAAAGGTTTGTCCTCGGTACCCACCAGCTCTCCTTCATTCTCCATTTCAGTCAAAAGCTCTAGGTGGAAGCATACCGAACATTTCGCAAAGAAAATCTGCTCAGAGACAGCTATTCCAGGTGCACAGGCTTTTGCTGAGTACAGCACTATTTGGGGTATTCTCTGAGAAAAAAAAAAAAAAAAAAAATCTACTTTTACAGTAAAAGCGCCATTTGCCATGTGCAATGCTCTGAAACACTTTGCCACAGCAAAAGTCTGGTCTAAACATGTTGATGGCCAATAAAAGGGGGGAAACACGCTGCCAGTAAACATTTGCGTGGTATGTCTTTGAAGGCTTCAAGGCAGACTAAATGGAATAATTGTGAAGACGTATTATTTATAATACAACAAATCTTCCCCACAAGATATAGGTCTCCATTAATCTAGTACCCAACTGCTTTTAAGTGCATTTTTTAATGTGTTTACCCTGCTAAGGGAGTTATGTTTTATTATCTCCATTTTGCATTTGGGGAATTGAGGTACTGGGAGATTAATAGATTTGCTCGAGGTTACATAGCAAATCTCCAGCAAAGCACAAATGCAGACCAAGTGTCCCAGATTGTTCTTCTTCACTGGATGTATCCATCGATATGCCAGGACACATTAAAACATCAAAGGTCTCTCATGATGTGACTTTTTCCTGTATAAAAAAAAGACCAATGTCATGTTAGCAAGCCACATCATATTGGAGTCAACAGAAGTTCAGCTATTTACACGAAAGCTGAAGCAAGGTCTGGAACTGTTGTTGGACTATCCTCATTTCTAGCTGTCCAGCACATTCAACCCAAATTCACAAATACCTTTTCACTGATGAAACCTGCTGCGTCTGGCAAACGAGCTGTTCACTGATATAATCTTACATGTCACATACTACCATCTGAAGTCAGATATAGCTTTCACGTCTCCCTCAAGCTGAGTGGACCTGCAGAGGGGTTCAGTTTTGGAAAGTCTGCCCACATACTGAAGCTGCTGAGTGTGGTTTTGGGACGCTTTCTATGGGACAATGGTTTTCTGGATTGGTTGGCTTGGTTTTCATATTGACTTCTGTGAAGAAGTGGTGGGAGATAGTATCTCAGTCTTTCACAGTACCCTATACCAGGAATTCTTTTAGATCAATGGTTTTATGGGATTTCTTACGAGAAAAACATTTCTCCCTACGTCACCTTCACGAGCTCTCCACTAAGTCAGCCTCCCTGGAAATGAGACCTGTACAGCTCTCCAGACCATGGTGGAGTTTGGGAACGAAGAACACGGCAAGCCTCTCTCCTATTCTTCAAAAGCCAGTTTAGTCCCCTCACCCAGTCCTCCCTGGGAGGAAAAGACTGCAACCTGTGCACCTAGAACATTGTAGCTTTCAAGAGGATGATGTTTCCATTAATGTCCAAGCTCCCGTTTACACCTAAGTATAAGTGGAATTTGAATGACTAATAGGGCTGATAGCAACAGGGGCAGGAAACTCTCTGCCTGCAGATACCCACACGTGCCCTTTTCAGCACACAAACCAAGATGCCATAAAACCTCCCAGTCCCACCACAAAAATAAAAAGAACCAAGGGCTTCGCCTAAAGCATCTTGCTTGGGGAAGGCAGTCACGGGAGCTTAGATTATACATTTCCAAGACTACAAACAGCCTTTGGTGCAGCAAAGTGAGTTGCACCGAAGGAGTTCTATGGAGAACATGTGAGACTAGTGACCTGCTTCTCATCAGCATGGACTGTGGGCCCACTTTAGCTCACAAAAAATCAGAGCAGAGCTCGGCAAGTTTGCTCCGTGAGTCATCATGTCTAAGTCAGCCTCACGACTTGAGCAAGCAAGATTTCGTCCTCACTGCAAAGCTGCCACCAAAGAGCCCACGAGCAAGTGTCATTTAGCAAGCAGTACTTTCTCACAGCAGGGGCAGATTTTATTTTCTATTTAAGATCAGGGATACACACAGGTAAACAGCAGCAATGCACCTCCAGGCTGCTCCATGCCTCAGCTCACTTTGAATAAGGCTACCCTAGGGAAGGGAGGTGGTTTCGAGGTGAAATACAAAACTGAGGAACTCGGATTTCCTTATCCTTCTTCACCAAGGTAAGGCCCACACGCAGAACATGATACTCTGACTCCAGCACAGAGTCTGGGCTGCTCAAGACATGCTCAACATCCCCCCCACTTGAAGATTATTCGGCATCAAATGTTCGCCAGTGTTTTGAACAGCTAAACAATGAATTTTCCCACTGCCTCTCCTGCTAATGACGAGGAATAAAGAATCCCCTAGGGAATTTCCCTTCATCTGCTCACGAGTGCCACTTCGCTAGTCACATTTATCTGACAAATCTTACAGATGGCTTGGCACGAGCTTGCAACAAGCACACCATCTCTGGAGCTGGGATCGGCCACCCAAGCCACACGATGCTTTCTGTGGCAAATAGGGCAAGCCCGTGGGAGAGCCCCATACCAGCAATCACTACTGGAGGAATACCCCTAGCAAATCCAAAGCTTCATCCCATGCTGCTTCAGCAGAAGACATCAATGAAGGTGACGCCATTTCCGACATTGCAGCCGCACCATGAGGAACAGAGTCTCTTGGCGCAGAAGAAGTTGTGCTCTGACCCAGAGAGAAAGATATCCTAGAAAATTACTGCCATTGAGTCATTCTCCTGCTGTTATTGTGCCGAATGCCTTTCTGTTAAAGATGAATGTTCCCCGTTAAAATAATAGGGAAGAGAATATAAAGACCCATCTGCAGACCACATTTTCAGAGGGGTTTTTGTTTGTTTTCCAACATTGTCTGTGAAAGGATGGTTGAGTCTTTCAAGCTCTTTCCAGATGCGTACTCTCCTCATGCTACATACCCAACTCTAATTTCAGTTTGAAAGCTGTTTGACTCAGGCAAATGAATAGCAGGATTTTAAAACAGATACAAATAGTAAAACTAGGGTTTTCTACAATCCCATAGATACTATGGATGGGACTGTCCAAACACAGACCCTTCTAATCCACCAAGAAAATGCCCTTAAGACCTGTTCAGAGTTAGACTTAAACCCATAAAATCCAGGAAATTCAGAGATAAGCCTGGATATCTGGCCTGATATTCTGTCCTCAGTTCACCTTACTGGGTAAATGTTAATGAATGCATTTGTTTATTCCCCATAGTTCTATGCAGGGAATATCAACAATCTGATATTACGGGAGGAGGTGAAATTTTTTCTCCTGTATGTGTGTGTAGGAGTTGCTCAATATAATTTATTCTCTTTCACAATAAGACTTTACAGCTCCTCGATCCTTTCAAAGCTCTGAAGCTACTCAGGGTCTGTCTTGTAAAGCTTCAGAGACGAGGCCTCGACGGAAAATCAGTTATTACAGGAAACTGGGCTGACTTTCAGTACTCCATAGCCTCTCCCCTCCATTCATATTAAGCTGGTATTCCAACACAAAACGTCATCCAGATGCATTTCACTGAGGATCTGAACCCAGATCACCACAGGCAACATGAGACCAAGCTCCACAGTGAAGGCTGGAGGAGGACTGGAGCACACACCACCTCTGGAGCAATGACTCATGTCCACCCGCTGCAACAACCTGCAGAGCAGAGTTGCCACACCAAGCACAAGCAGAACGACAGCCATACCAGTCCACCTAGCCCAGCGGTCAGACAGGCAGAAAACAGTAGAAGCAAGGCAACCACTTATGCCATTTCCCTCACATTTCTGCTAGCCTCCAGCTATTTTCAGATCAACATATTTCCTAAGCCAGATGTGGTTTCTAGCTACTTAGCAATCCTTCATGCATTTCTTTACACAAACTTGTCCAGTCATCCTTTGAACCCTAATAAGCTTTCAGCCTCCACAGCCACCTTTGGCAGTGAATTTCTTGCGTCCACTACCAGTGGCACAGAGAACATCTCCTTTTGTTTGCTTTAAGCCTGGCTGCTTCTAGTTCATTTAATGACCTTAATTGATGTACTGCCACCGAACAAACAATCCCGGCTCACCTTCTGGCTGCTGCCTTGCAGAATTCACTCCTACCCCACCAACATCCCCTCTTCTCCAGCCCAAGGATTATCAGACTAATTGATTGTTCCTCATGTGGAAGCTGTCCAGCTCAGCATTTTTGTCCCTCGCAACTATTCCAAGTTCTGTGATGTTCAAGATGAGCAGTCCAGAACCACTTGTGCTACTCAAGGCAGTGGCACATATGGCTGAAATATAAAACCATCTCTTTTTCCTTTCCTTCTGAGTTCCTAGTATGACTCTTTCACTTCACACTCAGGAAATAGTATCTTTCTCATGTTAGAGGCAGTACAAAGTAGCTAAAAGATTTGTCCTCTGTTTTACAGCAAACCTGCAAACCAGCAGAGTAGTAGACCAAAATCTCCAGGGCCTATTCTGACACTGTGGCACTTTCTGATGTTGAGTCTTAGCCCTGGTGACTTGGCAAATTCCAGTTTGGACAAAGTTCACTTACAATTTTTTAAATTGTACAAAGAAGTCTTAAATTATTATAAAATTATGTGCAGTACTACTCTTTCACCCCATCAACAACGGATACCATGACCAATACGTAACTTGGGTCCTGCTACATTCAGGAACACACGTCTGAGCTTCTACGCATGCTCTGAGCAACACGAGTCCAAAAGTCTTGACACTCTCAATTAAGATACTACAACTGTGAAATCAGCTTCCGGAAGAAAGGTTAAACAAAACCCATAGTCAAAGCCAACTTTACCCACCTAAAGAGCATCGTATCTCTTTGCTAACATCAGCTGTTCTTCTGCGCCTGTCCCCAAAACACACAGTACAAATAAGTTTAGCCTGCACAAAGATTTCTGCAGCATGAGAAGGCAGATGCGGCAGAGACTCCATGAAGTCTGCTAAAGGTTTTGCTATTGCCAGCTAATTTGATGTAAAAGATATGCAGATACTATTGTGGTGGGCAGCCCTACAAGCCCGTAGGATAGATAAAACTTCCACTTTTGACAAAATTCATCCCTGGTATAAATGGCACTATTCCATCGAAATCAATAAGGTTGCACCTGTGAATGCCAGCTGTGAATTGAATCCATGGTTCTCAAATGATGTGAAGTGCTTCAGGAGGAAAGATGCTATATTTAGGTGCCATATTATTGCTATGTAGACATTTTCATAACCCCTAATTATGGGGCTTTTTTTGCAAGCTCTGTAGTATTAACTGGATTGGATAAATATATAATTAGAGAGTGTTTCAACATGCACACTCTTGATGCTAGAAGCTTTATCAGCTCTTTCTTTCCTTCATGATCTGTTTTGCTTTTCTTTTAAAGCTGTTTCTATCAATTATGGCAAGATTTACTCAGAGCCCCAATAAAGGGTCATTGCAGATATCCCAGTAGAATAGGAGAGCTACATTTATGTTCCAGAACTCTTCTGTTTTCTAGAAAGACACTTCTGGGTTGTCACTGTATAACTGTGACTGCCAGAAGCTAGACTGATCAGACGGAAAAAAACACAACAACAACAACAGAACAGCAGCAAAAAAGAACTTTTCAGGTGTTCCCTGACCCCAAACTGTTTATAGACTAAGGATTCCTACTCCAACAGCTTCAGCAGAAGATCTGCAGCCCAAATCTTTGCTGGATCCCTCTCCTCTCTTCTGTCAGTGGACAGAAAGCAAGACCCAAGGAGGGTCTTCATTTTCTGCACAGTGCCAGGGATGCACAAATGGCTTCAAAGATCTCTAGGGAGGTAGATACACCCCTGGCTAAAAGAACGACGACTCTAACAAATTATTAAATTGGTTGACAGGAAAAAGGCAAGTTACCTATTTTCCAGCATTCTGATCTGTCAAATTAAAAGATACCTTTAACATTTAAATCCAGCTAGTCTTATAGAAGTGGAAAAAAAAATGTAGCACCAGTATTTTCCTTTCTAGGTGCTGACGAAACCTGCATTCCCATTTATTGCTAACCAAAAAAGCCTTAAACAAATAAGCTTCTCGCTTTTCTGATCAGGCATGGCCAATAAATTATTTTTCAGATTCTTTTAGATGTGTTTACGAACCTTTTCCTCTCACACCAGCTTACACCCAGTGAGAATCTGAAAAGCTAAATTACAAGTATAAACACTTCAAAACAGAAGTTAACAATAGAAAGAATTAAGAGCATTGCTAGAGTGACACGATACGGATGCTGTAATATTAAACAAACGGCTCACAATGGTATTATGACATGAGTCATAATGCCTGATGCCATGAACATATTGCAGAAAAGAACAATAGCTGCTATCACCAGCTACGGAGATACACAGAGCACGATACCGGGAGCCCGACTGCTGACTGATCTACAGCAAGGCTTTGGTCTACAAGCCAACAGGATAAATTCACACCTGGTGCAAATGGGTGTAACTGAACAGAAGCTCGTGGAGTTGCAGTGTCTTCAGCTAGGCTCCGATACTGCACCAAAAGCACTACAGGCTTTGCTCTGTGCAGTCTTGCAGCCTGTTTATGACTGTAATTGACTAGGGAATTCCAATTTGGTAGGATCTTGAATCCGCTTTCCACAGGTGTGAATAACTGAATCTGGCCCTACATTAACACCAACAGCTTTTTAAGCTCAGCAAGTCACAGAGCACATCTGAATGGTTGCAACATTCAACAGCATCACAAGAAACTGGTGGCCGTCAGCACATGGGCTGGTTTAACATTCCTTTTGCTGTTAAGTCCAGTGACTGTGGACTGCAACTGGTGATGCTGAAGAAGATTCCTATAAGAGCTGGCCCATTCACAAGCTTCACAGACAAAGCACGGAACCAAATCCCAGGGTGCACTTACAGTATATGCATCTCATAATTAAAAATCTATTTGCGGCACACAGAGTAGAAAAAGCTTTCATTTGGGGTAAAACTTAAACATGGCTTTACTTTCCCAGCTTGATGCAGTAACAAGGCAAACCCACTCAGAGAATGAAATACAGGGCTTGTTTCAATGTCACGCACTGTTAACATAGCTGCACACCATAGTACTCAAATCACTAACATAAACAGAACTGGCTTGAAATCTAAGTCTCTGTGCCTATCACCTAGCTAATAAGAAACACTCGGCACAGAGACTTAGGTGGGCTCCACTCTGACCAAGCACCACCCAGCAGCTCCCCATATAGGCAGCCCAATGCAGGATGCGTGAACAGGGCACTACAATATTGTGGCTCTTTCTCAGCTTTTATAGTAGCACCGGGGACCCCTGGCAGCTGTCCTAAAGGCAGGCTCAAGGTTGCCCTGAACTGTGCTAAAGACCAAACCAGCTTCTGAACAATTTCAAAATACGGGTTGAGTAAAAGTGGTTTGCTGCGCTCTCTTGGATGTGGAGCTGGCTGGAGCACAGCCACATCTGAGAACAGGCTGCCTTCTCTTCAGCCATCACAAGAGTGCCCACATACCACACATTTAATGCAAGACAACATACTGAGGATGAGGGACCCAAAAGTCAAGAAATCTACTCAAAAAAGTGGGTAGCTGCAATGCATTGCCTCAATTCTATCATCAGGGTCCCCCAAAATGCATTTTATTACAGAGACATTAACATGGTAGAAGTTGATTTGCTCAGAGCAAGCCTTGCGTTTCTCGTCTGTGTGTGTTTACACATGAAACGCATGCTCACCCATGCAAACACACCACCCCATCAAGCCAAACACACACAATGTATATAAGACATAAATAAATACTTATGAGTCACCGATAACCACCTCATAAATTACATGATCTTACAAAGTATCACTGCTAAAGGTAATTCATACAATTGGATACAAAATACACATATACGACTCTCATTAAGACAGATAAGAATTGTTTGTCTCCTTTCACAAGAGCCCAGGGCCTTAATTTACAAGGTCCTGAATTACTTTTTTAAGCTTAGAGTTCCACAGCCGTGAGTCAGTTCCAAAACCTGACCCAAAAACAAGCCGTAAGACACCAAACCTGGTGACAGTGAACAGGAGATGGCACAGGGGGTCCAAAAGTCCGAGACCCCAGTCTGCTCCAGCCCACAGGAGCCAGATCTGGTAGCATTTACAACCTTTCATCCTCAAACAGACGTCGCTTCAGCATCTACCTCTCCTACCTCATTCCCGCTGCGCTGCCCAGGACCGGCTTCCCATCACCCGGGTGAGGAGCAAGGCTCCGGCCGCAGGAAAGCGTGGCCGCTGCAGCTCTTCCGCAGCTTGTGACAAACTCTTCTGCGGGAGCGAGCCGCTCCACCCGACAAAGCGCAGAGGGGCGAGATCAGCCCTGCAGCCTCCGCTCGGGCAAAAACCTAACTGCCACTTTGGTACCACTTGACTGACACAGCCCAAACACGGCGTGTTTGTTTTGCTGACACATAGGTTTAAGTTTGCTCCCCAGCCACATCTTCTCTCCCCTTGGATACAATAGTCATCTTCATAGCACTTATTATAACATATTGCAGCAATAACGTGCAATTATCCTCAAAAACAAAGCAAAAGCTCAAGATAAAAATAACAGGCACTGAGCACACTTACCAGCTGGAGGAAGGCAGCGAGGCAGCACTAGCTGCAGCCCTAAAATGGCTGTGCTGTAGTAGGCTGCAGCTGCCTCTCCCGGCCTGATTTCAAAGGCCAGTCTGCAGGAGGACATGCTGGGAGGTGGACCCTCTCCAAAAGCAGGTCCAAAGTGAGAAGGAGCAGGCAGCAGACAGGCTCTGCAGAGCTGTCATTAGGTAGAGATGTGCCTCACCTGGGGTCTGCACACTGCAGCAGGGGGTTCAAGGATTGCATTTGGGCCAGCCAAGAGCTTGAAACGCTCGGCACCTGGGAGGGCTGATCCAGGCCCAGGAGGTGCTCAGCAACAGCTCTCATCCTGGGTCTTCCTTGATAGTGGTGTCTGACCCAAGGAAATCGATACACCTCTTGGGTTTTCTTCATGCCCTTTTTCTGTTTTGCTGGATGTGTCAACTTTGTCGTTGCCCACAACAGGCTCCTACATTGACCCCTCTATTTACAAGTTTTCACAGCAATGTACCCTGAAAGCAAATTATAGCCGGGAGGACAAAAAAATCAGACAGTTTCAAGGACCACAAAGAGCGAGCATACAAATTTAGTAAAAATATTGGCTTAAAATTCTCAGTGGCAGATCATAAAGATGGTAAATCTTACCAGGTACAAGGGAGCTATATGCAGACCTCAGGTCTCTGATGGCTTCACAGCTCTCTCAGGTTATGTGGCATGTGTGTAAAAACTTGACATCTCTGCTTTGTACAAGGAAGACTGGCTAGAGCTGCACACATTCAAGGAGGGCCTCTGTTGAATAGAATTGGCCAAATCAGATTAAAAACCCAAAATCTATGATGAAGGCTGCAAGATGCCTGCTCGGAGAGGTTCCACTGATGTGAACCAGAAGCTCCTTGCATGTGGTCACGGCCTAAATTTGATACTGGAATTTAAAAACAAATTAAGATTCCCATGTAATATTGACTTTTTTTTTCCAGAGTAAAAGATTTTACAGCATGGAATGCTATATGCAGTGGTTACATGAGCCCAAGTAATTGTACCAATTATATAATTTGATATAATTGCACTAATTACATAAACACATAATAATGAAATATAAGTTATTCCAAGAGCTAAACTGGAAGAACTTTAAAGAACCTAAATCTGCTCCCACTTATTCTAGTACAAATCAGAAACAATTCCCCTGAAATCAATGAAGTTACCCAGATAAAATTGGCCCCCACCACTACAGGCAGCCAGGTAAATCCAGCTTTCAGTTTCAGGGTACTGACTGGGCAAGCAAATGAAAGCTACTGGGGTATTTTGTGCCAACAGAAATTTCTAATTCCTGGCCAAATTCCAGCATATGCAGGAGGATTCTCCCCATGTTCCTGGCCAGGTTAGGTGTCTTCTCTTGTTCTGATCTGCCATGCAGCATCTGTGGATTTTGCTAAAACTTTTAGCTGCTGATCCTAAACCAAAAAAAAAAAAAAAACAACCAACAAAACCAAACTTTAAGAAACCCTGAGAATGAGCTGGGCCCAATCAGGATTTCAAGAAAACCAGATTCAGGTGTGTGTTTAGTTACATTGGTGCTAGCCTGAATTACATCTGCAGACCTTTCGTAAGCTACTGCAGACTGACACCAGCGTTAACAGAAAGAGACTCTGCTCTTACACAAAAATTTGTGTTTTGCAAAACGTTCTTCAACCCTTCGCAACAGAAACCATGCCAGACAAAAACTATTCTTAAGAAGGATTCACTCAGTAAGGGGGTTCCCTCTTCTCCCAGGGCAGGGGGAGTGCAGCAATTAATTTCTGCTGCTGACTTCATCTCTCACAAGTAACAAAGCGAAGAAGGTGAGACCTGGCGATTTTGGAGTGGGTGTCTATTATGTGTGGAAATATGTGATGTATGCAGAGTTAATCCACCAAGTGCTCTGTAGCACCACATCGTGACAGTCACCCCGTTCACACCATCCTCATTAGTGCCGGTGGGAGGTCCAGGCACAGGGATGGGGGTTTTGCCTGTGTTAGAATATTTTAAAGGACAAAGATTTCCCAGCTGCAGAGACTGATTCTGCCACGTGATAGAATACAATAACAGCACTGACAGGACCAAATTCAAAGCCTATCAGAGACAAGAGAGAGACGCCCAGTCACCTCAGGGAGGGCATGGGCCTGACCCAGAGAGTTTTGTAGATACGGTACCCAACTTAGCATAAGGCAATGAAACTGGATGCTGAGTTTTGCAAGGATGGTAATGACATAAGGGAAAATCAAGCCCAGAGTTTTCAAAATCAGCCATCAAGTTTGGGCATCTCACTTTTCATCTTGCCTGATTTCAATAATGCAGGAGGTGGAAGCTGCAAGCAGTGGTGCTTGTGTAGCCCCCTGCAAAAAGCTAGCAAGAGCAATGGCCTTGTCACAGCCCTGAAAAATCAGGCCCAAACTGTCTCAGATTGGCCCCTCAAAAATAAAGACCTTTTCCATTTTATTTCATTTTCGCCTTAGAAATCTGTGTGACAGGTCGCTGCCGGTACCGGGACTCGGGAATACCTCACTCTACAGCGTGCTAAGAGTAGCGAGTGATGCTACACCGCAGAAAACTCAAGGCATGTTCTGTTCAGATTGATTTCCATAGCCTGTTTGACACAAAATAATAGGACTCGGGAGCCCGGACTATGATCCAGCTCTTCCCACTCGCGGATGATGCCCCTCACACCATCCTGATCTGTGCTCTTTGCGTTTCTCTTTCTGCTCCATGAATGTCAGAGACACAGCTGCAGATGAGGGAGCAGGGAAGGCAGGGGAAGAAAGCTCTGAAAGCTTTTTTGCCGAGAAAACGGGTGTTCTTTGCCAGCCTCTGTGAAAGAGTTCAGGAACCCAGGCTTGTTTGTGGGTTTGCAGGGGGATGTAAAGCACAGCCCTCTCCTGCTCCTCACTCCCGGCCAGCCCAAGCTCATGGCACCCTGGCTGCCAGCAGCTCCCTGCTCTGGGGCTGCCGGTCCAAATCCCACGCTGAGACACCCCACTCTCCTCCTGGGAGAGCACAGGAGTCCCAGTGTCCAATGCAGGGCTTGGCTTCAACCCCAGAACTCAGCCACTTCCAATTAAGAACGAAACCTAACCAGACCCAGCCCCCAGGGCCTTGCATTTCAATGGGCAAGATTTCTTAATATATCCCATTTTTAAAAGTGCAGCCCAGTCTAACTAATGAAGACTGTGTCATATCAGGTCAAATGTGCCTTCAGACCGAATGGATGTGTATTTGCCACTGATTTCAAGGGCATTCGATCGAACTCGCCAGCAACGGGGTTGACTCCAGGAACAAAGACGGGGAGAAGGCTGCTAATAGCGAGTGGTGGCTTTGACAAAAAAACGTGCAGATTGAGGTGATGAGAAGCCATGAAATATTCAAAAAATTTGGTCTGGGGAACAAAGTTCCGTGCAGCAGGTTATTGACACAGCCACAGCAAACTGCTCGTGGAGGTCTCCCGAAACAAAGCCGTTCAACCCCAGAGTCTGGCTTTGGGGAGGGGTGGGCAGAGCCACGCTTCAATGTGAATTGTAACTAGAACCCATCATTAGCTGCATGGACTTACTTCTTCAACACCTCCCAGGTCTCAGGGTCAGATCTAACGTTTGCTAAGTCAGCAGAGGTCCTTCTGTCAGCTTCAGCTGGCATTTGCTCAGGTCTCCAGGAGGAAGGATTTATCTGTGAAGAGCAATGAAATCAATACCTGGATACACGAGCAGATGACAAGAATTTCTATGAATATTTGTCAACATTTTGGAGTTTTTATTCGTTAAGGGGCTGTATTTTACTCAAAAAAACCTCTCCTTGGTGCCAGCTAATAAAAAACCAAACCAAAACAAAACAAAAGTTGTTCATCAAACTTACTATTGACCTCTTTTTCCTGGAAGTGCTTTCCACAGTATATTTTTACTTCTTGTAACCGATCAGGGAGTGACCTAGAGAAGAAGTTACATTCTTACACAGCAGGTGAACCAGGAACTTGCTGTAAATGACCTGCAGGTATGCGGAACAGCGCCGTTCCTGCGCCCAGAGACCCTGCGCTGATGCAGACAGAAAGCAGCAGATGCTTACATGTATAGACGGCAATAAAACTAGAGTGTAACATTTTTAGGATCGCAGCTGAGCTCTCAGACAAGGCTTTCTGCAATGACTAATACGACTACGGTCTAATGCGACAGTTCGCTGTCTGCAGCCGCATTCAGTCCCGAAAGTAAGCAAGTGTCTCCAGATGTTACACACTGAAAAAAAAAAAAAAGCACATCCAGTTTTCAATCTTTCTTTATTTATTTAAACTGTACACAAATGTAAAATACTTCAACAGCAAATCTAAGTGAAAACTGTTTGGTTTAAATTATTATGGAACAGAACCTAAAAGGAACTTTATTAAATAAACATAAAAATTGGATTTGAAGGATGCACATATTGTAATGTATTCTACAATAGTCATTTTTTTTTCACTCTACGTTCCATGTGCGTATGGTATAGAAAAGACACTGAATAGAACAAACAGAATCCATTTTGTACCCTGAAACAATTGGTAGGCCTCGTGAGGGATTGCTCAGTATGACTACATGATATATGATGGCTTTGCCATCTCATAAAAATTATAACTAATACGTTGGCCTCTTTGGTTCCAAAATTTATGTATAATACATTTAACTGTATTCATTTTTTGCTGCTATAAAAATAACATTTTTTTTCAAATGGCAGTTTTTTGACTAATCATGCAACTAAATCAGTGCAAACATTAAAAGCAATCATTCGCTTTAAAAAAGAAGCAAAAGATTTTAATTTCAAGTATAAAAAAATATAAAAAAGTCATATCATAAGTCCAGTTTTGTCTAGTATGGGTCAACACTTTAAATTGCATAGCTCATGCGGCACCTGTTTACCTAGATAGTGAGCAAAGATAAGTGCACTATCAAGTACCACTTTTCAAGGCATTGAAATTTGCAAGTGCTATTATACGTGCATTCAAGCAGTTTGCAAGTGCTATGCTGTATCATTATTTTCTGATCTTTATGGCCATCCTCGACACCTCCTGGTAAGGAAATTGAAAGCGCTCTCCTCTCTCCTCCTTTCCAAGACTCGTTAAAATGTTCCTCGCCTGTTATTAAACACACTGCATTTTTCAGAACGTCTCCACTCGGTTACTGTCACTCCTCTTCAGGGTTCATTGGTTTAGCCGTGGCAGTGGTCACTTGTTCGCTCGTCCCCCACATGACGTGTCCTCGCCGAGTCCCCCATTGCAGAACACAGATTGAAACCTTAACTTTTCACTCTCTGGACAGCGAGAGATGGCAACAGTCAACACAGCCCAGATGTGGCCTCAGGTCCCCTTTTCCAAGACGCGGCGGGGGTAGCCATCCACGGGTTGCGGGTGGGCAGTTCAAGCATCGGATCACGCCAGCCCAGCTTGTGACTTTGCAGCGTCAGATGTTAGCAACACAGCAGTCGCTTACGTGTCTGTCTCCTTTTCCCTCTCTCTGGTGGTACCACGCGGTTCCTTACTGGAAGTGCTGTAAGAAGATGCGGGTATCTGTGACGTTTACATCTAGATGAATTTAAATTAAGAGGAAGTGATCACCTCCCAAGGCAGGTGTCCTGCAGCTTCCCGTTAGACCTCAGAGGTGACGGTCGACTTTTTTTTATTTTTCTTTTTTTTTTTTTTTGTTTTAAGTTTTCTATGTTTGGTCATTTCGACACCTGCGTGCAAGAATACATCGTGTTCTCGCAGTCTGTGCTTTTGCCTGAGCAAAGGGAGCTCATTTCGGTCTGACTTCGCTGGCAGGTGGGGAAAAACAGCTGCTCAGCCGTTCACTTGTACTGGCAGGCATTTAGGTCCGGCGTCACTGGTCACTGACTTTCTGTGCTCGTGTCCCTTTTCCGAGCTGCCTCGTGTGTGTGTCTGTGCCTGTGCGTGTGTATGAGCGCGTGCTTGTGTGCGTGCCCACGTTTCGTGTGTGTGTGTGTCTCTTTAAGACATTTCATAGCATTAACTTATAAGTGGTAGAATATATAAGTGTCCAAGATCCACAAACTGCCACTGTCCTGACACCAAAGTGAAATGATTTTTTTTTTTCTTTTTTCTTTTTTTTTTTTTGTCAAACTTTTCCACAGTGACTTTCCAACACTGATGCCTGGATACACAGTGAAACTTCCTCCAACACCATCTCGTACGGGAATGTTTCTCTCTTTCTCTCGTCCTCTCTCTCTCCCCC
>Ga0065711_1032198_pt1 | contig 27799 bp, 23 predicted proteins | sample Hoacrofraction12_FD_59098 | JGI IMG/M metagenome (GOLD analysis project Ga0065711, IMG submission 59098) | Hoatzin crop microbial communities from Cojedes, Venezuela - Epithelial fraction 12 v2 (version 2) | ecosystem: Host-associated > Birds > Digestive system > Esophagus > Crop | place...
GCTGCCCAGGGAGGTTGTGGAGTCTCCTTCTCTGGAGATATTCAAGACCTGCCTGGACAAGGTCCTGTGCAGCCTGCTGTAGGTGACCCTGCTTCGGCAGGGGGGTTGGACTCGATGACCCACAGAGGTCCCTGCCAACCCCTACCATTTTGTGATTCTGTGATGCGTCAGGTCACTGAGAAAGAAACACTGTAGGCACATAGCATACTACCGGTGATACTACGTTTGAGGTCCCAAGACTAGTATTATGTTTAACAGATGATCGCTGCATGTTAAAGAAATCATAAGTTATTAAGGATCTGTTTTTTTGTCTTCTGCTATGTAGTTTCCTAGGATATCTGGCTTATAAATTTCTGCAGGGAATGCTAGAATTTCAGGTGTTGGAATACGATGTTTTAATCTATTTTTTATAGCTTGCTTTCCTACTAAAATTTAACTAAAAATTTTACTCTAAGGTAACACTGTTGAATGTTAGCTCTTAGTGGCCTTCTGGTTCTAAAGAAGTGCCTTCTACTACTATTATTTTTGCTTTTCCTCAGAAGTCTATTGGCATTTTAAATCCTTTATGAGGTGACGTAATTTATCTGCGAAGAAAACAATTCCTATCTGAAATGTGACATGGAAAGTACTGGTCCTGAAAAACCCGTATTTTTCATGTATGGACTTTATTTTCACACTGATTTCAAAAAAAGAAGAAAATAATCACAGAAATTAAAAAAAAATTACAGTTTTTAAGAAATTGCTTTTCTAGAAACTGAACACAGAAGGAACACATTTCTTTAACAGCTGAGATATCCTGATCTCCAGTTTTTCCTTCCCTGCTTCTGAGCAACTGCACAATCATTCAGGCTTCCTGATTGCCCAGACATTATCTACAGACTTGTAGCAAAGCTGTTGTGATCCAAGCACTTTGGATGAGTCACTTCTATGCAATTCCACTTTAACATGGGGGTCCCAGGCTCAGACAAGAGAACCTCATGCAGCGTAAGATGGGAGACACGCAGTAGAGAATCCAGCCCTTTTCAAATATTCTTCCCAATTATTTGTGACAAGATATGCTCAGTGTATGTGCATGTGAATGTGCACATATGTTCATGTGTCTGTATACATTTATGCATTAGAGATTTTTTATATATTACATATTTCTCACATTATTGTAATGTGCAGTCCCAAATCAGTACAATACAGAATTTTTCTTTCAGACTTTACTGATGCTCTGAAACCATTATTGGTAATTGGAGGAGGACACCATTCTCCCATTTTTTACAGACTGCAGTGGATTAAAGTTGTTACGGTTATGGCCTGATAGCTAGGTGCTATACTTCATAAATGAATATTAATTTACATGGTAGACAGTAACAGTTTTTAAAAGGTTTTCTTCCCTACTTTTGTCAGCAAAGTTCTCTGTCAATCATTTAAAAAGCAATTTCTGAAGTAAAATATAAACAAAATATTATGTATGCAATAGGAGACCTAACAATCTCAGCGAGTGTTTCTGATGAAACTTCTCTGTTTGCCAGTTTCAGATTCTCTTTCTGTCAGATACCACTGAGACAACAATCTCCATGACATTTTTGATTTAGGGTTTTTTCAAATTTATTTCTTTTCTCTGTACAGAAAAAAACACAGTGAAATCTTGTTTGTGGTAATATAATTTAAAGCAAATATGTATATGTATATGTATTTTCTTGTCACTTCAGAGGTAAATAAATTTTAATTATTCATTATTATTTATAAGGTACAGTAGTAATCAGAGGACAAATCTCCAGTAATTAGTTATTCTATGTCAGAAAGTTGCCAGAAAACTGGTTAGGTTTAATGGTCTTTCCATAATAGTATGTCAGAACTGGTATATAAGAGCTGCTGTTCAATGTCTCACAAGGCTTATGAGAAATATTATTTTTCTAGCAAATTAAACTTAACTCCTAGCCTAAAGGCTATGCCAGCAATAGCTTTTTTTTGCCCCTGGAAGCTCCCCACCTTATGCCAGCTAATATTGCAGTGGTGGTAGCACTGAAAGCAGTAACATAGACCAAGTTCAGATGGTTTCCAGTACTTGACTTAAAATATTTGCAATGTGTTGTCTAGATGGGCAGCACTTGAAAACAGCTCTTCTTTCATGCCTGTTAAGTAACAGAATTGTATGCTTTAAGTATATCCATGTTGTAATGACGTAAGTCTGGTTATGCTGCACTATGACTTTTTCAGTGACAGAATTTAAAGTGTTTTAGATATTGATCCAACCCAGTTAGAAAACAGTCCCCTGCAATGAGATTTTGCATCTTCAGTTTGTGCCTGGCCTGTGCATCTGTCATACTGATGATCTCCAAAGTCCCCCTTACGTCACTCACTAATGTATGGATTTTGGCTGATATGGGAAGAATTCAGGACATACTACAAACATTGCAATATACTAAACCTATCGCTGATCCTCTAGTGTTCTTAAATTTAGATTAATGAGATTACTGCATATTAACCGCAATAATCCTTTACCATAAGATTAGGTAACTAACAAAGATGTAGGAAATCCTTTGCAGGCAGGGAGAGCGGTTGGGCCGTCTCTGGGAGGCTCTATTGAAATCGCCTGCCTGCAGCCCCAGCTGTAAGGCACAGAGGCTCTCCTGGTCCTCAAGCATCTAGTGCACCACAGAGGAAATATTTCCATTTCCAGGGAACTGACATGCCCCGTTCTTTCTGTCAGCAGATGTGACATTGGTGGGGTCTAGCCATACACTACAGGACTCTTTCTTCTATAAATGTTTGGTTTCCAGGGTTCAAGGTTAATGGCAAGGCATGTTTGTGACTTGCTGTCTTTATGGAAGCTTGAAAATGTATTACAAAAGATGCGTCACAACCTTTATGAAATACTCAGGTGTATTATTATTGCACTAACACTGTCCCTGTCCCTGCCCATACTTGAACCGCACCAACAGTAGTGACGGTGCGAAGCACCAAAAGCCTGAGAGGCCACAGAGTGCTTTCAGCCGTGGAGTGGCTCCAAGCTGGCCCCCAGAAGGAGGGAGCCTGCCTTTGCTCTGGCGGTAGGACTGAACTGCGCGGCCGGGAGAAACTCTATTGCTGAAAGTATTTTTCAATAGAATCTGTTGTAATTTGTGACTCCCTGGCTTACCATGGAGATAAGTGCTGGGTGAGGGATGGTGGAATGGCCTCACCCCCCAATTTCTGCTGTACCTTCATCTACAAAGACATATCAGGGAGCACGTACGGACACCTGCAAATCCTGGAGGACAATGCAGACTGCATTGAGTCAGACGTACTTGTGCTATAGTGAAACAGGGAAACTCCAGGCAATGGGAATTGCTGATTTTATGATATTCACAGCTGTCCTCCTTGTACCAGTGCACAAAGAAATATTTCCCACGGTTGAGTGAGGTATTAAGGAGAAGAGCAAGACATTGTGGGAAAATACGTGTCATGTCACATACCTAATACTTGGCAAGTCTGAGGTAATAGTTATTCCTAAGATAACAGCAGCTAGCACAGTGGAAGTAGGCTGGGCATGCAAAATATTCACTATACCCTGAGGTCCTCAAACACTCTTGTGATTAGATATGCTTACCCTCAGATCAAGTAAGGATTAGAAGAAAGGTGTAGCTGGCACATGTATCAAAAAGGAAAAAAAAAAAAGAGTCCTTAACCTACTGAGTTCACAAACATAGAGAAATAAATATAGCAAACTGAAACTCTTCCAAAAAAGACAGGTGTGTGAATAGTTCCTGCTGAAGGGAGGTGTAATGCTGTTTACATTGCTGCTATTAAGCAAGACTTCATTTTGCCACCTCCCAGAGCATAAATATTGAGATTTTTAATGAAAGCAGCTGGAGTACATCTAAGAACAAGGATAGTATCTTTGGATCAGAATATATTGACACAGGCTACGTTAACCATGTAAGTCAGGAACAATTAATGAAGTAATTTACTTTTTCTGGTTCTATACTCAATAGCAGAGATTAGCAAGGCAGAAACATTTTAGACCTTTTTATCTATGTGTAATTCCCTCTACATTTTGATAGCTTAAAATAGATGCAAATACATAGTGACTATTGTGGGTCAAAATGCCCAGCTGAATAATTTGGCAAAGCTTGTTTTTAATTAGATGCCTTATTCCTCCAAAAGGAGCACATTTGGGAGACTCTTCCGGAGAGAATAATGGCAACAAATGGCATTGTAAGCTTGGTAAGGACTCCGGCTAGTCAAGAATGGAGAACTGCTTGTAAAGAAACCTCTTAGGAAACTTGACTCTGTGATGAGAAGCTGGAGGTTTTATGCAGCGAGTGCTACAGCAGATTGCATTTGCAAATGGACAAATACAATGAACTTGTAAAAGCAGCAAAATGTATTTCTGTGGATCTTTATCCACTATTTTTAAGGTGTAATATCCAAAGTAATAATACAGAAACCAGTTCATACATCAAGCCATTTGGGATTGTTACCAACATTGCAGTTTAATTCTACCAAATTGTTCACAGAACCTGCTGTCCCACCCAGCCTCGGCCCATCCCGGTCCCCAGCGAGGTGCCTGGTGCCCGGGGATGGGGCTGCCCTGGTGCCCCTGGCTGCTCACTCCTGGCTGGGGCAGTGGGATGTGTCCTGGCTGCCCAGTCCTGCCCGGTTGCTCCCGTGAGGAGCCCCTGTGGTCCTGGACACCCAGCTCCTGGGAAGCCTACTGGTGCTGGAGTAGTGCTACATTCACTGTCTAAGAAAGAAACAAGAAAAATAACCTAGGACAAGGTACCAGAAGTGTTCAAGAGGGATGAAAACCTAGCGCGCCCCAGCCCCCTGCCAGCTAGACAGACATCTCCGTTACTCGTCGCCTAACAGCCATTCTCTGCTCCAGTGGCAAGAACAACACTATCAGATGCTTCCAGTCATCCTCCAGTGCTAAAAATGGAAATCTTTTAAATAAAATATAGTGCTTGAGAAGGTATGAAAATAAAACCTAGCATTGAGCTGACGGTTTTGGATCCCAAATCAGTCATCAGTAATGGGCAGGGAGTGAGTACTCTCTTGCTTACACACATCACTGCACATCTGGCATTAGCAAGGCAGAAGAGGACTTGACTTCATCTAATGCAGATCACACTAGAGACTGAAAAATCCAAATTATTAGGAAAGAAGGACCAGTGACTGCACCCACTACAGCATGGCCCATTTTTTAATTTAATGTGCATAGTTACCTCACAGAAAAAAACAGACTATATCAGTTAAACTAACACTGAAATCAAACAGCACTACTGCTTGGCTATGTGTCCTGAAGGCATGGCATAGGCCCTGTGTTATGGTGTAGCTGCCTGGGACACCTGAAGAGCATGAGCTACATTTCAGTAAAACAGTGATGTAGCTGAATTCTGTTTATCTTAAGAACTATATGTTAAAATGTTTTTTAAACTAAGGGTAGGAACTGGGTGGGAAATTTCAACTCAAGGCTTCCAAATTCAGTTTGACTATTACCTTTTTTCTTTTTTTGCTGTATTTGTCAATGGCCTTCTAGCGCTTTTGAACCATTTCAGCTACTTTGGAGAAAGGCATAAAGAGCTTAGAGATAATGAAGCTTCTGCACATTTAAGGCAAATTGGTGCCTGGGGAGTGGAACAAGACCCAGAGGGGTGTCCCCACTGAGGAACAGGCTGCGGCATGAGGGTGTCCATTGACTAACAGTGACGTGGGTAGCGGCTGGCTGGCCAGCACAGAGACAGCTTGGAGCCAGCCACGGTACCTCCTGCCCCTCCGCAGTTATTAGTGAGAGAGCACAGCGTGGAACCTGGGGTCTTTTTGAGGTTGGGGGGAAGTTAAGCGCTGATGTAAAGGGTAAGCTGTAAAAAGATGCCTGAGAAACAATGCAAATTCAAAAGGAAAAAAATGATTCAGTAGTTTTCATGGAATAATTTGCTTTTTTTGGTATTTTACAACACCACAGTACAGGAATTTTAAAAGAATTCTCTATCTGATAGTGTAGTACATTATGACGTTAAGTTACCATGCTGCCTTAGTGAGCAAAAAAATATTTTTCGAATGACTGGATGTTTCAGAGAACCATAATTCACACTGCCTGAAATACAGCTCAATTTCTTTTGAAAGGAGCCTTTTTCACAAGATTCCTGGCACCTCTTGGGTCCAGCTGGATCAGAAATAAAATACAAATAGCCTCTCTTTGAATTCAGTGCTTCTTCTCTGGTCACAACGTCAATTAGGAAGTCAGCAAGGGTGTGTACGTGTGTGGGCAGATAAATGAATAAGTGAGATTACTTTAGTTATTCCCATAGACTTAGCTGCCACCTTTGTGATGATGACTCTAAAAATCTACTTCCAACCTCCCCACTTTCATATATAATGCTAGATGTGTCACTGGTGTCTTCCTCAATCAAATCTTCCCTATCTTAGTTCCTCCCTCACCCCAGCTGGGCTTCTGCCAGGTCACATTGCTTTATAAAAGCCCTGAAATCCATTCCCACAGCCACCAATCTGATTCATCACATGACTTGTTTTTATCCTGGCTATTGCAGGTTCTTCATTTCTATTTACACAGTCCATAAAGCTTGGACTTGCGCAAGTAGTCGTGTTAGTTATAGGCACAGGTGACGTCGTGTCCTTTCACTGACAGATGAGAAGGGAACCGAGTGCAATGAAATTACCAGTTTATTGTTTGTTCACCTTTCAGAGTATAGTCAATTTTATTGACTCTGATTTTCTTAATTAAGGCAGCTAAGAGGGTCAGAACACGAACAAGCTGAGGCAGCCTCTTCATATTTTTGTAATATTGTGTCGGCTGTGAGAGGCTCCGTTTTACTTCCCATCTGGTGGCAGTAGCCTGTATGGCTCTAGAGACCTCTTTGAGTGACAGAGGATGAAAGACAGGATTCAAGGGTGCTATTCTTGATATTATATTTCTGTATGGAAGCAAAGGATTTTCTTTTATTCTTACTCGCCCGCTATCTAAGAACTCTTTTTTTTCCTTGCTGGATTCCTGGAAAAGGGAAGCAAAAAGCATATTCACTCAGATTATACTAACTGAAGTGACATACCCTCATATCCAATAAAGGGTCATCTTGTCTCTTTCTTTAGGTGGAATTTGGGAACTGCTATCAAAAGATTTACTATGTACTATACGGTATTTCCTGAAGATGCTAGTGAAGACTCTATTGTGTTCCACGGTGTTCACACTTACAGTATCTCCAACAAACATGCTGTGTGATTAGCCAAATCAAACAGAAACACAAGGAGCTGAAGGGCACTGCTGAGTCAGACACACCCCGTGGTTGGCAGTTCTGATAAGGAAAAACGTGATCATCTGAATCTCAGTTCCTGGCTTTTTCCTCTGGCTCATTATCATTGACAGATGACATGGTTTATAAATCTTTTTAAAAAAAGAGTGAGACAGATGGAAATTGCATTTAAGAGTAAGTCCCTAATAGCATTTTCCCAGCTCATCCTTCTAATTGTCCTGTGACACTTGCAGGGTTAAAAGACAAAAAAAATTAATTAATATAGAAAGAGACAAATCCTAGTAATTGCATTCAGCTGAGGATTTTGGTTAGGCTGAGAAAATAGTCCTTGACTGCCAGGCTGTGAACGGACTTATTTATTCCTGCCTGTTCCTTGCAGCAGAACCCAGGGAGTGGGAGAGCAAACTGTGCTGGGTGCGCAGAGACCTTGGGCTCAAGCACGGCACTCCCAAGTTAAGCTGCTCCCTTTTTTTTTAATCTGGAAGTGTCTCATTGCTTCGAAAGGGTTATAGCCCTCTCTGAACCCGAAGACTCAGCTTGGCTATGGATCAAGCATGTGAAGAACGTGCGACCTTCCCAACATGGAAAACCTTTGTCGTGCAATGAACTTGCATGGCAGCACAGAAAGTTGTACTGGGAATAACTAGAGCCTCTCTGCTCCTCCCATGAAGGGTCATATAATTCAGCCAGTGTTTGGAAGTGGGAAAAGAAGAGCGTATCACACACAATTGTTACTTTTTTAACCTAAATTTTCCAGGACTATTCCTGAGTCCTTGGTGCAAATGGTTATCTCTGTATAACGAGAGGACACTCAATTGTTCTCACACATAAAGCCAAGGGAGGAATTTACTGGTTCTTATTGCTTCATTTGCTTCCACAGGCAGGCTCTCCCCTCAGTGAACAAGACAAGAAGCAACGTTATAGCAGCATAATTTGAAAGGACAAGGGCAAAAACCTCACTGTATCATCCTCTCTTACCCCTCCACTATGACTGTAAACATCTGGATGTCATTTTTTGCCTGTCTATTGATTAGACAGGTTCTGCAAAGACGACTGACATGCTGTAATAACATTGACCTGGAAAATTGGTCTGTAGAGCTCCTGTATGAAATTCTAAAACCTTCTTACAAACATTAATGAAAAGCATTTCACAACGTTCTTGTCAGACAAGTAAGTGTTCTTGTCATCAACTGATGTCTGCAAGAACTGGGGCAGAGACTACGTGACTCGCTCAAAGTCAACTGACAGAGCTGAGAACAGCATCCAGCTCCCTCTGCCACAAATATATAAAATGTGGCGGCTTCTCAATCCATTTAATTTCACTAACACAACACTTTAGTGTAATGAGGAGGTATATAAAAATCAATTTAATCTGTGTGGTGACACAGATAACACTTTTTTTTCAGTAGGAATTCTAAGAGTGCCTCAGAGCAGTCGCAGCAGATACAATGCGTGATGTGTCAGTGCAGTGCCCTGTGTGAGCGGGCACGCTGAGACACTGGGCTTCTGTTTCTGCGTCCTCTGTTCATCTTCTGGTGAAAGCCAGTGCTTATCTGTGCAAGGATGCACAATTCTATTGCTCGATCCTTACAATTGCTGGAAAAGTCTTAAAAAGAAGTCTGTGTTCAGGGTTCGGCTACTGAAAAACCTGCTTGGACTGGCACTGTCCTGTCTGCTGTGTACAGGAAAAGATAGCAAGAGCTTTGGTTTGTCCATGCCTGAATTTTCTTGCAGCATAAGTAAGCAGTGATTCCACTCCCATGTGACAGTCACCACATTTTATTTTCACCTAGAAAGAAATGTGTGAAGTTTCTTCAGATACTAGGCAAGTTGCATCACAGTGGATTAAAATGACAGCTTGTTCTACAAATCCTTAAGGATTAAGAACATTTATTTCTAAACATTAAATCCCAGCAAAAGGACAGAAGGAGTTTGGTTTCAGCTTGGAGCAATAACACAGCTAATAGCAGAGACACTGAATAAGAATATAGTCAGCAAGGCTGCGAAATGTATAAAAGCAGAATTAGATTTCATTATTTTTACTTTCTTTTGTTCAACAGGCTATTGCATTGCCATCTGCTTATAGTAAGTAGCACAGACTAAGGTTATCTTTTGATTTTTACTTCAAAAATAGTTGATATTCTCTGTTGAGTTAATGAATGAGAAGTATATTAAAGGTGGAAACAATTACCCTCACTCATTTGCTATTCATTCTATGTACAACAAATAAATTTCTGCTGAATTTTGGATGCTTACGAGTTTGAGCTATTCCACGTAAAAACAATGAAAATGCATTTTCTGAGTTGCAGTGCTGTAAACTTTAAACCAGATGGTAGATTGTCTTTAAAATAATCTTATTATAAAGTTCTCTTTATGATCTTGTCTTATTGTAATTCATTGTATACTGAAGAGTCTTCTTTTTCCCATGAACTCTTAGCAAACACCAGGGAAATAAGATGTGTCTGTTTGAGGGGGGCAGGATATTGTATTGTCCTCATGGAACTGAATTCACTCAGGGCCAAACAGGTGTCAAAGTTTTGCAGGGTTTATGAAGAGGTCAGCCACACTGAGGTATGGTGCTACTGTAGGTCTATATCAGAGGTGTACATTGATGAAGCTCCCTAGATGTAAGAACAACTTTTTATTCTAGCTAAACTTCTGGGGGCTGAGTTTTAGACTATTATGTATTTGCTCTGTATTTCCTCCAGTATGGTTGACTTGCCCTTTTAGTCTTCTGAGAAAGATGTAACGGCTGAGAATCTTCCAGGTAAGATTCAAGTTTAAAATCCAGTTTTGTTCAGATGTAAGGACCCATATAAGTAGTTTTAAGGAGAAAAAACTGTTTTAGTGTCTTATGTTCCTTCCCACCTTTTCTCTTGTTTTGTTTGGTATGTGCTGATCCTGCCTTAGAACCTCAGGGCAACTACTTCTCAACTGTGTTTTGTTTGTTTTGGAACCCTTTGGGGATGGAAAGATATATTCCCCTTAAATGGTATTAACTATGTGTCCTTTCTACTAAATGAGAAAGAATGCTAGTACTTGCTATGGTCTTCCAGCGCACAATAAGATATTGTAGCATCTTTCTAAATATTGCATCTACTTGATCTGTATTTTATTGTCCTCTGGTACTTGCATTTCAAGAAAATCCAATATGTTAAGAAATCACTCAGCAGCCAGGAGAGAATGAACAATGAAATCTAGTTGTGGCAACTTCTGGCTGTGCATGGCCTGTCAGTGGGTCTGTAGCAGTGTTATGTTATACAGCTCAGAGATTGCAGCCCTCTCTAGATGTGCAACACTTATCCACAGTGTTTCATCTGGGAGCCTGCCTGCAAGCACTCTGATGTGATAGGGAAAGAATTCAAACTGAAATCTCTCAAGCTGATGAGCTTTCAGGTAAGTATGTTGCTAGTCTAGCTTATTTGAGTTCTTAAAATTTTAAGGCAACTCTACAGCCTTTTTGGGGGTAAAATCCTTGACAACAGTAGCATAAAGAATAGGGCTGAACCTTCTGTATGCCCCTGAGTGGCTGTGACAGCATCAGTAAAACGTGGAAGCAGATGTTCAGCATTTAGCAGTTACCATAAGAACCACCTGCTGGCAGGGCAGAGATTAGAACATTGATGGATGTGTCTGAAAATTGTATGTGACCCACAACCTGCCCTGTCACCTTCCTGGGGTTCTCACAGTTCTCCCACTATGTTTTACTCGGGAAAGGGTGGCAGGAGGTAAAAGCCTGGTAGTGATTGATTTGTCAGTGTGGTTGTTCTGGATGTTGAGGAATTCTTGCTCTCTCCCTTTGAGTGTCAACACTGAAGTACTTCAACAAGTTTCTTGCACTTTGACAATTTGCTTCTGAGATTCAGAGCTTTTCCAAATGATCGAGGTTATGCCTAGACTGTGAGAGAGATGCATTTGTGACACAACAACATCCTGTTTTTTTGACTGTCCAGATTGTCCATCATTCTGTTTTGGCATTCATACCATGGTGATTATTACTACAGACACGGTTAAGTTATAAGTGTGGTGAAATAGGCCATTGCAGTGAATTTCATATTCTCACTCCACCCGGTCAGACGTCTCTGTATCAAGACGGCTTCAGAGGGATACAGTCCCTCCTCTGGCTGTGCGGGTGCCTGTCCTGTGCAGTTGCTGCTGTGCAGCTGTATCACTCCTACTGTAAACAGATTAGCTGGTCCTCCTTCTGGAAATAATACTGCATCATCAAATTATCTTTGCTAAATGATCTATGCTTTGATATTAGTTATGGAGACTACTGAAAATCCCCAAGAATGTATAAAAGCATAATAGGGGTGAAGGCAGTAGAATGCTGTAACTCAGTCTGATTCTGTGATAGAGATACTACAGAAATGTAAACTTTTAAGATGAATAATTAAATATTTTCTTTGTTGGCCATATTTAATTAGTATGTAGGTCTATTGCATATAGCTAACATAAGACACACAGATGTTTTGTGCTGGATTTCCTTGGTGCATAAAACAAATAAACTTTTTTATAATAGAGCTATTATTCTTATTAAATATTATGCAGCTCTTCTATGACGACTTCTTCCAGATGGAAATATCATTCGTGACAGTAATATTAGATGCATAACTTCTACTTATTGGGCTGGAGGAAGCGCTGTCTGCACTTCAGTCCTGTGAAGCTTTGTATGCCTTGGATCACTAGTGACTCCAGAGAAAATCTGAGCATCTAAAAAGAATGTTTAGCACTTTTTAAAACCGAACTCTGCTTCCCTTAATGGGGTTGTGGGCGGAAGAGTAGGTGGTAATGTTAAAAATTAGGAACTCTGCTGGCTGGTTGTCTAATTTCAATGTCTGACTACTGGATGATAGCTGAAGCTGAATTTTTGCTCTGCTGAGTGTGTCACACTGAAAAAAAAGAATTCCTTTTTCGTTCACTTTTTTGGTGTTTAGCATCCCCATGTCTAGAGCCCAAAAAACATTTGTCCCAAAACCTAGTTTCTTTGTGTCAGAATCTGGGAAAAGTGTTCTCCCTTCAGAAACAGTCTTGCGAACTCCAATGTTTTACCACTGTAATGCAACCAAAACACTGTTACCCAAAAGTGAGCTTTCACTGACTCAGCTTCACACAGAATGTGTAAATCCTGTACAACTGGTGCAAAAAGTATTGAACCATATATCTATCCTTCTTTCTGTATCCTTTCTGAATCAAATCTGTCTTGGCTAATGCTTAAACAAAATGTCTTGCTGAAAATTATTTGCCTTTTCTAAGAGTTTATTTTTTCTTAATTTTTCTCTGTAAAATGGAGATGGAAACTCTCTGATGCGCAGAATTTGAAGTACCTTTTTGGCCTTCAAACAGAAAGAAACGTTACATAGCAATCACTGGACTGGATGTCCCTCTCTGTCTTCCTGTACATCAGCATGTTGACGTTTCATCAGTGACATGAATTTTCCATGTGTGACTTTTATTTAGTTTTTAAAACCTGCCTGCATAGAACTGTTTCAAAGTTATCTCCTTTCAGAATCATTATTATGCTTTAAAGTGCTTGTGACTGTGAAAACCCATAGACAGATGTTTCCTAACGAACAGTGTGTGCCATGGCCGGTTGCATGTGAACAGCAGAAATAATACCAACTTTTCAAAACAATACACATTTTGTGGCTGGCTTTCTCCAAACTAGTGAACGTCCCCACCAAAAGCAGTTTCCTGGCAGAACGTAAGGGTACAGCAGCTGTTTGAGAAAAAAACCCCCACCCCTGTTGCTGGGGTGGTTTTATATATCCTCAATAGATTTTTTTTTAAAACCACCAAAACCTGCACTGGGAATTCACAAAGTAACATGCAGAAAAGGAACCTTCATATATGCTGGGTGTGGGGCATCACGGCAAGCATGGTGTCGTTCATTCCGTGTGTCAGGCTGCTGCTTTGGGAAGCTGAGTGAAAAGTTTCTTTTCTAGCAGTCAAGAGTTTCTTGTCTAGCAGTCTCACATTTATCAGGAGGGAAAGATGCTTTTCTGGTCCATACTTCCTTAGCAGAGTAAGGCTGACTTTTCAAGGGTCTGCATATTTTCAGGTCCCCTTAAAGCCTTTAGAAATATTGAGAAAAATTGAGACTATTAGAAATTAATTAGAACTCAGACTCAGCATCTCAGCTAACCCTAAAAAAGCAAAACAACCAGAAGTGGTAATTTCAGTTTAAGAGCTCTATTTTGTTAACAAACAATTTGCCTTTGGGTGCTTTTAGGTGCATAAATTTATTATTATTACAGAAAAGAACATTAAAATCCATTTCACCCATCATTAATTATGGCCTTTGTTTATGTGTCTGTCTTAGCTTCTGTATTTATCACAGAAGATTAACCAAGTCAGTGTATCACATGGGATGATTCACTGATTGTCCGTATTATTGTTATTCATTAATTATTTTTTCTTATGGGAAAGATGAGAAGGCATACATCATGTTGGTACTACAATGTTCTAAAGTGTTCTAAAATCCTGGCTGAAGGCATTCCCCTGTGTATACCAGAACTATACATATTTCTTTGGATTCTGCCTAGAAGAGAGATGCTTTGGAAATACTTTTGTTTTCCAGAAGTGAAAGACATATATTTCTTTGTCTTCCTTATTCTAGGTAACATGGAATAAGGAAAACAGAATTAAGAAATAACAATTATGCTTCCAAACATATTTAGTACTTGTGTATTTAGATATATATTATTCACTTTTGTATTTATTACTTGCTTCCCGGAACAAAGAAGGCAGAGAAACTCATGAAAATACAAGCCAAAGAAATAGCGTGTGAGAGCGTGTGTGTCTGCATGCAATAATTTATATACTAACTTCATTACATAGTAATACAAACCATCTAGCCAGCAATGTTCCCCTGCTTCATTACGCTGTGCGCAGAAGAATTGAGCTCTGTGTTAGAGATCTTGCTGTATTCATTGCCATCTGAATCTTTTGCCTCGTTCATTGTTGTGCTCATCTCAATTTAAAACGCAGTTCCGATTTTGATCTCAGAGTACTATAAATCCAAAATAAGTCTAACTACTTCAAAGAAGTTTATTTCTGCTTTACATAGTTATAACGAAGATACAAATCTGACCCATAGGCACATTCATTTTATAGCAAGTTAAAACATGTACCCTTACTATTGGCAAATCCTTAAGGTTAACAGACCAACAGGCATACATGTGCTGTTAGAATAGCAGCTACGGTGCTGCTTTTCTTTTTTTTTTTTTCATCCAGAGCTATTTTTGGTTCCTTCCCCTTTGACACACATTCCTGGTTACGATTAAAAGTGGCTCTTCTTAGTACAAAAAGAAAGTTGATAGCTGAGCACTCTGTGTATCGATACATTTGCTGTTTAGATTATGATTATCATACATGGACTAGAAACTTGAGGTCTGATTGTCCTTTTTCTTATAGTGGTGTAAACCAGCAGAGATGGGGTGAAAGCCAGACAGGAAAATGATTCTGGGGATCTACTCATGTTTGATGCCTGGCTATCAAATGAAGAAAGTGATGCGGAAACAGGGACGGCTTGTGCCTCTGTGGGCTCTGGATGATCCCTGCCCCTGCCTGTGGAAAGTGTGCTTGGCAGGAGAAGCAGTGCACAGGGTCATTCACAGCTTTCCCCTCTCCAAGGAGCCAGAGCTGACGCTGCAGCCCGTTGCACCAAGGGGTTTGCCTTGGCCTAGGTGGGGACATGAGACATGTTGGAAGGGGCTGCTCCAGTTGTCCCTGCAGACTGTCGCACTGGAGCTGCAGGTCCCACCTCCCCTGTGACATAGCCGTTGCCCTTGCAGGTTGAGGTGGACACCGTATCTCTGCTCTGCCTGTGGACAGACTCTACCCCAAAGGTGAAAGGAGAAGTGGATGACCTTGTCCGTCACAGATTCCTACACTGGGCATTGAATCTGCCTTAATCCCCAGGTGCTCCTACTGACATAAACTACTGAGCACCCCTGAGTCTCACCGATTTCCCCCAGGAACTCGGGGAAGGTGTTGCAACCTTTTCGGGGTCAGTCTCAGGGACTCGGGGCTCTCCTCTTTTCATACGACCTGGGCTAGCCAGGAATATTTCCTGGGATGATTTTAGGCTTACTCCCCAGATTTGAATTTCCAGGTGCCAGAAGTAGAAGTTTCTTAGTGGAAAGTCCCTGGGATGTTGAGTCATTTCCTCATTTTACCCATTAGGGTCCAGTTTTTCTGACTTTCAGCATGCACAACCAGGAATACTTATTTAATTTAGCATTCCTGAGTCTAGGCAAAATGCCGGGGATTTGTTTTATCAGTGGGTGGGGTGGGCAGATGGTGGCACGGCTTTGGGCATTTGCCAGCACTTGGCAATTTCATTTGTTTATTTTTCTTTTAACTGTGCACTCTGCCCACACATGGCATTATGAGAATGGGGGCAAATACCCATGACTAGTGATGCAGGAGATCAGCTTTTAAGAAGATCTCCATTGTGGTGAAAGCGTGTTAAACTCACAGCCTACAGTCACCTGCGTGGACTCCATGCAGCCTATTAACCCAGTTCAACAGAGTAAGTTGGTTAAAGCATCAAACCCCCGCTCAGGAAAAGTTTCCCTCCAAGGGCAGCATGAAGGCTTTAAGTTTAAGTCAGTGGGATTCAAGCACATGCTTGTTTCCTGCAGTAGGACTTTGCTAAGTTGCGCTCTTTCTAGCTAAGCTGCGGCATTGCTGTCTGTTCTTCAGAGAGAAAACGCAACCAGAAAGGGCGCTGTCACTGAGATGAGCTCTTGCACCCAGAGCCACGGGGTTCCCAAGCAGACTGCAATTGCGTTTAGAAATGGCTAAAGATGGGGGGGAAGGGTCCTATTTCCAGGGTGGTTGATGGAATAAATGCCAATGGTGTGGTCACCAATGGATGAAGAAGACTTTGCTATCATCTTCTGATGTTTCACCAATTCATTGTACATCAATGTAAGACCAGAGGTACTGTATAGTAAAGAATATAAGAATAATGCATATGTTCCTATAATAAAGACCAGGCTAGCTGTAGGCAGGGGAAAGGAAAGTCTCGTTCGGTGACAGTAAAGATCATACTTTAAAATCAGTATCTGGATGACAGGAAATGCCATCTGTGTCACCCACTCCGAGCGTGGTATTTACTGTGTTGTGACATCGCCTGAAATTGCTCCAGTGCTTGCAAGCTTTTGACACTCCAGGAGATCAAGGTGCGCACAGCAGCGCTGCGGGGATCCAGCGCTGCCCACAACCTGGTGTGGCAGTTGCCTGGGATGCAAAAGGCTGCGACTGATGCCCATTAAAATGCCATCAATGCTTTTATCAGGACCAGAAATAAGTAGTTAGCTGCCTCTATGTACCTTTTTAGGGTAACACTTTCTTGTGTAAAGTTGATTACTAGAAAAACTTGCAAGGGGTAAGCTTCAACCCAGCCTTGAAAGGGCAGACTGCTCTGTGAGCGTTACTGTCGTATGTGATAGCCAGCGTTTGAAGCTCAGAAACTTCGTATGGCTGTTTTCTGAGTGTTGCGGGTGCTCTGATCATAATTCCTGTAATAGTCCAGCCCATAAATGCTCAGTACAGTGCATAACCAACACTATCTGGTGCAGATGAACCTTGGTTTTGCCTCATGGTAGTCAATATTCATTCCATTTTAAGGGACAAGCTTTCTGGTTGAGTTATACCTCTCCTTACAAACTCTGTTCAAGTGAATCCTGTGATGCACCATGCCATACAGTCAGGCGATGGCTGCTTTGTGTCACTGGAGATGTTTTAAAACCACAATGCGCAGCCCAGCCCTAAGACATCAAGGTGCTTGGTCTAGAGCTCATATGAGGAAATTTGCCATAGGAAAGAAAAACAATTTAGCAAACTGACTTACAATAAAACATCTTGAGTCAATTCAACAACTCAAAGTACCATTTTTCCCAGAAAGTGATATTTAAATATAATTTTCCTCTGGAAAGCACCAGCTTTATGGGAACAACATTTTCTGTTGGAAAGGCATTACAGTGAGAGATCCTTGATCAGCTCTAATAATTTAAGCACTGTAGCTTTCTGGGGTATTATTATTGACTCTGGCAAATAAACCAATGTGTCCTTTGCTCCTTTTTTTTCACCTGCAGCGCCCTCCGTTCCCTTTTTCTCCTTCCATTGCATTGGCCCTAAAACCCTGACTAGACAAACAGATCATCTGACCTCACCCACCTCATCATTTTTCAGCTAATTACTTTGTGTTCCCAACCTCCAAGCAATTTTCATGTAAACATGTTTCAGGAAATGTGTTTCACTGTGGATCATTCCCTTGCCACTCTCAAGTTCAGGCAGGCATTTTGTTTGGTTTTGTACAGGTTCTTATTCTCTATCCTTAGTCTTTGTAAGTCATTACTTTTGTTTTAACTGCTTTGATCTATTGACTAACCTCAAACTAGCCTAAGTAAAAGTTGACTCCTGCGTGTTTTCATTGATTGATTTTTCATGTTATATGAACGTTCCTAAACACAGTTTAGCTTCATTCAGCTTTTCACCTGTGCTCAAATAAATGAGATTTCTGCCACAAATAGGACCCACAGACCTTTCTTTCCCACAGGAAGAAATACAGATCATCACACAGCAACAGGTGCCAGGTAAAACCCCAGCGTACATCTCACTGGGGATGCAAATACTGCATGGTGATCCATGGGAGAGCTCCTGGGGCTCTGCAGGATGCTCAGCTGCGGCAGGTCATGCTGTGGAGGTCCAGGTGTTTTGGAAGAACACCAAAGATCTCCACAGTGACAGCCCCACTCCAGTTGCCAACCTTCAGCTTGTGCAAGGGAGGGGAATGAGCTCAGGCAAAGCAAATCTATGCCTTGAAATCTTCATTCTTACCCCCAGCTTTTACCTCTCCAATCTCTCACCTCCTCTGGTGACTAAACTTGGCTTGCCTTCAGAATAGGTGATGTTGCTTGAGGATTATATTGATGTATGTAAGTATCATTTAGTACTCTCCAGCAGATGTCATGGTCCTGTTCTCTCATAAGTAGTTCAAAAAATTACACAATCCTAGAGGAAAGGCAGGGCCTCTTGGTATACACATCTTATAAAGACGGGCAGGTCAATATGCTTCCTAAAAATGTGAGTTTTTGGAAGTCAAATCACATGACAAAATAAGCTACAGGGCTGTAGCTTGTTGAGGTAGCCAGTGTACATCGAGTCTTCTCTGTGAACATGCTGAAAGCTGAGACGACATGTCATACCACTTCTAAATTAATTGGAATTTTGTTTGATTTACCCAAAGTTCCTTTAAAAGCAGAAATAAAAAATCTTTGTTTCTTTAGAACTGCTGAAGGGAAGGTGCCAAGCTAAAATATTGCCAAGTTTTATTGTATTTAACGAAGAACATAAAGAAAGGATGCAAAATCACTGATGGAAATAGTAGTATCTATCTAAAGCCTTTCATTTCTACACCTGGTCTAGTCAGGTACACATGAAATCAATGCCATGATACTCTTTCTTCCTAAAATGAGCTAGGTAGATTTGTTTTTTTTGTTTCTGTTTGTAAAAGAGAAACAAAGGAGAAGAATGCTTAGGATAAGATTTCTCCATCATAACTGATATTAGCAACATCTATGTTGGCCCCCAGTGGGAAATCCATTAGATCGTTTGTAGAAATCCTGTTGGTTTCAGCCAGGAGAGCAGCAGAGATGCTGCAGATTTCCAAGACCCAGCTGTCAAATACAGCGTGTAGAAAGCTGTGATTTAGAATTTCCTCTCTAGGGTTTCCTGGTAGAGAGTCCAAATGCAGAGGGCATCTTTAGGGAACCCACATTCTCCCCAGGGAGATAAAACAAACACGCCCAACAGTCAGAAAAGAATCTGTTCTCGTAATATTTCCAGCTTGCTTTAAAGCCAGCTGGGATTTCCATGCTGTGGAACTTGGATCCTGATGAGAATGACTGCATGCTACTCTGACCCTAATTTTACTTTCAGGATTTAGAGTTTTGTCCACCTCAGGGAATAATGCAAGATGGAATCAGGATGGACCTGAAGGAATAAACATATTTGTGCAACACACTTGGCTTCACGGTTAGGCATTCTTGCTGCTAAACTGAGTCAGCAAGTCATTCATGGCTTTCATGGGAATTTTTGCCTCTTCATGCAAAGATAAATAAACGTAAATATTTCTTCCTTCCCAGAAACAGAAGTTACATGGGCATGATTTGACTTGACAGTAAAAGCAGTGCTGACCTTACTGTGCCACTGGGGTCTAACGGGCTAAAGCTTTAATTTGCTAAGCCACCATGTCAGCTTGGCTTTCCCTTTCCAGCTGTTGGGAAGAGAGAACCACTCTTCTCCTAATTCCTCGCACCAGCCTGGACGATGTGCCCTTCATATGAACATAGCAGACTCCAAGGTAGATCAGCACATATTTTGTTCTTGCTGTCTGCAGGTTAGTTCGAAGACGGCTGCATTTACCTTGTCTGCTCTTCCTGTGCCTTGATGCTTTACACAGTGTGTTGGGGGACGCTCTGACTTTCTTGCTAGAGGGTGCAGGAGGGTCTTTTCCAGGTAAGCATAAGAACTGCCTTTTCAAGGCGTAATAGGATGTATTGCCAACACTGTTTGTTAGTACAGGAGCAGTAGCAATAATGTTATTGTAGATATGATTATTGACAGATATGAGAGGGTGCTTTCTTGAGTGCTTGGAAGCTTTCCTGTGTCTTCTGTCTACATCACACAAATGAATCTTTTCTTGCAATGCTTGCTCCTGTTTGTTAGTAACCTTAGCGAAGATGTCCAAATAAATTCATCCATAGGGAGGATTTTAGTTTACTCCCTTCACTGCGCTTCTGAAACTAATTAGGACTTAAGTAATTATTTAATAAAGAATCCCTTACTTTCTCCTCAACTTGCAGGTCTGAAAGCAGAGTGGAAACAGACCTGGCTCAGTGTAAATAATATTACTTGCTCTCATTATCTCGTTTTTCTCCTTGAAATCTAGATCCCTAGGGCTTACAAATCTGGGGCAAATTGGCTGCTGATATTTTTCAATCATTTATTGATGGACAAGGGTGCAAACTGATCCATGTAATCAAACAAGTTTTAAAATAAGCCTTTATGACATGCAAAGCCCTGCTTTGTCTTCACAAAATTAGCTTATTCTTGTAAACAGGCAGTGCTTAATGGAAGACAGGGATTTTTTTTTTTTTTTTAATTTGTGTTATTGGTATTATAGTGTAATGTTGTAAGGTCATAGCAGAAGAGAGTTGCTTGAATTTACTCCAGATCTTGCTGAAAAAAACCAAACTTTTTTGGCAGATGTTTTGAAATAAAATAAAGACCAAGACAACTAAGAACTTTTGAAAATGCAACTCTATATTATAAACTTCTCATTGAGGTGCAAAGGCTCATTGAAGTTATTTGGTGCAGTAGAGGAAAATTTGTGCCCCTGCTGAGGGTAGTTTCTATAAATAAGCTCAGCTGTAATACCAGCCACTAGAAAATGCCAGGTGGGAGACAGACAATGGCAATTTGGAAATGCTTTGATCAGACACTGAACTTTGTTACAGAAGGAAATAAATCACATGTCATACAGAGACATAAGAAACTGAATTTCACAGCTCCCACTGCCAGCTAGGCTCTCTGATTTAAACGCACTGTGTTGCCTACATCACTGTTGAAATATCGTTTTGATAAAAACAGAACAAAAGTAGGTTTAGACTGAGGTTTAAAATGAGACAGTTTTATTGGATGCTAGAAATCTAGAACGCTATTCATTCCATCTTTTATTGATTTTTTTAATTGCATGAAACCTGTAGAGCACCTTGTGCCGGGCTCTTCTGGGACTGACACTATCACTGGTTTCAAGTTTCCAATCATGACCTGAGGCTCTGACAGATGCCTTGCTCTGAATCAGTCTGTTTCCCCGCTGTGTCCCCCCACCAGCTGTCCACTGCACCTTTCTACTGGAGCTCATCTTCTCTGCTGCCCAGCTGCCAAGCAGCCTCAGTCTTTGTGCCTGCGTTGTTCCAGTGCACACAAATAAACAAGGCTTGAGCTAGGGCTGAGGTGCATTTCAACAGCCTAATTTAAATCATTGTACTTATACTTGTCAGCCGATGGTGGCTATTCTCATGAAATAAAGATGATTTCTCTTCTTTGGTCTCTTGCAGTGATGGCTGTGTTTGGATGAGGCAAGCCAGAGCCCGAAGCTTTTTTGTTTGCCGACTGAATGGGAACAGAAGTCAAGTGCGGTGTAAGCTTCACCAAGCTCCCGAGCAAGCAAAGCTAGATCACGATCCAGAAATGTGCTTGAGTGTGTTCTCTGCTTCGAGGTGTGTTCTCTGCTTTTGAGTTACTCAGGTGCTCAGAATGAGCCTGCGTGCGTAAGCCAGGCACGATCTGAAGCGTGCTCCTGAATCAGCAGCACGGCTGTTGCTGCAGCCAGAAGCTGTGAGCTCTGGGCCTCTCTCTGCAATTGACTTCTGAATGGCCATGTGCAAATGAGTCCATGTTTATCACTTTCTCTACTCTCTGAGACTCAGTTATTTGTGAACTTGAGCTCCTCTGGTGACAGTATATGCAAGGACAAATCAAAACACAGTATCACTATGTAATTCAGTGAAAGGAAAATATTCCTTCGCTTAGCTTTGCCTGAGAAGGTCAACATTATATTTTTCCCTTTCCTTTTGAAACCAGACTTTCATTAATGTCAGTGAGACCTCAAAGTGCCTTTTGCAATAATGCTTTTGAAGTATCTTTTAGTAACAAAAATAAAGTTGTCTTCTGGTAAAAGGATTGGTTTCAGCAGCTGCTCCTCATGTTTATAACATCATGATAAAACAGATGAAAAAGAGTCCTCTTTCTTCTCCACTAAAATACATGTGACAGTGTGATATACATGAGTCTTCTTTCTTCTCCACCAATATGCATGTGATACAGATGTCCATCTCAACTTATTGCATGAGAATTTGGCTGCTCAGTTTCCGCTAGCATGAGGAATTCCATGTATTTATTTGGCAGCACAGATTTTGATCTATGACAACACTGCCGAAGCATTTTTGGAGAAAAAAATGGATAAAAGCCATCATTTTTCTATTTAAACTTGGACCAAATTCTGTCTTATATCAAATGACAGAGAGAACTGTATTTCACAGGATTGCTGAGGCCAGTACGACAAAATGACCTTTGAGAAAGAACTGAATATGGACAAATGGCTAAAGATCATGATAAATAGACGTCTAATTTGTATTATCTGCTTTATCAAAACGCAAGCTCTCCTTTTGATTCTTCTCCTTTCTTTCTCTGCAGAACCTTTTTTTCCACACATTTACAGAAACATGAGGTGTAATCCAAATGGCTATCTTGTTCATTACTTCTGTACATGAGTTTTCTATATGTGAGCAGGGTCTTTCTGGGGACTAACTTTCACATTGTCTCATTCCTTGGGATCTGAGGGACAAAGGGCAGCTGTTGGGAGACACGGACATTGGCATTGCCAAAAAGCAGGCATTACAGGCTAACTGCCTGGGTACCCTGTAACTTTCCTCTGCGGTATCTGTGGTCTTATTTACACTCTTTGCCTTTCTACTCTTTGATGTGTGGGCCTGCCAGCTCCTTTCCCTGGAGTTTCTCTGTCCCTCTGTCACACCGTCCCTGGCAGTCAGACAGCGAGTGCCGGCCCCTCCAGCCTTCTGTTCTTTCTCTAATACACACAAATGTTGCAAGGCCACTACCAGCTCCAGTGTACTGCTAACCAAAGCTAAACAATCCTGCCTTCTTCTTTGGAAACCTCCACCCCCAGGAAAACATGAGTTCTCTACTGCAACGCTAGGCAGGTGCTTGCAGTTTGGTGGTTACCTCGGTCTGGTTGGACGACGAGCTCCTTGAGGCACAGGTTAACCTTAGGCTATTGTCTGTATTAGCCCACGTACACCACTGGCACGTAGCTCCGAGTAATAAATGTAATACCAGCCCACAAAACCCAGGAACTGTTACGCTGTTAAAATCTTTCCCAGCTGCAGGTTTTAAAAGTGAAGTGCTTAAGGAATTGTGAGTCACACTGAAGGAAAAGGAGTATGTGAAATTTAAAGGGTTATTAACCTGTATGGAGAAAATATTAAAAAAAATTAAAACAAGTTCATCCAGCTCCTCAAAGCTTAGCACAGATCAAATATATATTGCTTGCCCTGATTGACTCATTGGAACATTTTGGCTGCCTCAAGTTCTTTATTTTTCCTTCCTACAGGTATGTAAATAGCCAGATATTTGGACAAATGAAAACAGATCAATCCATTTGCAGACTTCTGGATAAGCTAAATGTATCAAGACTGCACAAGAACTGTCTGGTTAGAGATGCTGTCACTTATATAAACCTCCTAAAAAAGATCTGCCAAGTCACTACTGAAGCCATCAAGAAGACCGAGGTAATTATTGCCACCTCCTGTTTTAAGCAAAAGTCTCAATAGATTTGGAAGCTTTAATATCAACTATTAGTCAGTTCTCAGAAGACTAAGGAGTTAAACAGGCAATAAATAGGTGGGAGATTCACAAACATAGTTACCCAATGATAGCTAAAGAGGGATGTTTCCCAAAGGATTCAGAGGATCCTTTTAGTTCAAATGATAAACTCTTAATAACTTGGTTATTTACCTATAACTACCTTTTGAAGTGCAGAATGCTGAATCTAATTTTATTTATGCTGAAGTCAGTGCAAGATCACTCACTGATTTCCTGTACAAAACATTCTTCTGTGTCAACAGAGACTACTATAAACCACCCTTATTTCAGCATTTGAAAAACAGAGATGTACACAATATCACAAATCGTGACAGCAAATGTCACAGTCAATACTTTGACTAAATCTCAGCAGACTTTGACCAACATGGGACATCTGAGATTAGCACCAAATGCGGCTTAGTTAATTTAAATTAAAAGATCCGAATGAGACCATCGGTCTTTAGAAGTAGTAGTTGCTTAGTATTTTAACAAGGGTCTGTATACCCAGAAGAGTCTTAACAGAGGTCTGTATACCCTGAAGAGTATACCCAACAGTTGCCATAAACCGTGCGTGTGGTATCTCAAAACTGTCTGAAAAGCGCAAGAAACACTGCATGTTTTAAGAGACTATGGGAAAATTGAATGCGGTCCTATGTGTCTGGGGGAAGATTCATCTGAGGTCTGATCATATTGCTATTGGAATGAACAGTTAAATATGTCGACAAGAAGTCGTTCAAAGTTTCCAAATATCCTAAAGACCTCATTCCTTCATTTATAAGCAAATCCTCTGAAGCGTGATTTTAAAAGGTAAACAAAGTAAAGAACTCATGATGTTAAAAAAAGAATAAAAAGTTATCATTCTGCTGCCATAAAGAAATGGATAAATTAAATGCAAAATCCCACTAGCTCCATCAGTGCATTTCTGTACATTTTTTTTAACAGAAATCTGTGAAAAATAGCCCCAAACTGCAGCCATTAGAGATTTTGGTTTACTTGGCAGAGGAAGACAGTATTACTTAAACGTGGAACTTTCCGTTGTTCATCTGCACTTTTTGTTCCTGCAGCTACAATGTTTGGAAGAACTACCTGTTGTAAACAGCATTCATGAAAAAAACTTATGGAATCTGAAAGAGCTGAGAATGCACTACCTGTTTTTATTTCTGAGATATTTTGTGTAGAAAAACAGATCCTAAAAGTTAAATGCCCACTTGAGCCTTACCAGTTTTGTAAACATTCTCAAATGCAGTGCTAAGAACTGTTTACACAAGTTGTGCCAGCTGCTTAATGGTTAAAGACTTTACACTTCTTCATATTGAAGCAGCAGGGAAGGAGGCACATAGAGGAGGGACTTGCAATTAGGAGCAACATAATTGATCATCCAAAGACCATCTGGAAAATTTGCCTGCCAATGGAGAAACTGCTGATGAAGGTTTCAGATTGACACTTAACACCCAACACTACACCATGCTCACAGAATTTACGGACTTAGGGGCAGCCTATCTGGCACCAGCATTTTCTACTTGGCCTTCTGCATCACTTAAAATCATGAACCTACATTTTCAGAATTGTTTATTCACTTGAAGTTAGCTAAATACATTGATCAGCTATGTTTTGCATTAGAGAGTTTTTCCTTAAGGAGTTAACAAATTATCTCTTATTTACATTGACTGTTTTTTATTGCTGCTTATGGGGTTGAATCCTCTTAAATCACATATTAATAATATTACTGGGGTTTGTGCTTCCTGCCTCACAATGGTGCAGTCAACTAAGAGAAGCTCATTTCTGGAGTTATAATAAAAGCAGCTATTTGATGACTTATCAGGAAGTGGGAATATTTTTTCATATATATGATGTTTTCCCTTAAATGAGTCATCTCTTCTTGGCCCACAGCATTAAGGTCTGATTCCACAAAAAGTACTTAAACACAAGTGTAACTTTAAACATATGACTAGTGGTACTGTTTCAAAAATAGCCCCATCCGTCATGCCACTAAATTTACAAATGCTGCAGGCCCTTGTTGAATCAGCAGCTTCAGCAAAACTGGCAAACATGCATTGCTCTGGATCACATTTATTTGCCTTTTTTTTTTTATAGCATAGGTCTTCAAAACAAGAAAACGAGTGGGAAAAATCCATGATTCAACTGACAGTAAACAGATGACATAGTGATAATAGTCAAATATACAGTACTGTGATACTGTGCCTGTTGGATAATTACACACAAAGACAGAAAAAGACTCACCAGGCAGGTAGTCCATTTCTAAATGTATTTTGCTTAAACATATAGCAGCAGCCTTAAGTACAGATTGAGGTACCAAGCATATAGTAGCGCATTAAAATCCCAGCAAATGATCACAGTAAAGCTAGAATGCTGTCAAAATATAGTAAAATACTGCTGTATAAAAGAATTTTCCAGTGCAATAACACTGAATGAAAAGAGAGTCATGAAGCCTTTGGGATATATATTTTATTTTTCCATTGAATTTGGCTCCTTTCAGAACATAAACAAAGGGTCCACAGTGCTGCCTGGCTCTCCCCTGCTTCTTCAAGAAAAAAGTTCCTGTTGATCGCTTTCATGTGCAGTGTACTTGTTGACCTTTTTCATTAAGAAGAGGTTTGTGTTTTCACACAAACACTGCAGAAGAAATTGCCAAGGATCCAGAGGATGTAGGCTTCATATAAACCTGCTGTAGGCAGTAAATGAAGAATCTCATTCACTTCAGTGTTGATCAGGCTTTTATAGGGCAAATCCTGACCATGCTAAGAGTCAGTGACTGGAGAAGCTGCTCCTGGCCTCCAGAGCCAGAATTCACCCCAGAAATCTGCTGGGACTCCTGCATGGAAGTAAGCCCTTTCCACTTCTGATGTTAAAAACCTGTAGCATCATTGTCAATCATGGTTAAAATTACCTCCAGTTTTGTCCCTTGGAACCTGAAGGTGCTCAACTTTGCGATATCTGCCCACTTTTTCCATTTGCAGCTGTGGAGGGCAAAATAAACAACGCAAAAGCTAGGGAAACCCCAGTTTCTCTTTCTTCTTGAAACTGTCAGAAAACGTCCCAAATCGAGCTGAAAATTAGAGAGACGTATTTCAAGATTACTGGAAGGACTTAAGTGATCAAATCTTGCTAACGATCAAATCTTGCTTGTTGATGGACACTTTGCATGTAAATCTGTGGAGAAGGAATTAATCCCATCCCCTTCCCAGTCCAACATATTTGCCCTGTGGTGATCTCTCCCTGCGACTACAGAAAGGAAGCCACTAGGCAAGGCTGACCTTGAGTGACATCCAACTTCCTCTTGGACTTGTTTTGAATACTGTTACTCAGATGCTCATGCAGGACCTGATATTAAAATGAGCGTCTCCCAGGGGCTGGGCGAATTCACCTCTGTTTCCTCAAAAAGTTAAGTCATTTGGATAAAACACAAGCAGAGGTCCTTACAAATAATTTGTCCGGATGCAGCAGGGCTGCAGAGCTTTGGCCAGGCTGTGTAGGGAAAGTGGGTTTTGCTGTGACCCTGATCCGAAGGCCACTGCTGCCAACTTGCTCAGCACGCCGTGCCTTTTGTGCCTTGCTCTGTGCGAGCTTTTAGTCTCTGTGTCCTCCCGTGACCATGAAAATCACTTTAAAATTGAAGAACAAATGCCAAAAATATATAGTGCCATAAACTAAACCAAAACCACAATAAACAAAGTAGGCCCCAAACTAATAAGTTGCAAAGCTCTGTCTGTGTGGGAGGGACGGATAATTGAGGGCCGAATGAGGATTTTGAACTCACAATGGATCCTTGCGGTGTTGTTTCTCTTTCAAGGAGCATGTGAGAGGTGCCAGCCTTCCAACGAAACACTAAACATTTAAAAATAACAACCCCACTCATTTGGTGGCTGGGTTTGAAAGAACAAACATCAGTCCATTGTCTGGCTTCTGCCGTCATCTTGTGCACACAGAAAGCCAAAGACTCCAAGTAATTTTGTGGCCTCAGGCATCAACAATAAACAATGTATATTTGATGTGTTGGCCTAATTTCTGTCCACTAAATCTGCCATTTTAAAGCTGTTTCCATGCCTTTTTTTTTTTTTTTTTTGTTATGTTCA
>Ga0065711_1032199_pt1 | contig 27796 bp, 12 predicted proteins | sample Hoacrofraction12_FD_59098 | JGI IMG/M metagenome (GOLD analysis project Ga0065711, IMG submission 59098) | Hoatzin crop microbial communities from Cojedes, Venezuela - Epithelial fraction 12 v2 (version 2) | ecosystem: Host-associated > Birds > Digestive system > Esophagus > Crop | place...
CCCCCCCCCCTTTCCAATATTTAATATTATTTTTCAGTATAATGTGAAATGTACTCTTCCTAGGGTATTGTTCCTGTCAAAGTGGAACCAGTACACTGGTACACCAGAACAGAGACCCTTTCCAAAAGTTAAATGTGTTCACTTCTGGAGTGAGTATTTATTTCCATCAAGTCTGAACAGACTTGCTGCACAGTTCCATCTTTATTAAATTCTTGTCAGCACATTCCAGCAAAGATGTTTCCCTTCGCCTAGCAATGTTCTGAGGCTGTTTTACCTCCACAAGAAAAATAAAATAAGGCGGCGGGTGTTACTCTGTGAAGGCCAAATCTAAGTCATCACCAGTCTGCATTACACTGCAACCATCTTGATTTCAAAAATATATAGGCCAAATTCACCGCCTTATTTCTAGGCAAGCAAGAGAAAACCTTGTAATGCAGTCCTTACAGCAGAGATGAAAAATAGCATTACTTACCTCGAAAAAATAGGCTTACAGCTCTACAGTAATACATGACACTGTCTATTTTATATGTAAAGAAGTTATTTTACAATCCTTTACAGCATTTTGATTTTCAGACAATCCTTTAAAAAATATTTTCTCTTTGTTTTTAAACAACTCTGAATACTTCTTCAAAACTACGTATTTTAACCCAAAATAGTCTGTTTCTCATAACTTGTAAATGCACTGGGATTAGCTATAATGATACCATTTACAACAGACGTTACTCATCCTTTGTCTTCCAAATGAAGTTACAGACTTGCCTAGTTTTCTCAGCTACATGCTGCTGATAAAATAGCATTTGATAATATGACCTTCTGTTCTTTCAAGCTCAAAAAAACTGGACAGTCATCTCTCCATAAACAATCTCTCCTCAGAAGAGTTCTGCTGTTACGTTGCACTGTCCGAGGCATTTCAAAAGAAGTTATATGAAGTCAAATTTCATGGAGTTACTAAGGTCATTTGTGCGCTTGCAAGCATGTATTAATGACTGCTAACTAATGGTTTCAAAGCTGCCTCTGCTAAGCAGTAAGCTTGTCAGGGCTGCAGAAGCAGTGACCTGTCAATACCTGCTCTTGACTCAGCCAAGCACACCTGGTTTGGAAGCTTTGAAGATCTCAAACTGCATGTTTTTTGTTTTTTTTTTCTCATCACCTGCAGGCAATTATCTCAAATTATCTCACCACTGGAGAACGTGACCCAGAGAGCCAGAGTTCCCTCTGCTTTCTGCACCCTCACCAGCAGTAACGAGGAGTGTTCAGAAAGGATTTAACCTTGCAGTAAAAGGTCAGCGCCTGAAGGCGAGCTAACGCTGCACACTAATAAACTGACAAAGGGATTAAAGCAGTGGTACAAGAGCAAAAGTTGAAAAGGATAGGCTTAGAATTCTGTTAAGATTTCACTGCTTCCATGAATGAGAAAAAACACTCCAGATGCATTAAAAAGGCCACAAAAATTAATAACTGTGCTGTATGAAAGGCACATCCATCTCTTCCATTCAGAGTCTGTGCAATGCTTCCTATTACTCAAAAAAATTCATGTCTGGTTAGATTCTCACTTGATGGGTTATCCGTCAACAAAAAACAAATAATCAGTCTCAACTCACAGTTATCAAAATGCTTTAGGAGTAACTCATGCCAGAGCATTTTAGGTCTGTGGCTGCTATGGCAGACTTTTTTCCCAGTGGCTTTTTTTTTTCCCCCCTCCCTGTTTTCTGCAGAACAGTGGAGAGTTTCCCAAAGAGCTGAAGGAGTCTTCAGCTGTAGTAACAATGTAGTTTTACAGAAGTGCTGCATGATTTTCCTACACAGATTTCAAGAACATGGATAAACTCTCTCCAAACTTGGCTGAAAAACTAAAACACAAAGAAAAGTAGTTTGATTAGTGTTGAAGTATTTCTAAATTACCCCCAAATTTGTTCAGTAGTTAACCAATGATATCCACTAGCTCATAAATGTGTCTTTTAGAAACCCTGTTGCTCATAAACACTCCTAACAGAAGACAACAGATAGGGTAAGACCAGTCAGCACAAAGACCTTGGGGATTGCTCACACCACTTCGTACCCAGCCCGGACCCAGCCTATGCTCCAACCGCTCTGAGGTGGCAGGCACACTAGATCTGTATTACTGTACTGCTCCTCTCCATATTTATGGAAATCGCAATCACAGGAATATGGGATTCTTGCTAACTGATGAAAGCTGGCTGCTTACACAGGGTAATTCTATGGCTCATCTTTCATGTCCACTTGCTAATGACAACAGGTGTTTTTTAGCCTCTTCTTGTAACAAACGGTTCCAAATGTGTTGCTTTTGTGTATAACTGTTGCACAATACACGTAGCATGGAATTTGTGGTTCATCTGGCATACTTTTTAAGGTTAGGCATACTTTTTAAGGTTAATTTATGAACATAACTATAAAATTTTGAGTATCTTGAGATTCATTTTTATAGACAAACTTCAAGGCAGACTACAAGACAGAGCCAAAATTTACTGTAAACTTCGAAACAAGAGGCATCTATATATTTTTCAGGTACACTTTGCAAGTTGTGCCAAAGTCAATAGCTATTAGGTAAGTGCCCTATAGCTAAAGGGGACTTCTGAACACAGTTCATCTGCTTGGCTAATCACACTAGTAAATCAATAACCAAGGATTAGACGTGGCTATCATTCTCTGTAAAACCACATTATGTGGTTACAAATCAACACAGTCTGGACCTGGGGGGTAGCTGTATCGTTTTTCTACTCAGGATGTACCTACTGTCCCAGGGTAGCTCTATGCCTCTGGTAAAATAATCAGTGAAACAGCTAACGGTATTTAAACTATCATTAAATTTCCAATAACCACCTTGGCCTATTCCAAACCATGAACTTCTTGCTCTGCTTGGGGGCAAAAGAACCTTTTCCATATTGGTGTAGTTCTCATGCAGACTATCCTCTTGGCTACAAACCATTTCTACAAGTATAACTTATTTCACTTGCAGAATAAACCACAGTAACAGAAGTAGCATTTAGTAACAAAATAGAGTCAGAAAAGTTGGCTTTACTGATACAGCTACAGTGACTAACCCTTTCGTCTGTACACAAAGCCTTAGATAAATCTTTCATGGTCCTCAACTGCAGCCTGGGGTTTCTTCTACATAAAATTAGGACTTCTGTTATTTTTTAAAGTGTCCATAAATCAAGTTATCTCAACTAATGCACTGAAGTACTCTTAGTGAAACTAAGAATGACTTCTTAAAATTTAAAATAAACTGGTTACAAACCCTGTTTCCCTAAAAACAAATTAAACAAAACTGAACTAAGCTCTTTAAAAATTACTGTCAATCCCAGATTTTGACCTGGATTACATAAATTCTGTCTGTAAAATGATTTAAGTTAAATCAATGCAACGTACATATAAACTTCATCTCAGCAAGACGATGCTATTTGCAAATGATAAGGTTTTCTTTGAGTGATATCTTCTGCTAAACTATAGGACTGTAGAAAGAACAGCGCTGTACACGTGGCTTTGTCCAATGAATTACATTATTCTTCAAATAAACAGAGAAGTGGGTAAAGGAATGGTGAAATGCTTTCCAGACTTACTGTCAGCACACAAAGTGAAAAAAGCAAATCTAGACATTTATAGAAAAGCAATTAAAAAATAACCTAATTCTAATTTCATCTGGACAAGTAATTCAACAGTATCACATACAACCATTCTCATAGTGCTTGTCAAATTCCACTAATTTAGTTTCTATTCTTGCATATGAGATAAACAGATTTTAGGGGAAGAGGAAAGTTACTTTGGAACTTTCCTTTCGAGAGCCTCTTCAGACAGCTGAAATAAAAGTGCCCAGTTACCCATTTATTAAATCTCTTAACTTCAAATCAAGTTTTAGGTACAACGTAAGTTGCCCCAGGTAATGGGTGTAAGAATCAGTAACACTGGTGTGTTTCATGCACGCTAGAGACAAGCCAATAATTCATTCTAATAGACTAAACAATCTAAACATGAATTTGTTGGATTTTTAAAATGATTAAGGTACTGACCCTTCTCAATTAGTATCCAATTACTGCCTGTGATTAAAACCTAATGTAGATGAGAATAATTTTCTTCTCAAGTATCTGTGTGTATTGTCCACGGCAATTTAGACCCAGCTATGGCAGCCTGAAATGTGAGACTCAAGTTACCTTCAAGACTTCTGTTAAGCTAAATTCTACTCAAAATCATGAGATATTTTTATGCCCTTACGATTAAAAAAAGTTACCAATGACAGTTTCCAGACTTTAATTGGGGTTAATAATCTTCAGTTAGTTACCTGGAATTCCTACTGAGAATCAAAAAAGCCACAGAAAATGAACTTCCAGAGGGATTCCTCAAAGAGTACCTTGGAACAGGATTGGGCTATATTGGCAGGATAGCTTTTTCCTGGTTTATACAGTTTCTAGTTTTAGGAAAAAGTAAGACTGCCTCAAGTCTTTCACAGAAGTTTGTGTTGGCCACCAATTCTCTGAACACTGATACACGCCAGCCCTGCTTTGTGAGAGAAGGCAAGCACTCAGGTTGGAGGGGCAGTCCTTATTCCTAGTACAGAAGCACACCATAGCCCAAGATATTAACCAAAGACATCAAGCACGCTACAAACACAATTCAAAACCCAAAAAACCTGCAGACGCACTTTGCAACTAAGTAGGAACTAAGAAAATGGCTGGAGTGTGTTTATTTCGGTGCAGAATTTTTAAAGGCTCACGAATAAACTTGAGATGGCCCGTATAAAAATCACTTAAGACCTCACCATCTTTGGAGGAAATCTTTATGGTTTTCTTTCTGAGCTTCTCCATACAGCCGGAGTAACTACCCCCTGATTTTTCTCTTATTACATCTTCAATTTCATCGTAGAACAAAAAGCATTTTACAAATTTGGTATGAACCGCACGTTATACTCTTTGTAACACAGCATATCACTGCAAATACTCCATCTACCATTTTTGTATTCAATAAAATGTGAGGTGTCTTTTGATGTTGGTTCACTGTAAAATTATCTAAGGAAATGAACAGACAAAAAAACCTTCATAAAGTAAAAATGCCAGTCACTTACCTTTATCAAAGTACTGCTGATAACATAAATTCAGCCACACATCCAGGACATCTCTGGTTTCTTCTTCAGCTCTGTTACTACTACATTCCTGAAACAGTTTGACTAAAAATAGGAACTTACACTAGAAACGGTAGAATTGGGCAAGACAACTACTGTTGCAGTTATCTTGTAAGATAAACAGAAAGGGCAACCGTGGCTGAGAGGAACTCTTAATCCAACAGCCTTTCTGTTACCAATGCCTACAAATTTGTTTGCTAGGAACATCAGCAGTAGGCTTCAGGTTGCCCCAGGCTGGCAAGGCTGGCTTTAAGGAACACAAAGCTAGGGAGGAACTAGAGTGAAAGTCACTACCCCCGTATCATTAGCACAGGATGTGTAAGAGGATTATCAGAGCCACCTGCAGTTCCTAGGTGTCCAACATGCTTGCATTTCATCACCTACTAATTTTTCCTTCTGAGAACATTGTGATTCTCTGCTTTCAAAGCCATGGAGTGCTACTGACGAACTACAAAGAATCTGTGTGCCATGCCACGGCTTCAGACCAGGTTCTGCAACCCCCGGCCTCAAAGCAGGGTGTACAGATAGGGGCCAGAAATCAGGCAAGCTACTCAGAAAAATAAACATTTAAAAGGTGCTTGGTTTTCTTAAATCAAATTTCAGAGTTTAGAATACATCGAGTTTTAAAAATGTCAGGAGTGTTGAAGGCCTGTTTTCCCCAGAAGGACAAGCGAGAAGGTGTCTGCCCGAGGAGAGCTCCTGTGCAGGCTGGCAGTAGAACAGGCGCTCACTATGCACACCAGCACCCTCCCCAGCGCACGCCGGGAAATCGGATGGCTCTGCTTTCTTAAGAGAAACTCTCAGGAATGCATCCACCGAACTGGAACAACACAGAGCTGCTGTTCTATATATCTGGTAACATTCTTATTTACATACTTCTTCAAAAACAATTTCCTGCCTTTAAAACCGTCTAAAAACATATATATACCCAGGCAGTTAAACAACTTCAAAATGGTATATAACAGGAAAAATTACACACGAATCTGATGTACCCTTGATTTTAGGGAACAGAATTGTCTGCTTAGTCATATGTGGCTGGCGAATTCTGTGATGATTTCTGTTTAAAACTCATTTAAAAGACATACAATCTGAAACTTCTAACACACTTGAAATAATGGTTTCATTCATGGTAAGGCGCTACAAAGTCAAACTCAGTCAAAGGAACTAGTTTTTGATCTTTTTCCCCTCTAAAATGTGTCTGGAAAAGACACAATTTAACTTTCCTGCATCTACCTGGTTTTCCACCACACTTATTTCAGACTGTACCATCGAGGATCTAAGAGAGAAGTGCTGCACAATTTGGGAAGTCAGTTGGCTCCGGTTAGGGATAAAAGGAAAGACTGCTCAAAGACAATTTCTCTCACTGGAAACATGCTGATATTTAACTCTCCTCTTTCATAGAGCGGGATCCCGCTTGATGTCCAACCATGAACTCTGCTGTGGTGGAAGGAGGGTGACGCAAAGGCTCTCCAGTCTGAAAAACAAACTATTTGCTAGGTTTCCACAATGGACTTGTGCTTTTCTTAAAAATTGTTTCTCTGTTCCAGCGTTCCACTTGGATATCGTATATTTGTCTATGGTGTGTCAGTCCCCAGTCATCAGCAAAATAGCCTTCAAAAACACACCTACAGCAAGACATTTTCACACAAATTACACGTAAAAAGTCCAATGAGATCATTAGCAGCACTGAGCATGTTCTCTTCACATTCTGAACTAAATTTTTTTATATATTACTTCAGATTAAAAAGTCTCTTTTCCTCCTAATACTAGTAACTTCTCATATAAATTCAGTAATTTCTATTCATTCCCTGTTATCTGTCTCATGGCTATTTTATACACAGCAAGGTACATTTATTGGGTGTAAATTTTAATGTAAAATCTTAAAGATTCATTTTCTTGTTGTAATTGTGTTTACCTGTATTTTATAGCCTTACCTACCTTTACACACGCTATGCTTTTCATCTGACCTTTTCCATTAAAGGATACAGTTACTTTTAAAGGGCTAATATCAACTACTTTTTTTTTCCACATAGAAAGACGATGTTCCACAAAGAGTGTCTCCGTCTAACTCCTCTTTTTAACCACTCTCAGGAGAATCTAATTGCCTTTGAACCTCTGTCCTTTGTTAAACACAGGGGTTACTAGGCTCAGAACTGCATGGAAGATAAATAGTAATTAAAAACAGAACTCATATAAGGCAGGAAGACTTCTTAAAACTATCTGAAAAAAAACCTGAGTTTATAGTTTTTCTGCATCCTTCATTTTCTGGTTTGTTGTAGGGACTACTTGTACTGCTTGGAAGCTATGTATAGGTTCTGCAGAAGCTCACAGGTCAAAGTACACAACAGTAAACATATAGGCCTTTTATATCCTAAATGCAGGACACAGAGGACAAGAAAAAGCTACTCATTTTATCAGTGTGTGCTCTCACCCAGACTTCTAAGACCCTAATACAGAGTAACAAACAAAAGCCCAAGGAAAAGCCAAACAGGACTAACACTGCTAGCAGCCTACGTATTGGGGTTCTTAAACACAGTTTATTAAAATATTAATCTCTTTTACTATCCATGTTTACTTCCATTATATAAAAAGAATCATAAATTAATTTGCATTAATTAATTTAAAAGTTATCTGCACCACTCCCCCACTGATTAACTTTAGCATTACATCAGGTCGCTCAGGAACTCATGCAGCCAAGTTCTGACCGTCTCCACGGCTAGAGATTCCACAACCTGCCTGGGCAGCCTGTCAGCTGGAAAGGCATAAAATGACAAGGAACCTGAACAGAAAGTCAGTTTTGCATTCTGAGATCCAAATATTGTAGGAATACATGTGTATTTCCATCTAATGCTCCCTTTACATTTAAAACTCTTCTGAAACAATTTGAACGTCAGGTAGCTTTTTTTCGATGCATCACAAACTATAAAGAGTATCAGATTTACACAATCATATTTTAATTAACCTGTCTTTCGTTTGTTGAACAAAGCTATCTACAGTATTTTGTCCCTTTTTTGACTCATTTTTAAAAGAACCTTTTTGCTATACACCTCTAAAAAGGAGGCATCATTAAAGAATGTGTAAATATTTAAATCTTTACTGCTTCTACAGTCTTCTACACTACTTTGCCCACAGGTTCACACACACTGAAAAAGTTCAGAACACAGAGTCTATACAGCTGGATATTCATAGAGCCTTTCTTTTACCACCTCTGGTGCAAAGCTGTTTATTCTCAGACACATCATCTGGCACTTTAATCACAACAGTGACCTCTACAATTGACTTTTAGTCCCCTTTTACAGACTTGTGTTTTACTTATCACATCAGACAGTTATTTTACCAGATTTGCTTAATTCTTTATCTTTTATTCCACAACTAAGCCCTTCCCCCTAAGTGCTAGAGAGTCACCATAATACATTTCCCTCAGTCAGTCAGGAAGAAAAGCTGTATCACTTTTCCCACTACTTCAAATTGGAAACTCTGCCCAACATCAAAACTGCCAGAGGAGTGAGCTGAAGGTTAAATTAAAACTCATCTATTTGACACTAATATCTGACATCCACAATGATCTGGTTGCAGGCCAGAACAAGAAGCTGAAATTGCAACAGCGACTACAGCAATGAGCCCCGCGGCTAGTGGGGAGATGGCAGATAACCACCTTCATTCTTGCTCCCTCTGCTAGGGCTTCCCAGCTCCTGAGAGCAGAAAAGAAGGTAGGACTGAAGTCCAACACAGCAAAAGTATGCTAGCAGTGCTAGGTTATGTCCTCCCAACTTTAAAAGTGGTTCTGGCTACAGTAACTGACTGATGGGAAACTTCTGGCCCAGCCTCTCCACTTAGAGCACTGAAGTTCTCCCAAACTCCCCTTTCTTTCTCCCTACCCCACCCAGAGCCCACTAACTCCACTCCTCTCAAGAATTCTCTTGCGCTCATTTCAAACCCTCTATTCCACTCCTCTCAGGTCCACCTATTGCCCTGGTTCTTCTCACCAGAATATCCACTTGACTTACCCACCCACCCCACAGCAGAAGCAATAGGATCCTCTCAGCTGAAAGCCTCCAAATCAGCTGCAGGGCTTCCAAGGCAGCAGCACTCTCTGACGTCTGTAACTGGCATGGAATAAAAAGACTGTATACAGACAGAACTTAACAAAAACTGATCAGGATGAGAATGCAAAGGAGAGAAATACAAAAAAACAAATGCATATTTTCTCTGTGCTTTGAATTCCTCCAGAGGGAATGGTTCCAAGAAATGATGGGAGGGGAATTCTAGCTGCAAAATAATGTTCTTACCTGCAGATTTTCCCCAAGGATGAACACGCTCAAGTAGTTTTCTCAATGCTAAAATGAAGCTATTAGGAAACTTAGTTTGACAGCAATGACTAAATTAGATGGCATCAAGTTTATTTGTCCTCTGTCACACACATCTACCTACAGGTCAACACAATTAAGGTGGCCCAGTGCTGAAGAGATTAATTCAAGCAAGACGACGACAGTGCAGGGGGACAAAAAAAAGCATTTCAAGACCTCTGGCAGCACAAGACTGTTTCCTTTGACAAAAGGAAACAAAAGGGACATTTCCAATCAGCTAGTTAAAGCTAAGTGCCAGATGCCAATTCAGTGCTAAATTATGATGTGAGAATGTTGATTAGTACTAGTACTCAAGACAGTCATACAAGAGTGTACTATACCATACGGCATGAGCGACTTCTCAGCTTTACTCTAGTACACTGTAGAATTCCAGTCACTGGTGCAGTCTAAACTTCTGCGGGGGTAATCCAATAAAATCTCATAGGAACCAGAACATCTCAGCATTTTCAGCTCCACCCAGCAGTGAGGATAAAAACAAACATAGCAATGTGTATAACTGATATAGATTAGAAAAAGTCAAAATCAGTCTACCTGTTTCCATCCTGAGGCAGGCTTAAAGCATTACTGGACTTTGTTCCCTTTCAACAGAGGCTGCAACACCGAGGTGCCTCAGACTACACAGAACTGATGCACAGACTTTATTTTAGTATCATCTAGGATCAAGAGCCTAAGTATAACTGATTTTTTAATAAGCTTCTGAAAGTATTACCCACATTCATGACAACACAGGAGAAATACAACAAAACCCAAGTGATTTCCAAAATGCTCATTTTTATGCTGTTAATGCCCTTCCCCTCTTTTAGAACACAGACCTAAGTCAACCCACCTTAAGCAAGCACTATCACAAAGGAGTGTCTACATACTGATAGACAAACACACATGCTTTCTCTTGTGTGCAGAACACACTTCTTTTAGGTGTTCTCCATATAACACTCCCTTGATATTTAATTTTTTCCTACCAAAAGGCACATTAAATTCTACATACTGAAAATGAGCAGAAGAGCACAAGTCGGTACTGATCATCTGGAATACTCCAAATCATACTCTACTCGCTTCATTCCCACAGATCTTTGCCTTTGGCACTTAAAAGAAGCTCGGCATTAGGAATTCAATACATTTCAAATTTTACCATAAGACAGGCTGCTTAGCAACTGCTCATTTATTTACTATACACATATAAGACCTGCCCTTCTAGGTCACATTAAAGTTCCATCATCTCAGTGGTAGATTCACAGAGAAAAAGTTAAAGAAACAAGACAAATATACAGCGATATTTACAAGTATGTATGCTATGATGTGCTATGAGCCAGATCTGGAGAACCACATTTAATGATGGCCATACAGTTCCCTTTTTTGCATCCACTTGGAACTTTTACTCAGAACCTACAGGGTAACTGCAAGACAGGGAAAACACCCAAAAAGACAAAAGCAAAATGATATGCATCTTTAGCAGTCATGTGATATAGTCAACCATCATGACCTCACACGTGTCACAAAGTTCAGTTGCTAAAAGTAGCGGAAAAATTCCATAAATGAAAGGTCTTGTCTCTGACATGCAAAATCAGTGCAATTCTGTACGACTACTATGTGCGTGGATGTGCAAGCACAAATAAACATTATATATAAACACAGAGCTCTATGCATTTGACCTAATACTAGATAAATGTCACATACTTTCTCCTGTTATTATTAGGATTTGCAAGCAAAAGCCCACTAACATTAAGAAGTTTCACTAAAAATTTATTTTGGTTTCTGTTAAACATGTGACAGAACAATGGAACATTACTCAGTTTTCCCCTCAAAGGAATACAAATCCTATAAATACATGCAAAATGGATACTGGCATTTGTCCTATGTATATTCCTGGGATTTCTTAATTGTATTTGTCTGTCTTAAGCAGTAAGAGCTGCTGGCCCATAAAAGGAATTGTGAGCATACTCTGCTTTTGAATTGCAAGCAGGTCCTTCTTCAGTGTTCATTTACGTTATCCTATTACCAGTTTTCTCCTGGAAAAGCTACGTCCCTTGTCCACATATTTCTGCTGCCTATAAAGAATAAATGCCCTTACTTGCATGTGCCTTCTAATGCAGAGAAAATATATACTGTAATTTCAAATGTTTAATTTAAAAACAAAAAAAAAGGCAAAAAAAATCCTTTAATATTAATTTTAGCAAGGAAAGAGCATCAGGCCCCTTTTAAATGTGTACCAACAGTTTTGGCCATGCACTAAAATTATTTTTCTCTATTTACTGATAGACCATTTAAGAATATTCTTAGGTGAGTTTCCCCTTCTCTTCATTAATTTAAGTTAGATTTTGGTCCTCCAGATTATCTTTACCTTCCTACACAGAATGCCTCCTCTCTTTGTATTTAAAGGCTTCCTTTGTTGGAAAGAGGATTACTGGTTTCACTATTATACAATGATTTTTTTTTCTACTGTGCAAGGCTTGCTACTATCTAGTCACCACCAGCTACAAATCTAAACCATGTAGTTGCCACAGATCGTTCTCCAAAAGTGTTCTGCAACCAGTCGGACATGAAAATCTACGCTGGACCTATTAAATGCTCCTGTAAAAATAGGAAGTGTTCAGTTCTGGCACTTTGAAGTCCTAATAATTAGAACAAGACTTAGTGACAGGAGGTACCATCTGAACATCAGGAAACACTTTTCACTGTGAGGGTGACTGAGCACTGGAACAGGTTGCCCAGGGAGGTTGTGGAGTCTCCACCCTTGGAGTTATTAACAGTCTGGACATGGTCCTGGGCAACCAGCTCTAGATGGCCCTGCCTGAGCAGTCAGGTTGGACCAGATGACCTCTAGAGGTCCCTTCCAGCCTTGACCATTCTGCAATCATTCAGCTATCAAGACACCTGAGAGACCAAATCTTAAACCGATTCATGAGAAATAAGCTGCTACTGCCATTTCAGAAGCTGACCTCTGTCCACATGCAGCTAACATCTGGTTCAGTGGAACTACTCAATAGGATGACATACCATTTGAGACTCACAGCAGGTCTATTTTCAAGGATTAGTGTATTAGTAAGTACACAGGAACACTTTATTACATGACAAAGAGAAACACCTCCTTTTAAAAACCACTACAGAAATACAAATACCAGTAATCTAACTGGAGACAGACCATCGAGTTTGTCCTAGTGTTAAGTTTATTTACACCTTTCCCCATCTCCCTACTTGTTACATTTCTTCTTGAATGTCATTAGACTAATCAGGAAAGGGGTCATCTTTCAAAATAAATTTCTCTGTTGAGTACTGTAATGGGATCCTGAGCCTAAACAGGACTCTCAAAGTGAACACAAGAAAAATCATACTGGTACCAATCAGAAACATCCTGAATGTAATGCGTTATTTTCACTAGCAGGTTGACTCGATGCTGCATGTGGTGAATAAAGCAAACCACAAATACTCATTCCTATGCCACACAACTACTGTGGAACTGATTTTGTGCATGGAAAAGAAACCATTTATCAAAATAAACGTGGTATGTTCACTGCCAAAGATGCACGCTCCAAGGTCTAATTTAGCAGAATTCTTTCCCCCTCTATGGAGAAAATCTGAAGGGATCCCCCCTGCAATGAATCATTCTCTCACAGAGCCACATGGCATTTCCTTTGGCTATGGCTAACAGTTACGTATCATAGAGCACATACAACTCAAAAAAGGTAATGAAGTTTTTTACTCATCTTTTACTCAACTCTTTTTGATGAAGTAAAGAGTTGAAAACACGATTTTAAGTAAAGCTTTTCTCATTAGAAGAAAGGCCGGAAATACAAAAACTTAGTAACCTCTCCCTTCCAATATGACCATACTCTGCTTTAATGATCTCTTCTCTCCCAAAAAAAAGATGACATCAAGAGAAAAATCATTACCTTCTCTTCTTACTGATAATGTGAGAGCCTATATAGCACATATTCAGTCATAGCGTCCTTTTAAAAAATCCAAGATACTTACGGAGTCCAAACCTTTGGAAAGGCAGCAATTTCTTCTGGTGTATATTCATCTAATCTCTTGGGGACTGCACGTGGCTGAGGAATCTCTTGTAGAAGATTCTTCTGTATATCTTCTGGAATAACCTGAGGCAGGTGAGAACAGTCTTAGCTGTCTGACTGTTTAAAAAACACCACCACTCCCCCCAAAATCCAGACCAAAATTTCATAACACTACTGCATTCTTCATGCTACTGTTTGACCTAAATACAAAAGACAACCTCACACATGTCTTATATCACACAATTTTGTGAAATAATAAAGAAAAAAGCATCAATATTTCTGCTACATTTAGATACATAAGTAAAAAGTAGCTCGATTTTTCTTAATTTACCTTTTTATAACAAGAGTTTTGCTATTGCTAACACTCCCTCTTCACCTCCATATCACCTAGGAATGAAAACGTAACTGTATAACTACTCACGTCTTCTGGGAAGAGGTGCAGCCTCTGCATCATTGTTCTTCTCTGAAGGTTTTTTGGAAGCATTCTATAAACAGTCAGTTTAACAATCTGAGGAAAGATAACATGGTAACAAATAATCAGACAGGCTACAAGCGACATGAAAAAGATAAGTTGTGTTTCCCTCTGCCCATTCTATTTGTCACTGAACCTCTTTTCAGTCAACTTCTTCCATGCTGAAGAACTCTGGCACCACATGCAGAAGGTGCTCTAGACTTCCTGTTTTGGAAGAAGAAAGAAACGCTCCTCATCATATCAAAACTTACTCTAACAGCCATATAGAAAATTTCAACTTAGAAAGTTAAGAGCTATATTTAGCATTGAGGATGACTGCATATGATCATTCAACTCTGAAAAGAACTGAGAGGCTTGTGATAACTCCGTATCATACTGCATGTTCATATACACACGTTATTGAGAAAAAACCCAAAACAATAGACTCTAACAAATTTACCAAGTGTTCCCAGCAACTAGTTTAACACTGTAATATGCTGTGTTTGAAATTTCTGTGTAATTAATGCATTGTACCTTCAGCAAAGCTGATATACCAATACGTTGCATTATGAACATTCTACATATATTTACAATTTATTCCTTTCCCATTAGTTCCAGACAAACAGTCTCACTTGGAGCATCAGGAACAAATAGAATTTGCACATCTACACTAGATGATGCCTACTGAGAAGTAACAAAGTTCAGCAGGATTTCTCTTGGACTCTAGTATAGACGCCTTTAATTTAAATAGAAAACACATTGTTATGGACTTCATTCAGAAGGGGAACATTTGTAAATGTAAAATAAGGCATGCAACTGTAGGAGACAAAAAGGTTTTATAAAGGACAGCAAAGCATTTAGGGGTAGACCTATGTGCAATGTTGTAAGCAGAGGGAAACCCACTCTGCCTGTGCTCCAAGCCACCCAGACATAAACTGGCTCCAAACCAGAAACTACCCAGGCATGCTTAGCGCAACACTTAGCTGAAGTCAATAAGCCACGCTGAAACGCAGTGCAGTAAGCACAAACAAGTCTCCCGGGCATCCCAGTATTTTGAGAAGTGTATTGAGCAAAACTGCTTCTTTTTGTAGAATTAATTACAGGAATTAAATTGAAATTTTGAAGACAATCACTAGTACCGAGTTCTCAACTGGAACCACGTAATTAAGATGGAATGATTAATTGTTGCAAGCGAAATTAATGAGAAGTCCAGGTTCTTAAACTTGCAGGCATTTCTACTTGGATTCTGAAGCTGGTAAACACTCAAGATAGTTTGGTCCCAATATTATTTTCATTTTGCCATGTAACAGACAGTAATGTTGTCTCAGGATCCACATACATATACATTGTACGCTTTGAGAAACTCTGAAAGAACAGATGCTGTCTAAAACAACAGATCCAGAGACTTCACAACATACTGCCTAATTGTGGGGATTTTTTTTTTATCTAAAAATCACTTTGAACTTCATTTTGTGACAGAACCAGTGCTAATTTCTTAGATTAATAAACTGTACATACACATGGTCCAACATAAGACTTATGACCTAGAGATACACAGAGCTAGTTATTTAATGACTTCACTCCAATAAAAAGACTTTAAAAAACTTTAATGAACATTGTTAGATTTTTTACTTCTTCAAACAACAAATGTTTGTGTCTGATTTTTCATCTTCCTCTGCAGCATGTGGCACAGACAGCTACTGAAACAAACCACTAAGCTAGATGAACAGCTGGTCTGTTTTAGTTGTAGATACTTCTGCCTGGTGAATCTGATCAGATTTTTTTAGCCACATTACAAAGAGAACAGTTCAGTTGTAAAAGTGTGCCTATTAAAAAGTCACACTAGAAAAGAATGACTGATTTATGTGCTTAAGTTAAACAATGTAGAAATATTTTAATGTTGTGTACAGTCACTGCAGAACTGACAAGCTCAGATGAGAGACTAACATGAAAGCAGGACTTGGAGAATAATAATGGATAACAAACGATCATGGATGATTACATATTCAATAATAGTTTCTATAGATAAGTACACTAAGTGCAATATGCATAATCCAAGCTGTGCTTTGGTACATCTGCCAATTTCCATGCTGTTCAAGAACTCGCTTGATTTTCTATGCACCCTTACACATGCAAGTACTGCATTACTGCAAGACCTCCAATAGAAAAATCACCCTCACATGAAGCACAAACCGTTTTTTACTGCCAGGTAAACCACATAACCATAGAACGGTTTGGGTTGGAAGGGACCTTTACAGGTCATCTAGCCCAACCCCCCTGCAGTGAGCAGGGACATCTTCAACCAGATCAAATTGCTCAGAGCTCCATCCAGCCCGCCCTTGAATGCTTCCAGGAATGAGGCACCCATAACTTCTCTGGGCAATCTGTTCCAGATTGCCTCATCACACTCACAGTAAAAAATTTCTTCATTATATCTAATCTAAATCTACAGTCTTTCAGTGTAAAACCATTACCCCTTGTCCTATCACTATAGGCCTTGATAAAAAGTCTCCATCTTTCTTATATGCCTCCTTTAAGCCCTGAAAGGCCACAATAAGGTCTCCCCGCAGCCTCCTCTTCTCCAGGCTGAACAACTTCAATTCTCTCAGCCTTTCCTCACAGCAGAGGTCCTCCAGCCCTCTGATCCTTTTTGTGGTCTTCTCTGGACCCACTCCAACAGGTCCATGTCTTTCCTGTGCTGGGGGCTCCAGAGCTGGATGCAGGACTCCAGGTGGGGTCTCACCAGAGCAGAGAAGAGGGGCAGAATCCCCTCCCTTGACCTGATGGCCACGCTTCTCTTCATGCAGCCCAGGGTACGGTTGGCCTTCTGGGTTGTGAGCGCAACATTGGTGGCTCATGTCCAGCTTTTCATCCACCAGTACCCCCAAGTCCTTCTCAGCAGGGCTGCTCTCAATCCATTCTTTGTCAAGCCTGTATTTGTGCTTGGGATTGCCCCGACCCATGTGCAGGACCTTGCACTCAGCCTTATTGAATTTCATGAGATTCACATGGGCCCACTTCTCAAGCCTGTCACGGTCCCCCTGGATGGCATCCCTTCCGTTTAGTGAATCAACTGCACCACGCAGCTTGGTGTCATCTGCACATTTGCTGAGGGTGCAATCGATCCCACTGTCTCTGTCATTGATGAAGAGGTTAAATCCCTGTCTGCTCCAGAGCAGGAAACTGAACTTCACTGTCACAGTCTCTCCCACTCCAGACTGTCAATGCAACTGAATGAACTCTCAGAGGAAACAAACTTGTAACTTATTAACTACACATTTTAAACAGTTAATCTTTCAATTACATGTTATTGTGGTTATCTTAGGGCCTTTAATGTCTGAGCCACTTGAAAATATTGCCATCTATATGTTACACCCATGTGGAGAACAAGAGGGAACAATAGCCTTGGGTTTGAGCACACATTCCCTGCCCCAGCAGCTCACGGTAGGGGCAAAGTGGGAACAGAGCCTTGGCTTCTGCAGATAATGATTTCCTTGCTGGAACAGGTCAAAGGCAGATTTATACCTCCCGCCCTTCAAGCTCATTCACCTTGGTCAAGAAGAAAAAAAGAGGAAAAAAAAAAATGGAGGTGTGAGGTGGTGATAAACTATTATTTGAGACTTGTCAAAAGCCAAATAAGTGTATTACTAAGCAAGTTGAAGTGTAAATTTAAACGGTGAAGCTATTCTGTACTTTTATTATTGAATTACTGCAAGTCAGTTAGCCCAACTACAGAACAGCAGGACATAGAGGGAGCTAGGACAGAGACGGTACTGCTGGAAAACCTCTAGCTTCCTTCATTGTGACTTCTGCCTCAAACACTATCTGTGAGCCAAAGCAAACACAAACCCAGCTCCTGGAAAGACCAAGTTCACATCCAGCTCCTTGCCCAAAATTCTGCCTACAGGCAGAACCTCACTCTAACTGCTGTGATGACAAGTCAAAGAAGTTAGCTAAGTACAGGTTTAACAGCAGCCTTACAGACTGCTTTTGCAACTTGAGTAAGGCTGTGTAACAGAGAACACAGATCCAACCAGCAGTACTTGTAGGGTGTTAAGTGGTTGTCTGTTACCTGAACATCCTCAAGCTTTACTAAAAATACACCAATACTAAATAAAAAGCTATGGAATTGCAAGAAAAAGTCTGCTACTGAGCTCATGGAAAATCAAAACCCAGATTCAGTTCTCCCTGAAAGCACACATCAGAACATGCTTTTTCTTTAAGGAGTTAACAACAACAAATCTTTCCATATGACTGTAATACACTTCTAATAGGAGGCAGTTCTTACTGTTTTCCATGTGATTATGTTTACTTTGAACTATTAAAATGAGTTTAATTTTACATGAAAGGTATAAAACCAAGTTGATTTCTGTCGGATTTCAAACTGGCAAAGAGGTCTACCTACCTACAGGTCTCACTGCAACTTCAATCTCAGTTTAAAACTAATTAGTACAGTTTAACAGTTTATCCAGTTATTTATGGATTCCTACTGCCTCCTCTCCCCAGTCCTTCATCTCTAGTATTAGCAATCTGTAAAATTCCATATCCTCGTAAATACTCACTCCAAAAGGCCATGACACTTTCTCCATCAGGTGAAGACACCTACCCTCAGATGTACATAGCCATCAGAGTGTTAACATTTGGGTATTTTTAAAGTACTGGAATGCTGCTTGCCCCAATTTCTTTTGAATTCTAAACTTACTATTGCCTGTAGTTACAATTGTCATCTTGAGTATTGCAATACCTTTTTTCCAAGTTGGCTAATATATGTACTCACAGCATAGACATGATCTTAATCACACAGTTATATGACATTGTGTCTTTAGTGTCCAAATTAAAGGGCTAATTAGGAGGAACTGAATCTGAAAGCAGGCCTGGTAAAACTCTTGCACTTTCAGTCCCTTACTACACAGTCTAACATTTTATGAGTACAAATAAATTAAAAATATATTTATTTGAAACACTGTGTGAGGCTTGAACATTTCAATTTCTGTGATAGACTGGCTCATATGCAAGTTGCAGACTATGCTTGATGGAGAGCAAGTTCTGAGAAATATTCTTTGCCAGATAAAACATACTTTAAAGAAGGAAATCAACAGGGAATACCACTCCTGGTCCTGAGAAGCACAAAATAACTGGCTGAATTTCCAAAAGAAAGACTACCCTAACAGCTGAATTAAGTCCAATAACCACCACGAAGCAACTCTATAACATGGGAAGGACACAGCGCTCCACAGAAAACAAAGTGATTAATTACTGTGCAGACCAAAAAAAAATCCTGGAAGAATTTCAGTAGATACACCAGCTACTCAGAGGTACAGCTTGATACTACATCTTCCTTCTACCAGTTCTTGGTTTTCTGTTCCATACATAACACCGTTCTTTTCACCATATGTGTTATACAAGCACACAAAGAACTTCACCTTTGTACCTTCGACAGCTGTACGAGTAGTACAGCAACAGGGAATGTACTTAATACTGCCATAGGAATCATTTGGTCACAAATTAAACTTCCACCATACGTAATTTTGCTTTCCACTACAGTTCAGCACTTAAAAACTCAGAAGTTTAATGTGTTCTTTAAATTTATATATTACTTTGCCCTGCAAATTCAAATAAGAAATGGATTAAGAAGTACTAAGTAGTATTCATTTGTGTCTAGTACAAAGCAAAAGACCAAGACAGACTTATTTAGAGCCCCTAGAGGTTTTAAGATAACAAGTTCCATAACAATATTCTTGTCCCCATGCCACACTAACTTCTGTGCGCCTACTAATCCAGACTTTGAAGTTTTGCTCTACTTAATTAAAAAATTAATTATTGCTCCATAGCAATAAAACTGTTATATCTGGTGTTTCAGTAACCAACTTTTAGCATGCACATATTATTATATCAACTATCCCTTACTGATGAACAGAAAATAGGCTTTCAAATACCAACAGCAAAATTTAACCACGTTTTCTGCCCAAGCTTTTCTTCAAAAGCTCATTATTATGCAGATACAATAGCAAGTCTATACGTGCAAGCAGTTGCTGAAGAACAATCAAAAGGAGAGTGAGAACAATTTAAGCCCCTTGGTATCAGTGCCAGCAGCTGAACAAACCAGAACCCTGACACCCCCGGAGGCTTCCTCACAGCACATTTCCACAGAGCTACCCTGCCTCGCTTAATAATCTTCCCTAGCAGGTAGCATTCATTCTGAACAATTACTGTCCATTATTTCTCTGTCAGAGGCAATACAGCTCTGAATAATGCAAAGGTCAACCCTCTCACTGAGCATTTGGTATTTGCCAAACAAAATATTGGGGGGGGGGGGCAGTTTCTGATGCAGCAGAAAAAAAAAAGGAAGCCAAGTTTTGCTTACTTTTAAAATTAGAAATAGAATAAAAATTGATTGAAAACTTTGTCCTGACAGGATTACTAGCTGGTTCTACAGATTAGATCTGTTAACATATTTTAGAAGCACTGTAATTAAAAGCAGTAAGATTTTTCCAGAAAGTTTTTTCCAAGTAATGTTTGCTCCCTCTCAAACCTGGGAGATCCAAAAGCACATCTTTCAGTCTTTCCATATCAAGCACTTCGAAGCCTGATTTTGAAAGTGTTGGTCTCATGTCTATCAGCATTTTTCCAGCTAAACAAAACTTCTACAGATTTTATTAAAAATGAACCAGAAAACCTCAAGATTTTATGCATTCCAAACACCTGTATCTCAAATAAAAAGGTTTAACTGTCTCCTTTAATTTCAGAAGACTCTCTTGGGAACAAAAACCCACCAGACCTTTCAAACAGATTTTTCTTAGCAACCTACAGCGGAAATTGATGTTGTCCACTAAGATATATCCTAAGGGAGTAGTAATACAATACAGAATATTAGTATTATATTAACCTGTAGAACAGAGAGGTTTTTACAAACTACAGCAACAAGCTGTTATGCTGCACCTAAAGAACGTATTTAATACTCTCGTCTATGGGTGGTCCAATAACTTACACTCAATCTAAGTCAGAGAAAGAAAAGGCTTAAATGTGAAGAAGCTTTTTTTTTTCTTCAGTAAGTGCTTCCTAAAGTAGCCTGGCCAAGTCCAATAGACGAGAGCTATTCTCTGCTATTCTCCAGAGGAGCAGACAACTGAAAACACTAGGAATTTTAAACAGATTCACAGACGCTCCCCTCCCCATGCCTCCCAAAGGAACTCAAAGGTGTGAAAGGTAAAAATGTGCTAGATTATTTATTTTTGATATCTTTTTGGCAACACATTGTAATTTTTACCCTTCGATAAATACAACTTTTTCCAAGGTGATGAAAAATTTGGCACAAGTCCTATACAAAAAATCAACTACACAAACCTCCTTTTGTATTCACTGCCCCATATTAACATCAAAGATACTCAGATGTGTAAAAAAATAGTAACATTTTGTCAATCCCAGGCACAAAATTATACTTATGAGATTAAACACAATAGGCACAGGTTGTTTGGTTTTTTCATTCTTTTCAACTAAGAAGAAAAGTCATGGATTGGAAATGGTTGCCATGGGAGGCTTTCAAGACCTGTTTGGATAAGCCCCTAGCAGCCTTATCTGACCTAACAGCCGGCACTGCTTTGAGTAGAAGGTTGGACCAGAGATCTGCCAAGGTTCTCTCCAACCTGAATCATCCTATGATCCTAAGAAAAAAATGCACGCGCACATCCAAAATTCAGCACAAATCCTTCTGAAGCACTAACTACTACTTGCAAGGAACATAAAGGCCCGAAGTTTGGAAGACAGATACAATGACAAGAATATCAGCTCATCATCCATCCCTGTCTTGGTACCTTATGAAGGAACTAGAAATGATCAAGGATGCTACTGCAGTAAACATGTCTGAATTCTGACAACTACACATAAGATTTTCATCCCCCCACGTAAGCACAAACTACACCATTTTGCATCAAATTACCCATTACAACCTTTTTAATTAGCTGTTAGCTGTGTACCCGTTTTTCCCAAAACCAGTTTCTCTGCATGCTAGAAACTATGGTTAAACAAAACTGTAATGGAAAAATATTTCTCTTGGGGATTTGTATGTTTGAATTTAGACATATGTAATGAAGACAGTACTAAGCAGTGTTGCAGTCCTACTACATACACACACTCAGGGAATCTTACAAACTGTAATCTATTTCTCAGAAAAACTGAAAATAGACATATCCACTGCAAAATCTCTATGTAACACCACGTAAATTTACAAGGTGTTATGTCAACATCCTCTTCCTTGGAAGCAGTCTCTTCCATTAATTTAATGCCTTAATTTCTGTAAGAGCACTGTTTCCAAAAACAATGTTGACTCATCTAATGCAGCACTACCAGGATGAGCTAGTTGGAGACAATAGAACCAAGCACAGAGAAAAAGCAGTAGCCTCCAGGAAAAAAACAAAGCTTTCCAGAGTGAAGACTTCGATTCCACAGAAAGATACAGTCTGCTTCCTACAACCTACCTAATTCCACTGGCTTCACAGGAATTGAATTTAACATCATTAAAAGAGAAAAGGTCTCTTTTATTCAAAGAAGTGAAATAAAGTGATTTATAAAAGTCTCCACAATAACTACGTGTCATTTAGAACATATCTTGAAGATCCAAATGCTACTTAGGCTAGGCATTTTTCTCTTTACAGGTTTTAATAGCTAGTTCTAAAAATAAAACATGTTAATAAAAACACCATCATAATTTCCATCTTTGTCACATCCCAACGTATTTCACAGCAAAACAATCCAACCAGTAAATAAATGTTTCTAGCCATAAAATCACTTGCAAGTCAAAACCAGTAACAGCTACACATACAGAATATATCATGCCAAATTACTGTCCACTACTATTAATTACAACAAAACCAGATGTGAGATATCTTTGTGAGAGGGACATCCAAACACTTCATCTTCAATAGAATGAAACAGTTAATTGCTAAGGGCTCTCCACATTTCTGTTTAAAAAAAGTTTCTCTCACTGAATTAGACCAAGCCTTGAGCCACATCACCATTTGCTGAGCCTCTGTCCAACATGCTTTAGTTACTGGCAACGCATTTAATCCTCCTCTGCTTGCACAGAAATTCATCTTTGAGTTTGGCAAGAAAAGAGCTATTTCAGAATGAATGCCAGAAGGTAATTTATTGAACATCCAATGCTCAGGCCCTAACAAACAAGTTGTATTACACTGCCTCCCTGTGCACAGTGTCTGCCTGAAGCTCAAATGAAAAAGGCTGAAGAATCTATATTAGACATGGAACTAACCAATAATTCCCAAAGGAATGATAACTATCTTACAGCCTGTTCTCAAAAGCATTTAAGTAGTTTTGAAAAATTCTAGACAGAAAATAATATTGAACTGTGGGATTTGATTTCACTTAAATAAAGAAAGAAATTGCAAAAGTAAGAAAGAAAACCAGGTAAATTCATATGGCGGACTGCTTTTTTATTCAGTACTTGTACAACATCTTGTATAAGAGATTCTTGGGATGAATCAGGATTTCTAAATCATAGATGAAAAATCATTGACAAACCCCAACAATTTTACAGCAGATAAAATTGCTCTAGTCCAAGGAAGAAGCATTTTCCTATTTAATACACAAGATGAACTAAGCCAAAGTATTTCAAACTCAAAAATAAACACAGATAACTGTTCATCTCTGTGGGCCTCATATGACATTCTGAAATGAAGAGAAATCACTCCTCCAATGCTGACCATTCAAAACCTAGTAAAAGTAGTTTCATGTGTAAGTCAAAACCCCAAAATGTTCGCATCTAGCACCCTATTTTTTTAATCAGTATCAAGCACATCAACACTGATGTTCAGAATTTACAACAGCCTCATAGAGACATTTAGTAGAGAGGTTTAAGTTCAATGTAATCACCAGTTCCAATTCTTTCACAGACCATGAAAACACAGCATTGCAGAAAAGATTAAAAAAAAAAACAACCAACAACAAAATCTACAGTTGAATTTTACTGGGAGAGAGAGGAAGGTGTACTTTATAACATTTTTAAGACTAGCTGGCCCTTAAAAAAGTAGTCGGGTCCTTAGGTTGAAGTACAGAAAGGTCAGATCCCTGAAACTAAAAGAAAGTGAATCAGTCAAAAATGAGTGAAGCAAATGCAACTGATTTGCTCATTTGGACAGCATGGAAGAATCAGGAAAACACACAACCTACAATCTCTCAAAACACGCAGTTTACAGAAACACTGTCACAAGCTAAGCTTCTAAGAGCTGTCAGCAGAATGTCTGTAATTCAGCTTTAGACATGCAGGTAACTGATCCCTTTTGTTCAGGGAAACTAATTAAATGGAAACAAATCAGCTTTACAAATGAAAGGGAGGAAGGTGCAACACTTACAGCAGTTGGATCCTTCAAATGGAGCTGAGTTGCTGTCACTTGTTTGAAACCACCAGGATAGCTAGAAAAACAGAACGAACATAGAAGCTTAATGCTATATGCTTAAGCATGATGTTAACACTAATATCACTTCGATAGGACAAGGGGTAACGGCTTTAAACCGAAAAGAGGGTAGATTTGGATTAGACACAGGAAATAAATTCTGTTATTGTGACGGTGGTGAGGCCCTGGCACAGGTTGCCCACAGAAGCTGTGGGTGCCCCCTCCCTGGCAGTGTTCAAGGCCAGGTGGGACGGGGCTTTGAGCGGCCTGCTCTGATGGAAGGTGTTCCTGCCCACGGCAGGGTGGTTGCAACTAAGTGATCTGTAAGGTTCCTTCCAACCAAACCCTTTGATGATTCTACAATTCACTACATTTCAAACAGTAGTGTAACGGTATTATAAGCCTCTAAAAAAGGAAGTTGTTCTCATGAGGTCAACAACTATACAGCACTAGAAAGATACTATCCTGTTCAGTATCATAAGATTAACGCCATTTGTACTTTCTTCTTTATTCACTTGAGTATTAAAAAGTTTGTGTTTCACAAGCAGACAGGTATAAAACTGATTAAATACTCCATCACAGCTACACAATATGATAGGAGTAAGATTCGCAAAAGTTGGAAATATTTGAAGATGATAAAGACTTGAAGATGATCAAGACTCACAACCAGTCCGTGGTTGACATACAAGATAACCATTTTGAACAGTACTTATTATTTTCTTACTATTTTAAATAAACCTTAGTATGATTTGGCATATGTACAGTAATAAAATTTGACTTTTACCGCAATGCAGCCATCTTTCAGAAGTCTACGTGATATGGCAAAGTTGCACTAATTCATAATGCATATACTTTAAATGAATGATACAGTGGTGGAAGAAATTACACAGATGTCAGGCAGAGCTCAGTTTCATTTTGATTTAATTACATAACCAAGTATCAGCCCAAGTGAAATGAAAACAAACCCAACATCACTAAAACATGTCTACTAGGGAGCCGCACAGATTTAAGTATTTGTTTTAATTGCAGAATTCTTTTCACTTACTCAAAAACAACTTAGCTTCTTAGGCAAGCGCTTTAACTTACAGAGAAGTTTTTAGTGAAAATTTTTAAGAAGTCATCGGGATGGGGTGAAGAAAAACAGGTGTTAATTCCTGTTGACTCTGAACAAGAACTTCTCAGCAATTCAGCAATGGAATTTCGAGATTGAAACATGAGTACTAGCAAAATTAGCCACCTTAGTGTGATTTCATTATCTCCCGGCTGGATACATTTTAACACTTAAGAGATTATTATCTAGTGCTGTCACTGTATAAAATGGAAGTGACTGTTCTTACTCGACTCAACTGCTCATTGCCACATCATCTATAACTGGTTATGGCACTTCCATCTGTAAACAAGTTATGTTACAGTCTGCCAGAATAACATATTATCCACTATTGTATACATCAGTATGTCTTAGGAGCATCTAATTTCTTACTAGTTTTTCCAATTTCTTTTTTTTTCATCCTCTGATTCAATAATATATACATCTTGATATTTATGTTAGGTAGATATGTACTGGTAGGATAAAGTAATTGAAGTTGGCAACTGCATATATCTTAAATGCGCAGTGCCAATACGAATGTCTTCTGCTGCTTAGTAAACAGAATAGTCCTGCTCATTGGGTTCACTGGTTCACACAAAACAACCTGGCTAACCAAATCTTACTTACTCAATTGCTCTGACTACTTTTGAGTCAGATTGTTTCCCTACAAACATACAGCAGGGCAAAAAAAAGAAAGAAAAGAAAAAAAAAAAAAAAGAAGAAAAAGGTTTGCATTATTTTAAACACTGTAGCACATGCAAAGAAAACCCAAAACCTGTAAGCAGGAATTCGCCTTTGAACCAATATGCTAAAAAAGACTTCAGCTATTAAGAAAATATGACATTAAATTTACCACTAGCTCATTTGAGTATTTATTATAAAGCTTACCCAGTATGTGAAGAATATACCTTCTGTTCCCATTTGTTACCAGAGAAAGCAATATGTCTTGTATTTATTATGACAACATGATCTCCGCAGTCACCTACAAGGTAGAAATTAGTGGAAAATATTAAAGGAACCATAGGAGTACTCCACCAAAATAACAACTATAAAGTGTGCGACACATACGTAGTAGCACATATATACACTTGTCATAAGCTCAGAGCTTGAGTCACATCACCTAAATCTGCACTTAAATACCAACTTTAATTACTATTTTTGTTAGTATTGTCAGGTTATAAGGCAGGTGAGAAGGTTAAAAAAACATCAGGCTAGATAATTAAACCATTGCAATTCTTCAGCTAAGATCTGGAAAACTGGCTTACAGGCAAATGTATTACTTTATTCAACAGATTACGCTGCATATGCACCTACATTTCTAAAAACCAAGAATAAAAAAAGGTTAGTTCTAAACAATGATCCTAAATATTTGTTTAATTTTAGTTTTCTTATAAAAACAGTACCAACATTTACTGGAGGACTGAATATTCTGGGTAACTAAAGTAATTCTATTTTTATAATTAGAGCCTAGGGCTAAATACGTAAAAGAAACAAAAAGACTGTGGGGGAGAAAAGCCCCACAAAAAAAAACATAAACTAGCTCTGTTGGGGAAAAAAACACATTTTTATCAATCAAGCAGAAGTGAATGTTACCGCACAGATATGTTTTGTGTTCTATCAGCAAACTTCACACCAAAAGTTTTTTAAGTGCAAAGACTATCACCAATACCTTGCCAGAAAGTTACTTTAACAAATCTTATTTACTAATAAAATGCTAATAAAACCCATACTATCTCAAAAACGTGATGGAAATATGAAAAAAGATGTAGTTCTTCATTTCAGAAGTAATCAACTTGATCAGCTGTATAAGCTATAACCACCCACTCAATCAACTGGAAAATGATTTGCCCAAAGTTCACTCTCATGTGTTTTACCATATTAGCATAACATAAGTATTTGAAGAGGCTCATTTGATCAATTTTGAGTAGGTAACAAAGCAGCTACACTAAGAAGGACTTAAATGGAGCACGCATTTTTTTACAGGATCATATAATTAATCAATGCAAGTTTCACACCCTATTTTTCTACCATTCTTTAATCTTGTGTTCTTTTAAAGCTCTACTTTCAACTACAGGTACGTGCAAACACAATTTAAACATCTTCATTGATGCAGCCTTTCACCACTGACAGATCAGTTCTAAAACCACTGTATGTCTAAATAAACTTCAGGGAACTGACCCAGATCCCTCTCCGCAGAGCTGCTCTCCAGCAGGTCCGCCCCGAGCCTGCACTGGTGCATGGGGTTGTTCCTCCCCAGGTGCAGGACCCTGCACTTGCCCTTGTTGAATTTCATCAGGTTCCTCTCTGCCCAACTTTCCAGCCTGTCCAGGTCACGCTGAATGGC
>Ga0065711_1004117_pt1 | contig 27795 bp, 7 predicted proteins | sample Hoacrofraction12_FD_59098 | JGI IMG/M metagenome (GOLD analysis project Ga0065711, IMG submission 59098) | Hoatzin crop microbial communities from Cojedes, Venezuela - Epithelial fraction 12 v2 (version 2) | ecosystem: Host-associated > Birds > Digestive system > Esophagus > Crop | place...
CCTGGGGGTGCTGGTCGACAGCCGCTGAACATGAGCCAGCAGTGTGCCCAGGTGGCCAAGAAGGCCAGCGGCATCCTGGCTTGGATCAGGAATGGTGTGGCCAGCAGGAGCAGGGAGGTGATCGTGCCCCTGTGCTGGGCACTGGTGAGGCCGCACCTGCAGTACTGTGTTCAGTTTTGGGCCCCTCCCGACAAGAAGGACATTGAGGTGCTGGAGCTTGTCCAGAGAAGGGCAATGAGGCTGGTGAGGGGTCTGGAAAACAAGTCTGATGAGGAGTGACTGAAGGAACTGGGGTTGTTTAGTCTGGAGAAGAGGAGGCTGAGGGGGGACCTTATTGCTCTCTACAACTGCCTGAAGGGAGGTTGTAGTGAGGTGGGTGTTGGTCTCTTCTCCCAAGTAACTAGCGATAGGACGAGAGAAAATGGCCTCAAGTTGCATCAGGGGAGGTTTAGGTTGGATATTAGGAACAATTTCTTTACTGAAGGAGTGGTCAGGCATTAGAACAGGCTGCCCAGGGATGTGGTGGAGTCACCATCCCTGGAGGGGTTCAAAAAACGTGTAGATGTGGCACTTCAGGACATGGTTTAGCAGGCATGGTGGTGTTGGGTTGATGGTTGGACTTGATGATCTGAGAGGTCTTTTCTAACCTTAATGATTCTGTGATTCTATGAATGTCTGCTCTCGACTTCATAGATTAAATGCTCATTTACTAGCGTTAAAGATACTGATGCTTGTTTGGTGACTCTCTGATATCACACAGAATCACAGAATGGTAGGGCTTGGAAGGGACCTCTGTGGATCATCTAGTCCAACCCCCCTGCCAAAGCAGGGTCACCTAGAACAGGTTGCACAGGACCTTCTCCAGGTGGGAGAAGCCTACCTATAGTAGGCTGTAGAGGACCTTGTCCAGGTGGGTCTTGAATATCTCCAGAGAAGGAGACTTCACGACCTCTCTGGGCAGCCTGTTCCAGTGCTCCGTCACCCTCAGAGGGAAGAAGTTCTTCCTTGTGTTCAGGTGGAGCTTCTTACGCTTGAGTTTGTGCCCATTGCCCCTTGTCCTGTCACTGGGCACCACTGGAAAGAGTCTGGCCTCATCCTCTTGACATATGTAACTTAGATGCTGTTGTTGGCTTGACCCTTTCAGGACTGTTGCTTTTTTTTTTTGCCTTTTTTTTTTTTAAAGGATTTATGTTCCTTTCTTTGTAATGCTTAAAATGAAATACTTTTTTTTTTTTCTTCTCCCTTCATGGTTGTCTTAGCTTAATTTTGCTACTGTCTTACTGAAAAACTCCTAGGGTTCTGCTCCATTCTGTGTTATTTCTGAAAACCTATGTGTTATCGCTTCTCTGCAGTTGTGGTGCTGATAGAAGTGGTTTAGTTTTCAGGACTTTGACTGTATTGTGTGCTTTTAATTTTGTTACGGGAAACACAAGGCAGTATATTCATACTGTACCAAATAAAACTCTACAATCTTTGTGTAACTCCAGCATACCTTGTCATTATAAATCTGCTTTTTCATTTTTTGCGTCTTCCATTTAAATGAGGGTGCAGGCAGCTTTTTCTATGTACCTGCGCTAACTTACACTTGCTTCTCAAACACAGCGAGAAGTTGTTTACTAATATAATATTATTTTTCTTCTCTTTGAAATAATTCATTATTTGCTATCAGGTCTAACTATGAAAATAACTTTATTTTTATCTAGACTGGCAGCTGCCTTGCAGATCTTCAGTGAATAACCCAGTGTCCTGATCGCTTTCAAGTGTCAGATAATTGTCCAGTTGTGACTAACTGGTTTTAGAAGTGCTCTGACTGATTTCGAATTACTGTGACAGCAAATGAAGGGACTTAGTAAATTTTGTAGCTATAGTTTCATTAGAGGCCTTGGAGATGCGCAGACTTTTTTCAGTCTTGCACAAATCATTATCTGGAGCAGGATTATGAGAACTTGGCGTTATCCTGTGTCATGGTTATTAATGTGTGACAGAAATTGGAATGCTTCTAGAAAATGTTCAGTCGCACTTTTTGTTGTTCGTTTTCACCATATTGATGAACCTGATTCTGGTCAAAGCAAATAATTCTCATGCTTATCCAGTTGCCCTTATATTCTTTCATATACACACACACAAAAACTGTTTCGACTATAATAATATGAGTCACTAATGTTCACCTCTTAGTATATTCTGTAAATGTCTTCTGTGTATGGTAGTTTAGCAGTTTAATTTCCTCAGTCTTTCCAGATTAATATATTGAACGTTATAGACTGTACAAAGTATAAAACTTCATTTATGCATTAAGTGTTGTCAAAATTGTTGTTGCTCGAAGTGGTTGATACAGGGACAAATTTAAAAACTTTTTTTTCCAAAGTTTTAATCCAGTGATGGAGGGTCAACAATGTTAAATATCTGGCAAATGGTGGTCACAGTTTACTTGATCTCAGATGTTTGTGGTAGTGATCTTTTGGCAGGTGCAGATTATGTTGTGTTTGGGCACAAACTGGTTCTTTATATATGTAAAGATTTCAGGTTGATGCAAGTGTGACTCAGTTATAGAACAGTTACAAATTATTTGATGTGATTCTGCTGTGAAGATGAAGCCTTAAAAGAACCAGCAAAATGTCAAATGAGCTTTGGTTTGTTCCTGGATCGTAAACAATGAGAGCTAATTTCACCAGGCTGTTGGCAATCGAAATATGGCTTATAAGAGTCTTGGTGGTCTTTCCAAGCTGCGCTGCATGCATCCTCTAACCTGTTGGCAGTAAAGAACCTTAAGGAAAGAGTAGCTGGTCATTTTAGATTTCTTAACTCTCAAAAGCTTATTTACATATTTTAAAATTTATTTAGATTTTCTGTGTAGAGACATGCTTGTGTCTGTCAACATTTATTTGTAAAAAGCAGATAGGATCCTTGAACTGACTTCTTAAAATCTGGCTTTCAGTGCTTACCCTTTCAAATGTTGTTGTGCCTCCACTCCCATGAATCCTAGGAAGCGGAAATATAAATATCACTTTTAATGAAAATACAGATCCCGAGTAGTTTGATTGTTGTTGTAAGATCATCAGAGCCTACATTTCTTGGTAGTGTTACTATATTAAGTTCTGATAACTTTAACAAAGCTTTGTTTGTTAGTTTAAGGTAAATCCAGTAAAATTGCTTTGTCTCCTCGCTATTCTAGATTCAGGGAAGAATGTTCAACTGTTTGTAACTGCAGAATATCATAAACAAAGTAGTCTGATTTGTTTTAAATTTGCAGAGTAATTGTACTTCTGTTCAGCTGCTGACAAACGTGAAGTTTGTATGGTTTTCGATTTTTGTGCAAATATAGGAGTACATATGGCTGATACTGGGGAATAGAGTGTGTTTGCAGTGGAAAACTACTTGCAAGATTTTTCCCTGTGTGGAAGGACTACTGCTGCTCCAAGATAATGAGAAAGTTGTAGCTATTTTAGGACTGTGATGGAGTATGTTTTTGAATTCTTCATGGCAATATTGCTTTGGGAGGCTGCCAGAAGTTGCTTCTACAATTTGACAGAAAAAGAAATAATATTATAAAAGGAAATATTTCATGTCCTTTTTAAATGTTTTTGATAACTTGTTTGCTCTTTTGATATAGAGGAGTCCACGTCTTGGAGGGCATGTCCTTATTTGATGGGTACTTCTAAATGAGACCTTAATCTTGTCTGTTGCCTGAAGATCACACAGGCATAGACTAACTCAGGTTGGAAGGGACTTCAGGAGGTCTCTAGTTCAATGCCTTGTTCAAAGCTTTGTTCAGCTGGGTCTTAAAACCTCTGAGGATGGAAACTGCAACTTCCCTGGGCCCTGTTTTCACTGCCTGACTGCCGTTACAGTGCAAAAATAGTTTTGCTTTGGGTTTTTTTACCCCCTTAAATCAAGGTGGAATCTAGTTTGTTTCAGTTTCTGTTGTGTCCTGTCCTCTGATCACTCACCACTTGGAGGACCTTGGCACTGCCTTCTCAGTAACCGTCTTGGAGGTACCAGTGGGCAGCTGCGGGTCCTGCTGTATCCGTCTCTTCTCCGGGCTGAAGGATTCCCAGCTCCCACAGCCTCCCATCGCAGGGCAGGCGCTGGGGTCCTGGTCCTCTCGGGGACCCTCTGCTGAGCTCAGTGCAGTTCATCAGTGCCCGTCTTGTGCTGGGGTTTGAAAGTGGACGCTGTTCTAAATGCTGTCTAATGGGTGTTCTATAATATAAAGTTTAATTACTTGACCATAGTTTACTTATAGAAATTGGGGAAATGTGGGTGGTTATAAATGTGCTTATTAGTATTTGGATTTTTAAACTGTGATTGGACTTCAAAGCAAAAAATTAGGTAGCATTAAAAGAATTCTGCCACTTACATGCTGATGACAAAACTTGCATTAATTTTAGTGAAAATGTTTGGTGGATCTAAAAAAATCTGACAGGTAGTACCTTACCTTTGGTACGTATTTATTCAACTTAATTAGCTCTGAATAAGTCTAATTTCTATCATTAAAGTGTTGGAAATGAAACAGAGTAGTTGGTTATAATTCTGTAATGAAATAGTCTATAGAAACTGAAGTCAGTGAGTGAATTCTCACTGTAAAGTAGGTTTAATGAAATCGGTCTGGAGGGGTGGGGGAATTTTACATGAAGCAAACTTACATGCGCAGAAGGACACACACAAAGGTGTGCTGCAAGAGCTGCGCAGAAGTCTCATTCCTTTGGAGTGGCCTGGTGGGTGGCAGCATGGAGGGGAGGCGAGCTCTCCCTGGTGTATTGCCGGGCTCTACACAGAGAAATTTTTCTGAGAATCTGAAATGATCTCTGCTTATTCATGTTAATTTACACTGAGGTTTGGAAAAGTTGCAGTCAGTGTTCTGGAGATTATTTCAGAGTTGTAACTCGCTTCGTGTAATGCTACAGTTCAGCTAAAACTTTGTGAATGTGCAGTAAGGGAGGAAATAATCTGGAAAGCAAAGGCGGAAACAGAAGGCTTTTAAAACACTTCGTGCTGTTCCCTGCGTGAGCAGCCGAAGTACGCTATGATTGGAAGTAGTATGGAAAGGTGTAAGGAACCTCTGAACCCTCGTGAGACCCCACCTGGAGTACTGCATCCACCTCTGGGGCCCCCAACATAGGAAAGACATGGATGTGTTGGAGCAGGGCCAGAGGAGGCCATGAAGATGATCCGAGGGCTGGAGCGCCTCGCCTACAAGGACAGGCTGAGGGAGTTGGGGCTGTTCAGCCTGGAGAAGAGAAGGCTCTGGGGTGACCTTAGAGCAGCCTTCCAGTACCTGATGGGGGCCTATAGGAAGGATGGAGAGGGGCTTTTCACAAGGGTGTGTAGTGATAGCACAAGGGGGAACAGCTGTAAACTCAAAGAGGGCAGATTTAGATTAGATATTAGGAAGAAATTCTTCACCGTGAGGGTGGTGAAACACTGGCACAGGTTGCCCAGAGAAGCTGTGGATGCCCCCTCCCTGGAAGTGTTCAAGGCCAGGCTGAATGGAGCTCTGAGCAACCTGGTCTGGTAGAAGGTGTCCCTGCTCATGGCAGGGGGGTTGGAACCAGATGATGTTTAAGGTCCCTTCCAACCCTTACCATTCTATGATTCTAACTAGCTTTTGTTCTGCAGAGCTTAGGCGGTCGGAGCAAGGAGAGCATGGGCTGGCACTGAGGTGAGTGTCCCGGGTCCTGGGTGGGCTCATGTGACCTCCCCTGGAGATGCTCTTTCTGTAGCCTGGCTGGTGGAGCAGCTGTGGTTGCCAGGTCAACAGCTAGCTTGGGTGTGCCCCTGTACCTGCTGCTGTCAAAATTTCTGTTTTGCAGCATGGATCTATTCAGGGTTGCCACATCTTTTAAAAGACACTTTTGTAGCTCTTGTTTATGCTCACTTGTGTCTCATGGCTGGTGCAGCCTTCATTTAAATGTATCTGAGCTCTAGTTAAAACCACTGTCTGTGCTGACATAGAAAAGGTGGGGCTGCTGTGCCTTTGTCTCCTTGGCTCACCTGGTGTTTTTCACTTAAAATATGAGCAAAAACTGCTTCATATGGAAAACATTTTAAAACAAGCTCCTGAGTAAATATACCTTTTACCTTTATAAATAACTGCTTATTAGAAAACTTAAGCTTCTAGAAATCAAGGAAAGTCATCTCAGCAAATATTGGATGTTTACAAGTTAACACAGCAATATAGAAAAATTTATATCTGCCGTATGTTTTATGGTATGTAAGATGGAGGAAAACCTGCAAATATCTTCTATTAATCTTCTAAATTTTATAGTCAAAACATTAGTCTCCAGTGTTGCAATTGTTTTTCTGTGAAGGGTAGTTGGAAAGAACAATGATTTAATGTTGATTGCTAATAGCTTCTCATTTAAATTGTTGGCGTTGCAGGAAGATTAGTTCAGGACCCCAATGTGTCAGTGCTTGGAGAAAGCTGATGCTGCCGGGGACCCAGAAAGGAACTCATCCCTCCATGGGACGGGGTCACGCAGGCTCTGCGGTGTTCAAAGGCTTTTTTTTTTTTCATTTTCAACTTTGTGTGAGTTCCTGTCCCCCCCGTGTGATTTTTCTCCTGATAAGCTGTATCACTGAACATTACAGTTTTAAACACAATGTCAGGCTTCCTGTGTTTTCTTTATGAAATATGGAAGACTTGGGCACTTTAAGGAGGTAACAAACCTGCAGAACTTCGGGTCGTGGCTTTCCACCTTCTTCCTGCACAGACCCATTCCTGTGTCGTTGTAGTAACTTCAGAGCATTTGGGATCTTCCAGTTTAATCCGTCGCTGTTGCTGGTGTGGGACTGTTGCAGCGTCACCGGGAGCCCGCTGTTACGCAGGAGCATTTGTCGCCGTGCAGAGCTGCGCAAACCTTCCTCAGTGGTGAGAGGGGAGAGAAAGTGCTTGTTTAAGGCTACAGTGTTTCATTTGTGGAATAGAAACAAAGACTGTGTGACCTGTAATCGCCTCCCCTGCCCCCCGACGAACAACCGAAAACTCTTCAAGATTGCCGCCCGGTGTCCGGTGGGCTTGAGGAAGGGCGGGTGGCTGCGGAAGGGGGAGTGTGGTTTGGTACGAAGTTACTGTTTGGAGTAACTGCAAGCGTGAGCGTTCTCCCGGTGTTGGTACTAGAGATACCTTCTGCAATGTCAGGAAACGGTTGAGAAGGTGAATCCTGTATCAGGCGATTCTGGCTTTAATCAATACCATTTAACAAAGGAATAAATCCTTCTCCTTTAAAACATACCAAGGCTGTTCAGAGCGGCAGGCTGGACTCTCCCCCTTCTGGTGTGCGAGCTGAAATGCCAGGTTAGGAAAAGAGATTGGTTTGAAATGTGGAAAAGTGTGGTGGAACGCCTGCTGTTTCCTTCTCTCCTTTCTTTTTTTTTTTTTGTTTTTTTAAACTTGAAACACTTGAGTGTATTGACATGCTTGTGATTTCAAGAGCGGTGGAATAATTTTATAGTTTGTTCCTGTTTTCCTAAATGAGAAGTCTTAAATGTTCCAAGTGGGTTGCACTTCATAGTATGTGTATCCTGTTGCTTAAAACAAGCACTCTCATGTCTGTTGACTGAACTAATAATAGTATTCAATCAAAAGAATTCCAAAACACAGCTTGAGTCAGAATATTCCTTATAAGAAGAACCAATCCCAGAGCTAATAATGAATTTCGTGTTAGATTTGGATGCTTTTAAATAGTGACCTTCAATTACAAGGCATTGTGTAATTTTTTAATTTAATAGTAAGTTGCAGAACATTCTTGGGAGTTCTTGATGTCTGCCTGTGGACCTCCAAAGCCTAAAATCTCTCCTCTAAATAGTATGTAGTCCAGGAGGAAGTTTAAGTGTCCAATTTGTGCTTTCTCATCAGATACCCGGTATGGCCTCATCATCGACACCGAAATACAATTCAAACTCCTTGGAGAGTTCCTCAAGTAAAAGAGTGAGTGTAACTTTTTTCATGTTTTTTATGTCAGAGGTCCCAGAGGTAATTATCTTCCATATTTGGGTAGAAAAATGAATATTTGAACAACTTTTTTCATGAATGTGTATGCTTATTTTTATTGCTAAAATTCTAATGCAGTTAACTGAGTTGATTTAAATATCTTTCAGAGTGAATGGGCAAAATATTCCCTGTATCACAAGTTACGAGAGCCTCCTTAAAATCAATTCTAATATACTTCCTTTTATCTTTGCTTTCTACATTGAAATGTTCTGTGGCATTCTTCAAAATTTTTGGCACTTTGCTGCTGTAGAAAAATTCTGTACTGCAACTGATAAGTTGTACCTGGTTATGTTTGGCTGGCTCAGTTTTAACACGTTCATCTGTAGTGGGGAACACATTAAAGCAATCTAAATGGCATTCCGCTCCGCTTTTTGGTGCTGCGTGGCTGAGGAAAATGTAACCTGTGCGCGAGGAAACAGAAACTAAGGCTTTATTTAGCTTTTGAAACATTTCTTCAAAAACAAATACTATTTTCTATTAATCATTCTTAAAAACTACTGAACGTGGGAGTTACAAATGAGTAGATTGTGTGTAATAGTTGTGAGGACATTGCTTAAGTGATTTCAGTTGATTTGTTCTTCCAAGCCCAGCACACTTGGAAAATTAAATACACAAAACTGTCAGAGAACTGTATAGACATGTAATTCCAGTTTAATGCAGATATAGTTAACTATTCTTTTAGAAGGAAAAAGACTGGAAGATGCTTCTGTTTCAGATCTGTTAAACCTTTGAATGTTTAATAGTTGCAGTTTAGGATAGTGGCGCATGTTCCTGTTTGGTTCAGTCTGTCAGATTCTACTGTGGAAAAACCTGTTCTCTCCCATGCAGCACCTCTAAGATTTTTTTTTTTTTAATATAAAACTGAAACTTGAAAGAATTGTAGATAAAATACAGCGTGCTGTTGTACTTCTCTTTCTTTAGACTCTGAAAGATGGAACTAACTGGGAACAAAATGAAGAAATACCTCGTCTGCCAGGAGAGACTCGAGTTACAGGTATGAAGCTACATGGCTGCCTAATGCGGTGTATGTTTAAGAGTCTGGCATATACATGTATCTTACTGGATTCTGTCATAATTTGGACTGGCTTGGGCTGGAGGCGCAGGTAATTCATGTTAAAATGTCATGAAGTTTTTTAGGTAGTTGCAATAGGGATTTCTTATCACAAATAACTGAAGTCCAATATCTTGGTTTCCACACATGGCAGATCCTCCAATACAAAGAAATTGCAAGTCAAGAGGTGTCATAATTGTATCTACAGACGAAGTAGCGTGTGTCTAGTGATGAGAGCCACTCCAAGCTTTCAAAGTCAAGAGAATTCTGCACACTACCTACTATGTATTGATATTTTGTATGGTAGTGTGGAACCCTAGCCCAAACTGTGACTACCCTAAGTACAATCTTATGCTTCCTTGACACAACATGGCATGCATGTAGCTACTATGCCTGTGTTAGCCATCACATACAGTAATGGTGTAGCGTAAGGAAGATCAATGTATTGCATACAGGGGTTGCTTACTTGATGGAGACTCTTCCTGGAACAGAGCCTTCCACTCGTGGAAGTTTGTGTTGAGGTAGCAGAATGCAACTGAAAGTGGTGTGTCTTTTGTTTGTGAAGCTTCTCCTTCCCCCCTGCCCGAGGATTTGTTGGGTGGATTTGTGAACAAGATCTGCTGAGGTGGTGATTCAGAGGAAGTAGTTATGTTTTGAATGAGGAAAGTTGCGGGGAAGGCATGAGGGAGAGGGTGTGGGACTAAGATGAATGATCCTTATGAAAATTGTGCTTTGGGGCAGCATGCTGGAAGGAGGGTGCTTGTCGTGAAAGGCAGATAAATCGATTGGGCTAAAGAAATGAGTGGGCAGGGAGAAACAGGTGGTTTGTAGTGCTTCACTTAAGTCTTTAATGAAATTACTGCAGTTGAATCTTTCTTTTTTGAGGAGTATGTATTAGTACTCGTTTTGTCACTGTCCTTGCTGAAACACTGCTGATGGCTCTGCTGTATTTGATAGCCTCAAATTGAAATGTAATGTTTCTCGTCAGGATGATGGGTTCCCCTAAATACTTTACAACTTGAACTATGTACTGCAATGCAGAATTGGTGACAGAGCACTGAAAGATGTAATGGTATCAACAGAAGAATGTATTTGTTCTGGGATAGTGAATAGACTGGTTCATTTATCACAGAGAGGACTTAAATCTACTCGCTGGTCTGTGTCCTGGCTTCTCCCACCTAGTGCAGAGAAAGAAAAGAGCACAAGTGTAACTAGGGAAGGCTACTGAAATCTGCTGATTTAATTGGGGCAAGTTTAGTATATAAAACTTTCACCTTTCCTTAATTCAAGTGGACAAAATTCAGATTTACTACTTTTAAAATTCATTCATCTCTCAGAGTGGCTCTTATGAGTGCAGCTATCTTTATTTTACTGCTAGTTAACTGGTGCTGTCCTTAGCTCTGATTTTTTTCTTTTCACAATCTTTGAGAAATATTGTATTTCTTACAGACAAGGATGTTATTTATATGTGTCCATTTAATGGCCCCGTTAAAGGAAGAGTGTACATCACAAACTACAGGCTGTACCTAAGAAGTGTGGAAAATGTGAGTAATAGGCCACAATTCCTTCCATGGGATGAGTTGGCTTTAAACCCCCTTCCCTTCACCCCCACTGCCTTTGATTTATTTTGTGGCCAGCTCATTTGTTTTAGTTTTGGCACACATAGGCTTGTGAAATTGCATGGGAGGCTTTTTACTTGAAATGGTCTGTAATATTTGTAATAAGAATATCGTAATTGCCTTTGTGCCACTGAGAAGTCCGTATAACAGTGGAAGTTCTTTAAAGTTAAATGTGTTGTAAAAGTGTGATTTTTTTTTTTTTTTCCCCCTGGTAAAATTACAGTTTAATCACACTGAACTGATACCTTTATCTTTCGTCTGTTGGAGTTTTTTTGATAGCTGTTCCCTTTACACTTACTCTGTGATGGATCAAGGGCAGCAGCTAATGATGTGCAGTGGTTCTTAAAATGGCTATCAGTAAACCAAGAGTTTGATTGTCCTTGCTGTTGGAAAAGAAAAATGCTTTGATCAATAGAACCTCATGTGGGTGGGGGGAGTAGTAGGGGGTTCAATAAGTAGCAACATGAAAGAGAATAAAATATGCTTGTTATCTGTTTCATAATGTTGGTTGTTTTTTTAAAGAAGTTTTAGGACTATTGAACTGAGGTCTTTCTGGTTGCCACTAACTCTACTAGTAATCTCTTTTTCATTTTGTTCTGCTTCATTCTGTATATCAATAAAGCATTCTTAGCAAGCACAGGCAATCATAAGGATGTAGCAGAAGGCATCTTTTAGGGTGTTGCCACCTTTTTTCCCTGCATGCTGTATTAGGCATGAAGTATTTTTGTTGCGTGTTAAATTGGGTGATGTTCAAGGCTGTAGAATGACTGTACAGACTTCGTAACTTGTTGGGAGTGGAGACTCAATCAAATGCAGAAACACACTTTTGCTTCCTGTATGTATTTCACGTCAGCGTTCTATTCAAGAATGCAGAAGAACATTTTACTTGAGTCTTCTGTTCAGATTAATCTTTTCCTTATTCAAACTTTCCTTGCAGGATCCAGTTGTGGTACTGAATGTTCCTTTGGGTGTAATTTCAAGGGTTGAAAAAATGGGAGGAGCTTCAAGCAGAGGAGAGAACTCTTATGGATTAGATATAACCTGTAAAGTAAGACTTTCCAATAATTCAATAGGAAATGAAATCTGGACGTTCCTTTTCTCACTGCTTATCTATTTATGGGAATGAAAACACAGATGTTGCTCATGGTGGAGTTTAAAAAGAGCTTTTGGGAACTGGACAGGGAAAAACCTTTTGTATAAAGGGCTATGTAACTGTCCTCTCTGCATGCGAGGAGAGGGATTGGTCAATTGACAAGAAGTTTTGCACAGTAGTCTTGTTTTAGGGCATTACCCCTGCATTGATTCATTATCATAGAATCATAGAATGGTAAGGGTTGGAAGGGACCTTAAAGATCATCTAGATCCAACCCCCCTGCCATGAGCAGGGACACCTTCTACCAGACCAGGTTGCTCAGAGCTCCATCCAACCTGGCCTTGAACACTGCCAGGGAGGGGGCATCCACAGCTTCTCTGGGCAACCTGTGCCAGTGTTTCACCACCCTCACGGTGAAGAACTTCTTCCTAATGTCTAATCTAAATCTGCCCTCTTTGAGTTTACAGCTGTTCCCCCTTGTGCTATCACTACACACCCTTGTGAAAAGCCCCTCTCCATCCTTCCTGTAGGCCCCCATCAGGTACTGGAAGGCTGCTCTAAGGTCACCCCAGAGCCTTCTCTTCTCCAGGCTGAACAGCCCCAGCTCTCTCAGCCTGTCCTCGTAGGAGTGGTACTCCAGCCCTCGGATCATCTTCGTGGCCTCCTCTGGCCTTGCTCCAACACATCCATGTCCTTCCTATGTTGGGGGGCCCCAGAGGTGGATGCAGGATTCCAGGTGGGGTCTCACGAGAGTGGAGTAAAGGGGCAGAATCCCCTCCCTCGCCCTGCTGGCCACAATTCTCTTGATGCAGCCCAGGATACAGTTGGCTTTCTGGGCTGCAAGCGCACGTTGCTGGCTCATGTTGAGCTTCTCATCCACCAGTACCCCCAGGGTCCTTTTCCTCAGGGCTGCTCTTGAGCCACTCCCCGCCCGGCCTGTACTTGTGTTTGGGATTGCCCCGACCCATATGCAGGACCTTGCACTTGGCCTTGTTGAACTTTCTGTGGTTCATGCAGGCCCATCTCTCCAGCCTGTCCAGGTCCCTCTGAATGGCATCCCTTCCCTCCAGTGTGTCAACCACACCACACAGCTTGGTGTCGTAGGCAAACTTACTGAGAATGCACTCAGTCCCACTGTCCATGTCCATGTTAGTTCATTTGTTCTAAAAGCAATTTTTTTATAATGCTAAAATCTTTGAAGAACACCTCAAATGGGCGATTTGTGAGCTGTAAAGGCAGTGAGAAGCTTATATAACAGCTATCTCTATTTCTGTAGTCTCATAGAAATATTACTTTGCCATGAAAAAATATGGTCATAGGGGAGTTCGCAGGGGATAATTCAGGATCCTTTATTTGACTGATTAATGGAGTATGTATACATGTTTGATTCTTAGTAGTTAATGAGCAAATTGCTTATTTTTGACGTTAGTGATGAGAAAATAGCTAGGGATAACATAGTCTAGACAGATTATTGGCAAATTTTCATTTTGAAACCAAAGTAACTCCCATCCTGCAAACATTCAGTAGCCCATGAGACTTTTTAGTGGATCAGATGCAGTCATTTCTGATGGCGTTATGCCATAGCAGCGTTTGCATGACACAGAACGTGGTACTGCTTCATTTGTAGAATTCTTATGCTCTATTCTGTTTTATGGGAGAAGAAATAAAACTGAACATTCATGACGGTTTGAGGTGTGTTGCAAGCAGAGTCTAAATCATGTTTAGTGCATAATATAGCATTTGTATATCAGATGAAAGTATGTTACTGCTTTGGTTCTCTTAAAAGATAATGCCTTTGTTTTAGGATATGAGAAATTTACGGTTCGCCTTAAAACAAGAAGGGCACAGTAGAAGAGATATATTTGAAGTCCTCACAAAATATGCTTTTCCCCAGTCACATAACTTGGTAAGTTTCGTCATTCATGCTATTGAGTGGTCTTAATGCAGAGTTCTTGCCAATTAACTTTAACTGTTTGACCTACTGATGGACATCATGGCTGCTTAAAAAGAATAACCACAGAATCTGGTGTCAGCATAAACTAAAGAGAATTAATGTTTTTATTTTGTACATTTACAACACTTATATCTATGTGTTTGTAAAACTATGGATGCTATATGCTATACTTTAGGTAAACTACTGAGCTCCTCTGATCCATACAGATTTCATTGCTTAGAGACTACAGGTTATCTCTCCAGTTAGGAAATGCAGTAGTACATTCCTTACGTGGTTTCTTGAAAATATTCAACTATTGGGCAGTCTCCAGGGCAATGGTAAATATGAATCACCAAGAGTTTTACTTCAGGAAAGGAAGACACGGTAAAACAACACTTGTTTTATTGATGAAACTGATGAATAATAAAGCAGGCAGCCAATATAGTAGTGAATTTACACGGATGTATTTCAGGTAAAAAAACATTCTTATGGCAGGAATTGAGCAACAGTGATGTTGAATAACAATTATCTTCCATTTCTTTGCTGAAATCTGTGTACTGTGCTTGGTGGATTATTTTGGCATCTCTTTTACTAAATTGCTTTCTTTTGTAAAATTCAGTTTACATTTTATTGGGGTGCTTTCATTTAGGATAATTGTGTTAAGAGCTCTCTTCATAAAATGCTGGAGGGTTCTGCTATGAATTTTCAAGAACTTTGTTCAGGGAATTGTTCAGTAGATGAGGCTGCAGCAAAAATCTTACTTCCTTCTCCAAAGGTAGATGTCAATCGATGGGCTATACTCTATAAACATTTAATTCTTTGAAACTTTTTTGCAGAAGTTTTGAATTTTGTATGCAAACAGTCTGTGGAATGAAAGCATCAAGAAAAGTAAATGCTTTTGCTTTTAATATTTTGTAGTGTTGACGAATAGGTCTTAAGAAATCAAACTGAGATTTCTACATTTGGGTGGGTGTGAGGAGTTGTACTCACAAATAAAGCTGTTGTAGAAGTAGTGAATATAGCTCTAACTCTACTGCTGGCATTTATTCATCTTACAATAGGGAATGATTGAAAGCATAACGGGATATATGGGCTTTGAGAAGATGATGGAAAAGAGAGAGAAAGCTATATATAGAGATAGCAAATTGTAGAGAAATTTAGGTCAACAGAGGCTTCTGGATGTCATCTGGTCCAGGCTTCTGTTGCAAGTAGGGTCGTAGATTAGGCACGGTCAAGCCTAGGCTTGTGTATTTCCTGCAAGGTAGATTCTGTCATGTCTCTTGGTAAGCTCATCCAATATTTAATTATTCTCATGGTGAAGAACATTGAGGACCCGTGTGGATTTGCATGTAGTGAATGTGGACAAATCACATTGTAAGTGACTTAGAGTCCCTTGTGGAATTCTTCTATGGTGTCCAGTCCAGCTATGGGACTTGCAATAACGTGGTGATGAGATGTGGGCTTGTATTAGGTTTTGCCATCCAAAAAGACCCGATGTTCCTGTCTAGTGATGATAGTGAGTCATGTGTGGAGTGGTACACTTCCTGCTTTGTTTCTCGCAGCTGTTGAACCTGGTAAAGCTCATCATTAATTACATTAATTACTGCCTGGCCCATTTTGCATGTAACTTGCCAATAAAAGTTACGCTCAATAAAAGAAGACTTGGTTAAGGCAGAGGTGCTTTTGCCTTCAGATTCAGTAAAGCATAGAACTTGGGAAGATAGTGACAAAATTGAGAATGACTGTACTTTATATCCCTTAGCTATGTCTGGAGCATGGTGTAACCGTTAGAAATTATTATTACTTTGGAGTGAAATAAAGTGAGCCGATGTTATATCGGGAAGTTGCACCTGTCCTTATTTTCTAATATCACAATGTGGACGAGCCCTTAACTTTAAAAAGACCTAAGCAAGTGTGTGGTATTTTTGGTGTGCTTTCTCTGTATTTCAGCAAGCAGTTTAAATTGATCTTGCAAAAGGTGGGTATTTCTGCCTGGTTGTTCGTTCCTGCCTTGGATGTCCCTGCATGAGTTTGAGGCTGCATGATCAGCCAGACAGGGACCTGAGAGGGACTCAGGCTAAACAAGGAGAGGAAAAACAAAAGCTTTACCCGGAGTCATTTCCTCAGTCTTGTTAGCCCAATGTGAGGATGGGTCGGGGCATCTACGGGTGGCTGTGAGCGAAAAGGGATGATGGGACTGCCTCCTTCAGTGGCTGGTTTAGAAGAAGGTTTCAGTGTCTGAATATGACAGTATGTCCGGGCTGTGCATGCCTGCCCTCTCCTTTGAACGTATGCAAACACTCTGACCGTGCAGCCAGCTCGATCAGGGAGATCTTTTACCAAGAACGTGCTGTGGCTTCACATAACAGCTGGGTGAAGATGGCAGCCCTCTGCTACTCAAATGCTGAGCTCTTGCTGTTCTGTGGTCTCAGAAGGAGACTCTGCCTTCCAGCCATGTGGTTGATTATTCCTCCTATACCAAACTGGCAGTTGTATAATCACCAAGTAGGCCAAAGTAGCTCACTTATCCAGCACAAAATATTCTGTTTTCTGAATTAGTCCTGTGCCACTTCTAATAATTTGAGGAGACCTAGTTTGAAATCAGTGTGCACCAGAACCAGTGCAAGAGAGGGCATGTGAACGGAACAGGGAGCAGGCAGGAGAGGAGGAGAGGGGTGTCCTATTTTTAGCGGTGTTAAACTGGTAATTTTGCTTGTGCAGCTCTGTGGTGGAAAGAAGGCATCATCAGGACAATAAAGGTCTAGCCCTTTGCTGTCCTGATTTTTAGCTGTATTTTTATATTTTATGTCAAATTTTTATCTGTAGTGGAGCCATATCCTTTGAGCTGATCCTAAACAAGAGCTTTTAAAGATGCCTTGCTTCTGTTTTCTTCATGCTATACCATTCTTGGACAAATGGATGGCCCAAAACATTATTTCTGAGTGGAGTGTACTTACTGTTTTCAAGATTTTTCTCCATCGCCATCCCAACAGCAGTGTTTCAGAGTGTGTAATAAGTTGCCTGTTTGCAACTGTTCAGCAGTGTCTCAACATTGTTCTGTGTGCTTACTCCCAGAGCTAATTCTTGTCTCTCCCCAGTTTGAGCATAGATTGGGTTCAGATCTCCTTGAATGTAAAATCTGATAGCTCATCTGACTGACAGTTCAGCTGATATGGATCAGACAGCTGCTATCCATAATCCTCTGTTGCATTTGCAAACTTGTGCTAATTTAAAGAAAACTATTACTGGAAGTATTTTTAAAAACGTTTTTAAAACACACCAAAACCAAATAAAACCCAAACCCCCCAAAATTAAATGTTTGTAGTACCCCACAAAAGATGAGATACATTTAGTCTCTGTAGTTTAGTTTCTGCATAGCAGCTGCTTCACCTCCTGATCTTATCTTGAAACCACCCATCATCGTTTTTATAAGACCATTTGCCACCATGAAACCTGCATGATACGTATGTATTTCTAACCGTGATAGCTCTGTGGGAATGCCAGTTTTGATGAGAGACACTGGTAGTCACGCTGTCTGACCTCGCCCATTCCCGATGTAGCTAGTTATCTTATAATTTAAAATGCTGAGTCAGACCATGCCAGCGTTGCTGTTGGATCTGCGAAGATGGCAGCGAGGCCTGGCAGAGGTGCCTGTCTAATGGAGCCCTTGATTTTGCAAACAAAATCTTGACTTGAGACTTCATTCTGAATGACTTATGTCAGTCTCAGTGCAGTAATGGTTGGTGTAAGGTTGCCATATTCACAAATGATCAGAATTTAATTATGAAAATGCAATATCTGATCTTAGTGTTTAGATGGACAGGTGAGACATAACTGGCTGAGTTATAGTAACAGCATATTAAAGGCAAGGATAACGATACCTTTATTTTTAAATGCACTGAGAAACTGACCGCCTTTTCACTGAGTAAAAGCTTAGTGCTTTATAATATATGAAAAGCATAAATGAGTAAGTTAGAAATAGAAAAAACAATTGACTTTCTTTGCATGTGTGTAACACCTTCTTGTTCTAGTTTTGGTGCTTTCTTCTTTTTATAATGCGTGAAGATTGGTCAAATATTTAGTAAATTGTATATATGTCATATGCTTATGTAGAAGTAGAACATGTATTTATGTACTAGGATTCCATAAATAGAGTAAATATATAACTGCTTGTAAATAGACCGCTTGCCAGACTATTGTCAGGTTGCAGCTGCTCTCTCCTTTATCTTGCAGAGCGACATTGTGTTGTGAGCAACCAGTGTATCGCATATTTTTATGTGCAAAATGGTAATGATAAATTGAACATTGAAGGCAAGCTCTTAATCTGTAGGAGGACTGAAAGAGACACTCTGTGTGTTGAAATTGTGGGTTAGCACCTGCAAGGAAGTAAACAGAATTATTTGCACAGTGAAGCATAAAAAGTAGCTTACCAAAAATGTTAGAAGATTTGAAAGATTTTTTTAAAGTGAAGTAGTAGCCTTCTGCTTCAAGTGAAGCAGTAGTCTTCTGCTTTTTAGACTATGGATCTGCAGTGAAATCTGTACTTCCATTCTGCGGAAAGAAGCTTTAATTTGCTTTATTTAAATCTTAACTGATGTGCTCATAAGTCTTACTTGTTTTTGCCAAGTACAGGTATGGATAAGTTGCAAGCCTTGCACCGCATAAGCTTTCTGTGTGGTGATTTACTATACTTTTTATTATTTCTTACCTCTCTAATGCTTTCCTCGATTTCTTCTTTCTGTTTCCCATGGCAGCTAAAAAGAATTTAAAGCTGATTTTTAATTAGTCGATAGATGAATAGGAATTGATGGGCTTCCTTCAGACACGTAGCACTAATCTCCATCAAATTTAGGACAGATATGGTCAATACATTGGAAGTGATTGCAGACTATCCTGCTTTGAACCCAAGATGTGAGATAAAACCAGTAATCGGTATAACTTAGGGTAAATCTATGCTTTCTTCGAGTGGCTTTTGGCTAGCTGGTCTCAGTGCTGAGAGGAGGGAGGCCAGCTCAGGCTCGCTGCCTGAAACACTGACTGACTGAGCAGGGGGTCTACCTGAAACTTGTGCTGTTGCTTGTACTTAGTCAATGTCCAACCAAACTAATCTAGAGTTGGCTCAGGTATACCTGTAAAAACCACAGTTACACTTGCCGATTATATTTTCCTGATTTTTAAAAGCCTGTTCATGATCTAAGGAAAAAAAGCAATACATGCTTGTATTTTGCTGCAGTATTATTCTGAACTTGAATGTCTTTGTGTAGGGGTTTTATTTGTTTTTACATTTCCAACCATTTTTGTCTAATCTAGACACATATAATGAAGCTGCAGTTGATTTAATTCCTGGGAAAATAGGCTGGGTGCAGTAGGAGCTGTGGAGAAGTGCTTTTTGTTGGAGAAGCAAGGATTAATGATGAGAGAAGCGAATGGAATTTTGTGTGTGGAGGGGAGAAAGAAACAAGCGGAGGTTAGGATGGGGGCTCAGAGCACCGAAAGTGTTGTCTGGGGAGAAGGAGGGTTTAGCAGGGATGCACCACAGATGAGGAGGGAAGGAAAGATGTGTGTAGAAGGTGTGGAGCAGAACTGGCCAGTTATACTCTGATATTGGAAAAGCTTGCCTGCATGCAGAATGATGCACTGGGAGAGGTCGGCAGGGCTTTTCTGCGTTGTGGAGCTGTGCGATTCCTATAGCAGGTCATGTAGTTTGCTTCTCCCACCTTCCTCTGCCCTCCACACTCTGAAGGATATAAATACACACCCAGCTGGTCCATGCTAAAAGCCTGTGGGCCGTGAAGTGGCTTCCCTGTTTTCACCCTGACATGAGGTGTGTGTATGTGAGGGGCACTGGTATGAAGGAACCTGCATCCACAAAAGCCTAAGCCATGTATTATTACTAAGATAGCGCCTCTCAAATCTTACGTCAAGTGATATGAGAACCTATGCAGAATATATTGTAAATGACCTAATGTCTTCTCATCATTTCTCTCTGTCCCATTTGCCTGCTGCACTGTAGAACTGCATTCAGATTACGTGCACTGTGATGTGAAAGCTTCAGCAATGTTAAGTTAATCAAGACATACAGATACAAACATACTGTTTTTAATTTGTAAGCTTGGGTTATTTAGGGCAAAAGTGGAAATGTGTGGGTCATTAGTGCAGATGTGAAGCTTACCTGAACGGTAACAAGCCCTTCTGGGGTCTAAATATGTGTTTACCACATTGATTTGTTCACTATAATGGGGTTTGTCAATTTGGTGCATCAGAATAATAAAAGATTCAATTCAAAAAATGTTATTCAATAGAAATGACTTCACATTGTTCATTATCACATTTTTTTCTAATTAATAAGAGTAATGTACAAACGTGTGCTAAATATGGCTTGTACTGACACAAGTAACAAAATACAGTTGTATCAAAGTATGTATCTTATATTTAAGTATATGATTCTTAGTATTAAAATGGTTATAAATGTGGGTGTTTCTTACACTGAAGTTAAACTGTAGTTTGAAATTAAATAGAACTATATGAAAAGAGCATAAATGTATGCAGAGTTTTAAATGCATGTTCTCCTACTCTGACTTTGCTGTGTCATGTTGGAATATCTAGAGGGATACAAATTTTACTTTCCTCTAATGAGCTGCTTAAGTGGATGTGAATGTACAAAAATCTTAGGTTGAGAAATTACTGTAGATTGTATATTGTTGAATGGAACCATGCTACGACTGTCAGAGTGGAAAAGGAAGCATTTTTACTCTTTGAAACTGCTTTATATATTGCTTTGTATATTTGGTTGTGAGAGACAGGCCTACGGTAGGGTGGGGATGTTGTTGTGTTTCAGACTCCAGCATCTAGCCTGGACTAAGAAAAGTAATTCTTAGTGTTCAGGTGTTTAGATACTATTCATCTTTAAATACTGTTCTTGTTGGAGTAGACTTCAAGAGTTTTCTCCGAATTGCTCATATAAAAATCTAAGTCCAAACTTTGCTGCATACACCTTCACATTCAGTGTAGTGTTCTGTTATTTGTTAGATTTTTGCTGGTTGATCCATGCTACTAATGACTTTTTTTTCTTGAGCAATGTAGTAAAAATTTGTACTACCTGGAATGTCAACGGAGCTGATGAAGCTTAATTGTGAGCTTGAATAGTTGTGGGTTGTGTGACTGAAAGCCTTCGTAGCAGATGTGGTAAAGCTGCTGTAGCTAAGTGTTTTAAACGAACCATGCTGTACATAGGAGGACACTGTTCTTTCAGAAGGGATTCTGTCCATTGCCTCATGCATAATAAATGCAACCCTGGTCTTTAAAAGATGAGAACAAAATACACTTTTCCATTTGATTCCTTGTGGATTATTTTGTGGGTGACATGAGTAGTATAGCTGCCATTTGTTTATTTCTAGTTTGGAGCAGCACCTTCTTTATTTTTTATCAGTAAAATCTTCTATGTAACAGCTATCACAGTGACTGTAATAAACTTGTGTATTTTACTTATCAGGTCTTAAGCTGGGTAATTTTTAAGTTCTGACCAGGAAACTTGCAGTAATTAGCAACTTAAATAATATAGTCCAGCCTTTGAGATATCTTTTAAGCGATCTGTTAGGATTCCAGTGTTTCTGTTTCCTACTGTTACAAGATTCTCCTTTGTCTCTGGTTGCTTGGTGAATTCTTGGCATAGTTGCTCTTCGGGATATAGCAAATTCCTTTGGGGAGGAGGGGATGGTTCTTGTGTGTAGCTATTTATTAATAATTCAGCAAGTGAGTTACTTCTGCTGCTTTAGATAGTGATATTCCTGTTTTGCTGTATTCCTAGTCTGCAATTAAAACAAACAATTTTTTTAGTTTTTCTGCTTGACTTCTGACACTTAGATCTACTTATAATGGAATGGGGGGTTTTTTATACAGTTGATGTCCACCTCTCTTCCTTTCTTCATCTCTCTCTCTGTCCCACTTCACAGCAGTTTACTTAGTCAAAAGAATCTGTTATGTTTACTTACACTGAAGGCCTACCCCTTTAAAAAACATGCCGAAAAAACAATTTGGGAATGCATTGGTTACTGCTGCAAACTTGCCAATGAATGTAATTGCTCTGAAATACTGATTTAATTTAAAATTCCAGTTTCTAAAACTACTGGGATAAAGTGTGTGCGGTAACATGCTTTTAAAATGCTTGTTGATTTGAAATACATGAGGAGAAATCTCCTTTTGGAGGGATTCGTTTTTGTGGTTTGATCAGAGCTGTGCGCTGTTTAAACCGTTGTAACATGTGAAGCTGAACAGAGTTGCCCCAAGCCCTTGGGGTCTGCTTTTGTAAGATCTGAAGAAGCCTCCAGCTGGGGCTATGGAGCTGGTGAAGCGTTGCCTTACCTCTGCAGCCGTAGTCAGGGCACCTTAGAACCACGATTCTTTTTCTTGTGCCAAGTTTTCTTTATTTCTGCTTAGTTCAGGTCTATGGCTGTGAAAATGATGTAGATTTGGGATGTTCAGTTTAGCATTCAATTTCTTCTGTTAATGTCTTTGAATAGCTAGGAGACTTTCAACTTTTTTGTTACAAATGAGCTATGATGGGCTTTTGAATGCTCTCTGCTCTGGCTGCTGTTGCTCAGTTAGCTCAGGACAGCACACTCATTTATTTTTTTCTTTTCTTTTTTTTTTTTTTAAAAAAAAACCCACTTAGTTTCATGCTCCAGTTGGCATCTGAAGAATTCGTAAGCCACCAAAATCAATTTTCTTAGTGAAGGAGATTCTTAAAATACACATTACTTTTGCTTTCATCATAATCTGTAAAAACAAACCAAGGAGGAGAGGTGTTAGCTAGGTAACACAGCCCACTTGGAACTGGTTGAAAAGGGAGGGGAGCTAAAAGGTGTGAAGAAGCTGTCAGAATCCTGGGTGAGGATGCTGTGTTGTATAAATGAGTCCTGAGAGTGAGCAACAAGGCAAGAGAAAAGTAGGTAGTGTAACCTGCTAACAACATATATTGTTTCATTTTCAGTGGCAACTTTTTAATTTTCATGGAGTTTTACAGTAAATTGAATTTCTGTTAGTAAGGATCAATTGGAGAGGGGATGCAGAAAAAAAGGCTGCTTGCTAATGGCAATGAATAGCGCTTAAACCCTTATTACACTTCCAATTCAGTGTCTAATAATTTATATGTTAATTGCAGCTGTGCCCATTGGAGGAATTTTGGTGAGAAGATAATAGTTTATTTGGTGAGGATGTGAAATATGGGAAATAAACTGATAAAAAATATTTTAAAATATTTCAGGCTTCTGACAGTAAAAAAAAATCCAACAGTTGAGGCTTTGTGATTTTTATTATTTTGTCACTTCTTGTTTTAACTGTTGTCATATTTTCATTATTTCATTAGCAGATCTGTATTGTTTGTTACTTCTTGCTCTTTGTTTGACAGTCTAATAAATATCAGAGAGAACGGGACTGGCATGGAAAAGTGAGTCCTATTTTGTAGTGGGCATTAGGGTATATCTGATGATGAGCCTTCATGTTTGCCACTTTCGGTCAGAGTTTGGTATAATTAGCTTCTTTTTACATCCCACAGCTTTTTTTTGCATTTGCAAATGAAGAAAAGTTTTCTGAAAATGGATGGATGGTGTACAGTCCAATGTCCGAATACAGGAGACAAGTGAGTTAGTAAAGTTGCGGTTACCTGCTGCTTTCGTATCTGACAACTTACATAGAGAAATTAGCGTTTGCACCTTTCTCTTATCAGCTCTGTTGGGGGGTGGGGCTGAGAATGGGAGAAGATGGAAATACAAGTTGAAAAAAAGTAAAGAAATAAAACACTGGAACCTTTAAAAAAATTCGAATATCACAGGAGAGCAGTCTTTGCTCTTTGAGGGAAGTTATTGATACCTGTTACAGTGTGCCACTATGAAGTGAGCAGGGGGCAGGGAGAATGTGCCAAATATGTAACTACAATGTCCTAAATATAGATTTGATTTGGTATATTCCTTCCTGAATTGAAAGAAAAAAAAAAAAGCAGCTTATTTTAGAAACAGCATTGCTTTACAGAAGTTATTTATATGTGTGTCAGTATTCTACCTTGCTCTTTAGGTGATTTTGGAAAAATGTCAATGAAAGAGCGTGATATATTTAAGATGTCTGTTACACAGTTTATTTTTGCTTTCAATATAACTTTTTATTTATTTAAATAGCAAACAATAAGGACTTCCTTAGATTTTTTTTTTCTTCTCCTCCATAGTTTTCTGGTTCAAGGTTTAGAAGCCTAAGACCCAAAAAGGGTAAAATGTACACACCCACACAAACCCCACTACGTGTGTGTGTGTGTGTGGAGGGCTTATCAGCCTTTCTCCATTTCCTGGCTGCTGTTTGTGAAGTGCCTTACTGAGCAGACTGCAACTAAAAGTTGTTGTTTCTCAATAAAAGGCTACCCTGAATCTTATTTTTAACGTGAAGGTATTATCAGGCTACAGGGAGGAAAGGTGGAGATGAGACTTCCTCCCCGTCTCCTCAAGACCTCAGTCTCTTTTCAGCAGACAAAATGGAAAGGCAGAGCTCTGAGGGAGGAGAGAAGGCGATTTTCTTTTCTCAATCCCACAGTTAAAGAACTGCATCTATAGTTTTAATCAGTTTGAACTTTGTTGTACGAATAGAATTGTGTATTAGGAGTATACAAGACAGCTGTGCAGTTGTTCAAGGCTGTGAATCCATCAGCAATGAGCTGTTTTGTGTGGTCTTGTAACCTTTTTCCTTTTATTGTTTTGAAACAGGTTAAATTGGTAGGTTGTTGCCACCATGTGGCTGTAATGTCATGTAAAATTCAAGAGCAGGATTATTATTTGTACAGCCAAAAAAACACTGACAAATGTTGTGTTACATTGTAGGGACTGCCTAACGAACGGTGGCGAGTAACTTTTATTAATGAACATTATGGACTGTGTGACACATACCCATCGCTCTTAGTAGTGCCATATAATGCAACAGATGATGATCTCAAGAAAGTCGCTGCCTTTAGGTCCCGAAATAGAATCCCGGTGAGTATTATGTGATGAAAGTGGGCTTATAGTGTAGCTAGTTTGAAGTATGCATCCAAACGATTTTTTTGCTGAACAGGGCACAGAGGATGCTTTTTTTTAGAAGTGGTTACAGCAAAATAGCTTTGATTGGCTGGCGGTTTTTACTGCTTGGAACCAGTGTCTTGGCCAAGCCACATTTCTGGTTTTCCCCCACAACAATCCCCCGTTCCAACTTTGTTCGTTTTGACTCGACTTTTCTAGCGACAGCTGCCAGCCCTGCAGATTGCCTTTTCTTGATGAAGTATGAGCCTTAGGCTGCCCTCTGTACGAGTTGGTTGACTATTGTCAGATGCACATAGGAAGTGATAGCAAATGTTACCCTCCTTTAAGCAAGACGCATGGCATTTAAACATAGTTCCAGTGGTCAGTCCTAAAATAAGACCTCATACATAGTCTCTGCAGTGAATTCTTGGGCTTTTTAGTCCTTTAAATTGGGCTGTGGAATTCAAGATAAACCGATTTGACTTTTGGCGTATCTTTCTATAACTAAAATTCTTTAAGAGAATTTTTATGTATCAGCTCTTTACAGCACTGTAGAAAATATTAATTTCTATCACAATATATTCTGTTTTAACTAATATTTCAGTTTGGCAAACTTGGAAGAGGTGCTAGATTCTTAGCCAGGATCAGAAAGCTGCCTTGAATCTCAGTTAATTTCAAACAGATGCAGAACTCAATATGATAAATATTTAGTAGATATGGTATTTACTGACAGACTAGGCCTGTAATTATACATTTCCTATATATACACACACATATGTATATGTATAACATAACATGTATAAAATATATGTGTTAAATATATAGTGTGTGGATATAGTTCTTACAACCCATCTGCATCTTCTCTGTCACGTCAAAATTCATGACAGGGCTTTTGTATGCCTGTACACTGAGAGTCATTTCCTTGGAAATAGTAATTTTATTCTTGTCAGGAAATAACCAGTCATACTCACCCACACACAAACTGACAGGTCTCGTTTCTAGATATACAACTAAGGGCTGGATTTCAGGAGTGAATACTTTCTGAGGGTTTTTTTTTTTAACTCTGATGTTCTTTCACTGCGACCCACTGTAACTTTCAGACTGTGTGAGAATACTGTTCATTCAACGATGAAGTTGGAGTTTTTGCCTGCCCCTTGGGGTTGCTTATCTTTAATCTCTCGCACTGCGATCTGTTCCTAGGCAGCTCACTATCTCTTGTTTGTGGTAAGTCCCCTCTGGCTCAGAACAACAACGAAGGCAGCGTGCACTCTGCTCCAGTTCCTCCTCTTTGTAAAGAGGGCTGAGGAACAAAATGTACTTTAAAGAGAAGGGGAAACATTGAAGATACTGCAGAAAGGTTCAACTTTCCTTCTTTATCCAAAAAAAGGAAAAGTTGTTCTTGTAGAATTGGAGCATCTTAGTCACTGCTTCTACAAAGAGTTCATTCTTCTGAATTGTTTCTTAGTTTAGGCAGGCATTGCTATGTTTGTTTCCAGTTTGCTTTTCAGAATTGTTTGTGCAGCCTAAGACTTGTAGGAAAATATTAAACTACACTGGCTCATATGGATAAGTATAATTTCAAAAGAAATATGTAAGAGAATGACATTTTTAAAAGATTATTATTATTAAATTTTATGAGACTAAAGTGCAAGCAATTGAGATGTCTGGGGATTATCTTCTGAAGAAATAAAAATTTTAATTTTCATATTATCTATTTTAAAAAATGTAACTTAAAAATTTAAGTTATCATTTTTTAATAAAATGTATTTCTTCTAATGTGTTTTTGACATGTGACTAGGTTCTGTCATGGATTCATCCAGAGACTCAAGCTGTTGTTATGCGCTGCAGTCAACCCCTTGTTGGAATGAGTGGCAAGCGGAACAAAGATGATGAAAGATATCTTGATATTATCAGGGAGGCTAATGGGCAAATTTCAAAGCTGACCATCTATGATGCTAGGCCCAATGTCAATGCAGTCGCGAACAAGGTAAACAGATGCTTAATAGTCTTATGCATGGAGGGGAATGGGGAGGAGACTTAATTTGAAATTTGCTGTGAGGAGGTTTTTGGGAACAGTAGTAATCTTACTGTAGATAAATTTACATAATCAAATATATATTTAGATGATGAAATACTGAGGCTCAAGGCCATGAAAGGACATGAGTGCCTAAAGTAGGTCATAAGCGGCGTTTCAGGACCAAATGTGGATTTCCAGACACACTTTACCCTGCCTGTTAAGAGTCAAGCACAGATCTTAGTGTGGGACTGAAGTCAGAAATAACTGCACTCTGCACTCCGTGGTGGATGTAGGCTGAGCTGTAGAGCATGTCCTCTGTTGCAATGACATGGCACCTCTGTGCAAGCCACAGCTCTGCTTCACATCTACTGGGAAAATTCTATCCTGGAAGGGCTGTATACAGAAAGCCAAGCCCACTGATAAGCATCCTTTGTTTGGTTCTTCCTAACCATGACGTGAACTGCTTCAGACCTATGCAGGCATCCAGCAAATAGAGAGAAAGTGATAAATAAGTTAGTTTGGGGGGCTGCGCTCTAAACAGCACTACGGGTATGTTCTTGGATACCTAGATACCTGTTCCTCCCTAGGTGCCTGTAGTTGGTACGTGCAGTAACAGAAGCAATGTTTCCATAGGACAAAGTGACCATTTCTTTGCTTATCTGCGATCAAAGCCTAAATGGGACCAGAATCGTAGAACAGCCCAGGTTGGAAGGAACCTCGAAAAATCATCTGGTCCAACCTTCCTAGAAGAAAAGGTGTTCCTGTGCCTTGATTTCCCCTCTGCCCCCCCTCAACTCTGGTGAGGACCAGATCGTTCAGGCACACTCAGATAATGCCAGTCACAGTGTGTCAGTGTTGTAGCTGGTATAGGGTGCGGCAGACGTGGATGTGCTCCATGTTTGTTTGAAAAGCCTAGTTCAAGGGGCAATGGGCACAAACCGAAACATAGGAAGTTCCGTCTGAACATGAGGAAGAACTTCTTCCCTCTGAGGGTGACGGAGCACTGGAACAGGCTGCCCAGGGAGGCTGTGGAGTCTCCTTCTCTGGAGATATTCAAGA
>Ga0065711_1004671_pt1 | contig 27795 bp, 17 predicted proteins | sample Hoacrofraction12_FD_59098 | JGI IMG/M metagenome (GOLD analysis project Ga0065711, IMG submission 59098) | Hoatzin crop microbial communities from Cojedes, Venezuela - Epithelial fraction 12 v2 (version 2) | ecosystem: Host-associated > Birds > Digestive system > Esophagus > Crop | place...
CTCATGTGGGTGACAAAAGCTTGAGAAGAGGTTAGGAGTGATAGCAGGTAGGGACTAAAATGGACTCCATATCATGACGTGTCATCTTACCCAGCGACTACATTTTACCAGCCATACTTATGTGAATGGGCCACCTTACTTAACCTAGAAAAGGATCATATAAATTTTATGTGTTCAATAAATAAGCCAGTACATTCAGATCATGTGGAAAGATATTATTCAATTAATTTTTGCTGCCCTTGTGCATAGTTAAAGATTGCTTTCATATTTCTTCTCAGTTTTATTTTCTCTAAAATACTCAGGACAAATAATTTGGGTCATTTATCTGTATTACTGACCACTTCTAAACAAATAAACATTCCTCATTCCTAAATGACCAAGCTATACACTTCTATTAATATTCTTGTCACTGTCTGATAAGCCAAGTATTGACTTCTATCTTCTTAAGATTTTTTTCATTTTTAAACCTATACTTCTGGCATTGATATACAGGCAATCTGAGACATTCAGGATACTTCTCCTTTATCTCTTTTTTATCTCTCTTTCAGAGTGACGCTGCGTGAGCTTACTGACACAGAGAGCAGTAGGTCTACTGTCTTGGTAACCTTGCTTAAAACATCGCCAGTCATCATTCAAGCACCAGGCAGTGACAGCCAAGCAACTGGATGGGTCTGAAACACCTTTCAAACACCTTTGGATTCCCGTGAGGCAGCACACACCCACAGATGCCATGCCAACTCAGCAGGGTGGGCTTCTCCATCCACAGTCACCAGGGTAGGTGACAGCAGCCGCCCATCCCTTTGGAGCCCAGAGGGCAGGCGTGGGCACAGGGACCTGCAGCTCGGGGCACTCCCTCGCTCCCCAGCATCATAGAATAGAATCATCAAATCATAGAATAGTTTGGGTTGGAAGGCACGTTTAAAGGTCAGATAGTCCAACCCCCCTGCAATGAACAGGGACATCTTCAACTAGATCAGGTTGCTGAGAGCCTCATGCTGCCTGAACTTGAATGTTTTCCATCCCGGGGCATGGGACCTCCACTACCTCTCTGGGCAATCTGTTCCAGTGTGTCACCACCCTCATTGTATAAAAGTTCTTTCTTATATCCAGTCTAAATCTACCCGCCCTTAGTTTAAAGCCATCACCCCTTGTGCTATCACAACAGGCCTTGCTAAAAAGATTTTCCCCATCCTTCCTGTAGGCCCCCTTTAGGTACTGGAAGGCTGCCATAAGGTCACCCCAAAGCCTTCTCTTCTCCAGGCTGAACAGCCCCAACTCTCTCAACATTTCTCACAGGAGAGGTGTTCCAGCCCTCTGATCATTTTAGGTGGCCCTTCTCTGGACCCACTCCAACAGGTCCATGTCCTTGTGCTGGGGGCTCCAGAGATGGATGCAGGACTCCAAGTAGGGTCTCACCCCAGAGAAGAGGGAGAGAATCCCCTCCCTCGACCTGCTGGCAACGCTTCTCTTGATGCAGGCCTGGGTACAGTTGGCTTTCTGGGAGAAGCCAGCTCTCAGCTGCCCACTCAGCACGGGGCCTCCACACAGACCACCATCCGGGCTACACTCTCCTACCAACTATGGCAGAGAAAATCTCTTTTTTGTGTAGATTTCATCAAAATTTCCCTCTTTTTTCCTCTTCTAATTCTAAAAAAAACCATGCACTGTGGGCAGTGCATGCTGTACTGAAGTTGTTTCTTTATCACAAGAAGATAGAGAAAACTATTTTAGAAGCCCCAAATGTTTTATTAATAACCCTGTTAGGAGCACTAAATCACACACACAGGCCTGAACTTCCCTTGCTTTTTAATTCTGGATTCAAACATTATATAGAGAACTATTTTCTTTTAAGGAATCAGATATAATTTTTTGTAGTGGTATCCTCTCTCACAATTTAACTGGCTTGTACTAGAAGATCAAAAGCTGTTTAGAAGAGGAAATTTTTCACCAGGAACAGACCCAGTAATTCTGAAAGTCAAACTCAGCTGACCTTCCTAGGCATGCTGCAAAAATACTCTTTAATTTTGCTACTTTGTTTGACACATTGCTTTGAAGCATTGTTTTCAGATGTATTTTCAGAAATTTTTTTGAAAAATGTTGAAGCTCATGGGAAGGTTTGGAGGAAGTCAGCTTAATCCAGAGTTGCCTTGCATGGAAAATTAACTCTATATTGTGCATAGATTTGTAAAATATTTTATTTCTCGGCAACAAATAGTCTCAGTCACCATCTGCTACACCTTGCCAATTTCATCTGAGAAATAAATCTGTGGTAGCAGGACATGATCCAGACTGTGAACACTGGCAATTTTCTTTCTAGTGCCTCTAAAAGCATGTGTCTAATAAAAAATAAATCCATCTAAGAAAATGACAGAGAAGCTGAAGGATAAATACATAGTCTTCCTTCCTGTGATTAGTGTCTCTTTACATGATAGACAATGCTTCAATTCTAGCATTTAGTCTGGCATCTCGATGTCCCACCTGGAATATTCTAGTTAAAGACATAAATGAAAATGCTTGGTGTTTTTCTTTCTATTTTTCTTCATTAATCTTCATTAGGCAGCCTCCAATCCATGATCTAGGAGGTCCCAGACATTAATGAATGTGTTTCCTAGATTGGTGCCCAATCTGTGTGAAGATGTGGTTGACATCAAACTATTTGTAACTGTCTTGTTCAACAAATAACCCTATATTGATAATAAGAGTTTTTGTATGCTTTCATGTCATTAACGATACACAGGGAACTTCTATATTTTCAAACAGGGGACATAATCATAGAATCTGTGCATGTACTGGGAAACCAAAACCATAGGGATTGTATTTTACTTGTTTGGGGTTTGTTTCAGTTCTGGGGTTTGGGGGATTTTTATTTTTTTTTTTCCTCTTTCCCCCCTCCCCCATTCAAAGCATCCAAAGCAATCTGAGGGCTGTGCTACAGGACTATTTTTTATGGCAAGAAGTAGAGGTGGAAGTTGAATGTCTAGGGGTGTGACGTGAAGTCATGGGTGGGTGCTCAGAGGTGCAGGCCTTGCTGAGATAGTGTTGGTGAGGACAGGGGCGAGCCGGAGTAGGTGCCTCCACACCCGTCCTACCGTGCTGAGTTTTGTTGTGAGGGGAACACTCAGACAAGAAACTGCAAAATGAAATAACTCTGATGCTATATGGACAATCTGTGGACAAAGGCCCAGGAGTACAATGATGAGCTAGGATTTTTGACAGTGCAAAAATACTCAGAGCTTCACAGATAAAAGCTGCTATGTCTTTTCCTGCTACTGTTTTTAAAATAGTCATATATACGATAGCACAATGAATAGAACTATAGTGGAAAATGTATGAAGTGAAAGGAAGTCAGGGAATGCGCCTGAACACTAGACTTCAACTATCCACACATTTTAGGGTTTTTTTTGGACCCCTCTAATTAGCTGTGAAACAAATGACACCAAACGCCACAGAGTATTTGCCCACCCTCTCACGCATTTTTGTCATCTGTTTGCAGGGATGTGCCTATTGTAAGAAGACTATATAAATGGCGATCTATTACATCAATCTGAGATGAATAAATGAACTTACTATGTGTGAAGGAGCGTAGTTTGGCTATAATAACATTTGTATGCTCTACAGTGTGTATTTGATGATACTCATTTTCTTGAATGCATTGTGCTTTTTTGGACTTCAGTGTTGCTGAGATTCCTCAAAGCAGACTATATTTGAGTTGTCTGTTGTGCTCATTTATTGACATTCAGAGCAACTGTATTGGTTGTTTATTTCTTCATAGATTTTTATTTTTGTGGGGATAATTCTATTAGTCACTTGGCAAATATGCTCATAAAGTCATGGAAATGCCTCATTGTCCTAAGAACAAATGTTTTAACACTCTAGAGAGCCAACAGGTAACTTTATTTTCTATTGAAGCCACCAATATCCATTGCAAGATATTTGTGTAGATCTGTTTTTATATAAATAGTCTTTATTCGCATGAAAGTAGTTACAAAAGTTTTAAACCACATTTTGATTTATCATTTACTGTGCTTTTATATCCTACTTTGTGCAGTTTAATGTTCAAATGTTATACACTTAAAATCTTTGATTTATTTTTCAATTATTTTAGTGTTAAAGTAATTCAAAAAGTCAGACTTTATATGGCGTGTTCATACATTATTAAGGGGGTTGATTGCATGCATTTATGCAGAATTGTGTTATATCTTTAATTCATCATAAGGTCATCAAATTAATTTTAGCTTTGTAAGAGAGGAAACCATTTATTTTTCTAATTCTTTTCCATTGTTACATACTTTCTTTTCACCCTTTCCTTATTATGGCTGTTTCCCTTAGACACTTGTTTTGAGAAACAAGAAGCACACAGAAACACACACACATAAACACCAGTTACCAACTTTCATGTTGCTTTATTTAAATAGACACTAAGTCAATATCCTCATTTAAAATGAGAGGTTTGATCTATCTCTCTGTGGAAAATTACAAACTTTTTTTTTGTTTAACTGAGAATGACTGTGTTGATTCTGTAAGCATATGTATAGGAGAGTGCACACGTGTGCAGCATGCAAGCGTCAGAATGAGCTGAGAATTATCGGTATGCTTTGCCAGCACTGCCTAGGACTAGGCAGCTATGGTGCATGTGCTTTGTGTTAAATAAAAGTCTGTCAGAGTGTAGCTCGTGTCAAGTGGTGATGGGAAGCCATTTCTTCTGTATAGTGATACCACTGTCGTCACCCCTGCTTTTCATGAAGAGATATAACTATCAGAGGATACTCAAACTTCTAAACGTGAAAACTAAGGATTTGTTATGTTTCTGGCAATCGCTGTCTATCTGTTCAGGTGCAGAGCTGTCTTGGCTGGCTGCATGGGGCTCCCGACATGGGCAAGCAGCGTGGCTGGGAAGCAGGGATCAGCCTGGTGTGTGGCATATGACGGCATGGACTCAACTTGTGGTGCAAGTGAAACAAAATTTATTTTGTAGGCAGTGCTTTATACATCTTTACACGGACACTAGTCCCCTGGGAACTTTTCCATCCTGAGAAGGCAGCTACTTGCACCAGTTTCCCCACCAAGCTTCTAAACAGTCCGTGGACACACTATGCGCTAGCAAGCTAATGTAATTGCTGATGATGTGTTATGCACATCACGTGCTTGCAGTCTCTAGCAATAGAATGCTCCTTTCTTCTCTTATCTTGTTTATTTCAACACTCTGCTCTTGCTTTTCTGCTTATTGCTGCAACTTGCTTTTTTCCCCATCCTCTACATTTCCCCCATTTTTGTTTAATAAGTCCAAAGCAAGTGCTACATTGACATGCGTAAGCATAACTTTGTTCATCCTGCGTTCGATCATCTGTTGTACACAAGTTAAAATACATGGAATGCAGCTACAGATTAAAAAGATGACAAATAATCCTAAAAAGCACAAAAAAACAAATCTTTTTAAGCTGTGTCCCAAGGGTCCCAAACCACTAAAGAAACCCAAATAGATCCCCATCTGATTGTAACTTCAATTGCTGAGTTAATTCTTTCAGCTTATCAATACTTGCATGAATCGACTCTGAGTGATCACTGAGGTTCATGCAACACATGCCTTCAAAATCCTGACATCCATGACCTCGAGCTAAGAGTAAAAAATCAATTGCTGCTCTCTTCTGTAATGTACCATGCCTTATTGAGTCAACCTCCATTAGTAAGCTTTGCAAAGCGGTGCTAGTTGCATTGCTTTCTTTAGCAAGCCAACATCATAACTTGTGAAGGGTAGCTAATGCTTGTGATGTCCCTGTGGGTGCAAGCAAAGAAGCAAGAACTCTTTTGCCTGTACTTCAGAACTGAACATTTGAATCACAGTCCTCTGGGAATGATGTTGCAGCTCGTTTCATACGATGGCTGAGTTGATGTGTCAAATTATGTGATGCAATACTAGGATGAAACAACGTTAATCGGACAAAAGCACATGGCCCACCCACACCTCTTCCAGGAATACCTTTCCATGCTCTATCTCCACAGATCAAAAAAATGTCATCAGGAAGACCACCGGCAGAGATCCCAGGAATAATTTGACTTGACGTATTGGTGTTGCACCAAGTCCAGTTACTGCCCTGTTTGGTGTAGCATCAAACCCAGAAGTATTAAAATACCATGCAGCTGTAAAATTCAATGTAAAACAAAGGTAATTTTGCAATGTACCCATAATGTCCAGCTCTTGAGGCTGAATTGACAGAGGTGGGAAAGCGCCTACGTGGAATAGGCCTAGTGGTGTGGTGAGATCGGTTCTGCTTCCTTTGTACCATCCCCAGAGCTGCCCAGCGGTTTTCTGCCACATCCCCTGGCACCACTAGAGAGGCTGAAGAATGCCTGGCTTCTTGCATTGGCTTCACACTGTTGTATTGTAAAGGCTATCTAATTCCTGACTTGCCAATGGCACACCTACCAAACATGTATGAAAAGGATCAGTTGGTGAGGCCATGGAGATACACATTGTGCTTGCATTCATTCCATTAGCAAGGACAAGCCAAACGTTGCTGTCAGGTGCAGTGAAGCCAGCAATGGGTAATCCCGTGGCTCCTCCAATGAGGCTGAGACATAGGGTCGCACAAAGCACGATGGGACCCGTTGCAGCCGGTCACCTGCAGAAACACAAGCATATCTCCGATTCCACATTATCAGATCTTTGGTCCCTCTCATTGACCCAAGACTATATTTTTTACCTTTACCAATGGTCTATTTTGAAAGGGCACGGATAAGCCATGTTGTTTTTGATGTCTTGATTTGTATGTCTCATCTTGACTCAGAAAAGTAAGGACGTAAGTTGCTTTCCACAACATTTCCTGTTGTGTCTCCAACCCCATATTCCCCCCTTTTTACTTTGTGAGTTGTTCTTTCAAGACCCTATGAGTACGTTCGATGATTGCTTGGCCTGTGGGTGAATGAGGAATACCTGTGACATGTTCAACCCCCCATTGTTGTAAAAATGCTTGAATGTCAGCGGAGCTATAGGCAGGCCCATTGTCAGTCTTCACTCGTCATGGAACACCTAAAATAGCAAAACAGGTGAGCCAATGCTTACAAGCATCGCGAGCTTTTTCTCCTGCATGTGCAGTAGCAGCAAGGTACCCAGAAAAAGCATCTACTATTATGTGTACATATTTGAGTTTGCTGAACTCTCCAAAGTCTGTGACATCTGTTTGCCATAAATCATTACTTTTGAGACCATGTGGATTAACTCCTTCCTTGGCAGGCAACGGGGATTAAAAGTTGACAGTCAGGACAGGCTGTGAGAATATAGCATGCCTGAGCTATGGCTAACTGAAAATACTGTTTAAATGCTCTGGCATTTTGATAATAAAAAGGATGTGACAATTTGGTGTGTTCAAATTGATTAGGAACCACTGCAGACATGGTGTAAAATTCTGCCAATTGGTTTCCCTCTGTTATGGGACCAGGCAAATCAGTATAAGATCAAACATGCATAACATAAAAGTCATGCTTTCTTTGATCTATTAAGAACCAGAGCATCCACAGCTCAGCCATTAGAAGGGGGTTCTCCACATCCTTAATCGTTGAATGATCAAGTCTTGCTATTATTTCAGCTACATGAAATGAATTGGTGACAAGATTAATAGGTTCATCTTTGAATCTCGACAAGGCCATATTCACTGCGACCAATTCAATTACTTGTGTTGAGCCCTGTGAAACAATTTTTACTTCATGTTGCCATTCTGCCACCTGGGATGGCTTCCATACCATGGCAGGTTTTCTTGGTTTGCTGGAACCATCTGTAAAGACTGTAATGACTTGTACAGGGGTTGGCCGGCAACGTGATTTGGCATACGAGGACAATTTAGTGATATCAGCCCAAATCAAGTGTTTTGGATAATGAATGGAGATATGTCCCTGAAAAATCGGCTAGAGCAATTTGCATATCAAGATTCTCAGCAAGAAGCCAATTCAAATTTTCTTTGGCTGCAGGAATAAAAATGACAGACAGATCTATCCCGTCAAGGGCCTTTAGTTGGGCCCTTCCTTTACGTGTCAATTGAGCATAAGCTTCAAGGATTGTTACTACTCTTTTTGATTGAGAATGTGGAAAAAAGAGCTGTTCAATTACTCGCAGTCTTTTGCACTCTCCTCCCATTGGAAGAGGGCTGCAAAAGGCTGAAAGACATTAGCAACTATTGCTAACATGATTGGCAGTGCCAGGAGGTGTTGCTATCTCTGGCAATGCTTGACTGCCTGTGCTACTGTAGATAAGGCTTCTTTAGCTTCATTGATAAGAGTTCCAGATGATGATAGATCAGGATTGCCCTTTAAAAGGGGGAATGATGGATTTAATTCTTCAGTGGTGAGTCCTAGAACTGGTTGAATCCAGTTAACTGCACCTAAAACATTCTGCAATTCGTTAAGTGTCACTGTATCATTCAGTTTTATACAAAGGAGTTATGGACGAATTTCCTGTTGCATGATTTTCCATGCTAGGTGTTTCCGTGGTCTGTTTTTCTGAACCTTTTGTGGTGAGACATGCAGGCCAGCATGTTCGACAGCCTTGTAGACTTGTTCAACATCTCTTTCCAAGTTGCTGTCACATGCTGCAGCAACTAGAATATCGTCCATATAATGATAAATGATGACTTCTGTATTTTGAGTTGGAGTAAGAACCATCCGCATCAGAGATTTCCAATCATGAGGGGTTAAGACATATGAGTCAGCCAGTGCCTCAAGCAGCGACATAGTGAAAGGAGAATGCTCCCCTCCCTCCTTTACGGTGCGACGAAGCTCTTTTACTGCCTCATATGTGAGCGGTTGCCAAAGTGGTACTTGATTAGCCTGATACATAACTGGACATGCTAAGGCAATCTGCTAATTTCCCTGCTGCATCACCTCCTGCTTATATTCTTCCCAAACAGCACGATCCCTTTTTTCAGCTACCGGACAATCAGAAAGCAGCTTGTTCATGAGGGGAAACAAATCCGGTTCCTGTTCAGGGTCTATCAAAGCCAGATCAGGATGTTCGTCCTCCGGAGCTGTGTTGTTGTTAGCCATGGTTTCTACAAAAGGATTGCTAGATGGAGCCCTGGAGGGAGGGCGATCCTCAGATTGTGTGAGTTGGGGGTTTGGCAACGGAGGTGCTGAAACCTCAGCAAGAGCAGGAGTAGCGTCAGTGGTAAAGCTTTGTCAAGCTGTTTTTATTGTTGTCATAATTTGTCCCCAGGTAGCCAAATGCTGGTAGGCTTGTGCATCTCCTGCTTTGGCAGCATTTTGCAAAATTTCTCCCACCTTTTTCCAGGTATAAAGTTCAAAAGTTCCACTGTTGGGAAACTGGGTGGTTTTTACGAATCCATTCTAATAAAGCCACTTGTTGCATACTAGTAACGTTCCTATTCTCTTTCTTTAAAAGATACCGCAACAACAAAAAATCACACTTCTGTGTAGCTGACATTTGTCCCCCCGTGGTTCCCAGCAGCTCACCTGTCCGCAGGTGATTGGAGCTCCGATGCCTTGGTCCGTTTTCTGCAGTGCTGCCAGGCTGTCTTAGTTGTGCTGGGCTATGCCACCGGTTAGGTTCCGATCCAGCCTTTCTTTTCAAACCCCATGTCCCTGTTCGGGCGCCATTTGTGGCATATGACAGCACGGACTGAACTTGTGGTGCAAGTGAGACAAAATTTATTTTGTAGGCGGTGCTTTATACATCTTTACATGGACACTAGTCCCCTGGGAACTTTTCCATCCTGAGAAGGCAGCTACTTGCACCAGTTTCCCCACCAAGCTTCTAAACAGTCCGTGGACACACTATGCGCTAGCAAGCTAATGTAATTGCTGATGATGTGTTATTCACGCGCTTGCAGTCTCTAGCAATAGAATGCTCCTTTCTTCTCTTATCTTGTTTACTTCAACACTCTGCTCTTGCTTTTCTGCTTATTGCTGTGACTTGCTCTTTTCCCTGTCCTCTACACTGGTGCTCCTGCCATGAGCACGCAGCCTCCCCGGGTCCACCACGGAAGCCCTGTGCTGCCCTGCAGACCTTTTGGCCTTGGCATCTGTGAACTTAGAGACTAACACCAGCTTAAAAACAACAATGAAAGACAGGAGAAAAAAATAAAATAGAAAGACTGTGCAGCGACTTCAGCATATCAGCAATTGGGTGAAATAACAAGGAGAGTGGGAAAGCTGACACAAGATCTTCTAACCACAAATATAATTAAGATAAATTAAAATAAAATTTGTAATTAGGTATAAATTACAAAAAAATACACTGCATGCTCATTTGCAATGCCTCCTGTTCTAAAGCCAGCTAAAACCTGTAAACGTGTTTCTGGCAACATTAAATTATCTGACATATTCTTTGCTCTACATAGAGGTAAGTGAAGGCCTTCACCTCAAATATTGTAGAGAGCATAAGCCAGTAGCTCTTAATAATTTGTTTAGTTCAGCACAATCAGAGGACAAACATTATGACAGAAACTTTGAAAGAATCAGCAATCATCATCTGGCCCCAGGCTAAATGTATGGGACGAAACAGGGCTGTCTGGCAGAAAATGTCAGTCCCTAGGCTGTCTCAGGGAAGTGGTATAAACTACAGCAAATAACATATGGAGAAAGAAAAAAAAAAAAAATCAGTCATGCCATACAAAAATCAGAATGGATAAAAACTTTACGGTTCATAGTCAAGATTTGGTTAAATGGGATTATATACCAAAATGATGAATCTTTTTTTTTAAAAATTATTTTTTTAAAAGATTGTATTTTCTAGTGAAGTGAAAGAAAGTTCTCTCTCAATTGGACAGCCAGGCAGCCTGCTCAATGATAAAACACTTATCAGTGCTATGACAAAGACTCTAAATGTTAGCTGTGATGATATCAGGAAAGAAATTTATTCTGTTTGCTAGTCAATTTTTTGAAGTGAATTGGTTCGCAGTATTGTAGAATTGCAAAGGATAGTTCTATTTCCCTCTAATGCTCAGCTTTTCAATGTTTTCTAGACATAAAAATTTGGAGCAGTGGTAGCAATAATGAGAGAGGTCTCCAAGTGTAATACACTGGTAACTACAGGAACTGAAATAAGATTAGTTTGCTGTTTTTTAAGAACCCCATTCACCGACTGGAATCCTGTTGGTCAAAGATTTGTATGTGCAAATATTCATCCAGAAATATGAACTGTAAGCCCTTGTGCTGATGTGAGACAGTATCATGCATTATCAAACCACAGCTGCATCCGAAAATAAGAGTGAACACCTGAAAAATACTGTATATATATTTAGAATAACAATTTGAAGACAGTGAACTAAACCTGAAGGGAACATCAGAGTGAACATGGCTTCTTTTTAGATAACTTACGCCCAAATTTTCAGTGTTCTGTTCCTGTTGCTTGTGTAACGCTAGGTATATCTGACTCACCTGCCCTTTGGGGATCAGGTTGCTTTCTGATGGATGTATTTTTGCAGTCGACCCAAGCATGGGTTATACCATCGTGTTAACTCTGTTTCTAGGCTATTGACTGGTGAAACACAATGCTTTTCAGTCTGGTACAGGTAGAGTGCTGCAATGAAAAAAAAAGCATAGCCCTGAATACTGCTGGTGAAGATCCTATTTAAATAGTTTTCATGGCCATTTTAGTAAAGAATCCTTGAAATGCATTGCATCTTGCAAAATACGAGGACTACATGTTTTGCTGTTGCCAAGGGCATTAATCTCTGCAGAAATTGCGTTCTGGTTCAGTACCTCTTTGAAGAGAGAAAAGTAAAAGATCTTCTTACCACATCTATGACTGTAGCTGGTTTTTTGGCCTTCTGCCCCCTTATGCCTAAAATAAGTATGGAATAATGAGTGAAGGAAAACACATTCATTTCTTAAATACAATTTGCATCTTTCCTTTTGAAATAAGTTTCTTATCTCCTTTTTATTTATTTAATTTATAAACATTACTGAACACAGACATTATTTTTATTTGTATCTTATACTTGGTGAAAAATTCCACAATAAAATGTAGCAATTCTAGTTAAAGAGTAAGAACTCCTTCATTTACAAGGGAAAAAAAAACCAAAACAACACAATATTCTATTTCAACTATCATAAAAAGAATACTCTTTTCAAATGCTAACAAAATTCATGCTTCTGGACCAGAGTTCAGTGAGAGAGAACATTTCTTACCCACAAAATACAGATGTCTGTATTAAAAACAAGAGACAGAGGTAGGTATCAAACAGAAAATAACAGCTATACGCAACCGAGTAAGGCAAGAAGAATCTCACATTCAGCTTAGATTTGTGACATGCAAAACACAATTATCCTACACAATTTCCCACCAAGAATCAGGTCTATTATCGATACAAACAATTCCACTGATGAGGGTTTTTTTAACAGTGCTTCCTGCTTCTGTGTTTTTTTTTTCCTAACAACAGTACCTTCTATCAACAAAACAGCAGGAATCAATCTTCACGTTGCTGTGTGATCAGTTACAGACATGACAGTCCCTTCGCTTGCTCTGATACTATAAAGCAGTTGGTGAGCTTTTGGAGTGGTCGGTTGCAAGATGAAATAGATTGTGTGGCCACAGTAGAAAAACCTAGATTTGTACTTGTGAAGGAAATTATGAGTTGTCCAGAAAAAATGGCAACGACTCAGGAACCACGGATGGTGCTCCTGAGCCAAGATAATGGTGAAGGCAGAGGCTGCTTTATTCGCTATACTGTAAAGTTGTCGTGAATTGCACTGTAGTCACACAGTCCCAGAGATAAAGGGAATGCATATGATGGTCACAGATGAGGGTATTCAAATTTTCACTACATAGGTTCTTTGCTAGTGGCAGAAAACACAGAGGTCAATGAATCAAGATTCCTTGGCAATAAAAAACATCTCCGAATTTGCTCAGCTGAGTTTCTGAAGGACAAGTAGGCCCATGTCCAAGGGAAAAAACACAGACAACACGTTAACCCCCAAAATGTGCTAAGTGGAATTCCACCTTCCTCTTTCCAGCACTAATGAAACCAATGGAAAATACACACGTCTGGCAGAAATAAGTTCTGACCCAAGGTTTTTGAAAACTTCAGTAGTCATTAACAGAGCTGTGTGACAATCATTAAGTGGCTTGCTGAACTCCATGTAAGTTTTTTCTTTTGTTCCTCAGGCTCATTCTGGGAGTTCTGGTTTCATAAAACCCTTAACACTCAAAGCAACGCGGGCTAATGTGTTATGTTCCCATGTAAAACCACAGAGCTTTGTAAGGTTTCCAGTGGAAACCACAATGCCTCCCCGGCATATCCTCCCCTGGCATCAGCAGGTGTCATGTTTTGTGAATTATTTAAATCACATTGGAAGGTTATAGTTAGGAGCCAGCATGCATATGGAGAAAAGGAACAAAAGAGTTTCAGTAACTTATGAAAACTGCTATTTCAACTTCTACACAAAAAAGAAAAAAAACCCCACCTGAAGTCTCTCAATAACTATTGGCAAGTCAATAAGCTTAATATAGATCAGCAAAGCACACCCTGTTATATCCTGTCACTTATTAACAGAAACCTTCTTACTATGCTGGCAATAATTATGATGACTTCATCTTACGGACTGTGGTGGATAATGTTAGATATTCTATTCCCAACTTTACAGCCAAATGATAGAAGAATTGGATTCATGATAAGAGTATATCCCTATATCATCAATAAAGCCTTAGAAATCTCTTTTCTAAATGTCATTATTTTAAAAAGTCATGTATTTCAGGACTTCTCTATTGAGAAGTCTGGAGTGCTGAAGAAGCTGTCAGTTGGAAATACAGACTGCAAAGCAGAGCTCTCAAAGAGTGAGAAAATATTTAATAATGATTACAGAAAAGACAGGGGCATACCACTCCATGCGTAGAAACCTGCTGCCATATGCGAATAACCCGTTAGCCCACAAAAATGGCATCTACAGGTTCCAGTAACCTCTGGAAAGGAGCAGGAAGTTACCTACAATATTTAGGAAAAAAATTATCAGAACTTCAGAAGCCTATCAGCCTGCTGGTACATCATGTCTAAAAAGTACTGGGTAGGAACCTCCTGGATCTGAGGGTGGACATGATGATGGTGGTAGCCATGAGATGCCCTAAAAGAGATTAAGAAAAAGGAGGATGATTATAAGAATTGTGATTTTGATGCATTTGCTGTGGGTAGCAGACCATCTCAAAAGGTACTGTTTCTTGAGGGTGCCTGAAAATTTTGTGTGATTACATGATTATGACATTGATATTTAGACCTTGCGCTGGCTCAGAGTGCAAAAAGATACATCAAAAAAATGAGAGGCAAGTTACATGACATATCAAGAAAAGACTGTCATTCAGTCTTGATTTCGTTTGATCACTGTGAGAGGGCTGAAGGTGGCAGAGGTGAGTGTCAAATTTGTCACTGTTCTTGTGTTCTTCTCTGCTGTTGGCAAACAGCTTTTGTGAACGGCTGCTGAATTCCTCACTGTTGGGTAAAATTGAAAGTGCATTTACTTCTTAAAGCCAACATTTACCTAAAGACCTTGTATTCTGTCACTAAAAAACATCATGTTGCAAGCTGTTAGACATAGGAAACAAAGAAAGGTTATTTCATACCTCAAGAAATAGAATAAGATTACATGATCCAGCATTATACAGTAATTATTTCTGAGTTGACGCAGGGGAGGAAAAGGCCAACAAAAGATCAAATCCTAAAACACTGAAATGGTTATTTTATCTCTTAGGATGAAATTAGGTGTGATCCTTTTTTAACTCTGAGTATTGTGAATAAGGAATACAAATGTTCCTCAGATCTCCATGAAGATGAATGTTTATCTACTAACAGAGAGCCAGAGTAAGTAACAGTAGTAAAATAGGGAAACAGGGAAAATAGTCTATTTTTTGCCTTTAATTAGGATTGAATTCAGGTCAAAATTATGTTCTTTTTCCTGCCTGTGTTATGTCTTATCAGGAGCAACACCAGTTACCTAGCTGATTACATTAGCATGAATCAATGTAAGTAATTTGACATTCAGGTCATTATTTCCTAGCCTGTGAAAACAATTTGATGTTGAAGCTCAGTATACACATAATAAAAATGTGGGGCTAGGGAGAGCTGCAAGAGGCCCTGCGATTCATCCTATATTGTAAGGCAGAATTAAATATATCCTACACATGATGCCCTTCCAAATATTTGCTTAATTAGTTCTTGAAAATCCTGTTTGATAGGAATTTGCTGACCTTCTGATGGAGTTTGCTTAAGTGCTTTCACTAACCTCAAGTTAGAATGATTTTTTTATTAATTTTATTAATATTTCTTCTAAATTTTCTGCAAAATAAGTTGATACAACTCACCCTGCCCATAAGGAACACACAGACGGAATAATCAATCAGTGACTTCTTTCCAAAGACATGTTCATGTCACCTCTTCTGGTTGTTTTTCCAGGTCACGCAAAAATGCAACCCATCCATGCTTTGTTCAGATATCTTTTTTTCTTATCCACTATACTTTTCTCTTTCTGACTCCTAACTTGCCTTCAGTTTTTAAGGTGTGGATTCCGACATTGGGTGTGTGTACTCCCATCAAAGCATAACTAGTTCTGAGGACTTTTTGTCACACATGTAACATGCTTGCTAGTTTAAAATAACTGCATTACACCAATGACTCATTTTCCACCTGTGATCCCGTCCAATTTGAGGAGTATTTTTATGGTAGTTGTATCTACCCAGTTTTCCCCCTTTTGTATTCTTGTCTTTCAATTTTCTTTCTCCTTTATTTCTGTGAAAATAGTATCAGGCAAGGTGTGAGGGTAGAGAAGGCTCACAGCGTGGTCTAGCCAACTCCTGTCCTGACAACTTGGGTGTCACCGTTTAGAGCAGGGCGGCCATGAATAGAGTGGCAGATGCTCTCTATTAACCCCCACCCTCCCACCAGGGGAAGGGATAAAGGAGGAAGAGGGAGAGAGATTTACAAATCAGAAATGAAAACAGCTTTACTAATATCACTAATAATAAGAGAAAGAAGGCAAAATATACAAAACCGATACTGAGTTTCCCAGAGTTGGGTGCTGGGGCACTGGCATCCCATCAGCAGCTGCTGGGCAGCACCAGGCAGTCCCGGACTGGACTCAGCAGTAGATGGGAACTGGACTCAGGAATGCTCTGCTCGGAATATGGATCCGGATCGCAGGCAGGACAATGAGCAGGGTCCTCTTCAGAAGCCAGCCATGGACGAAGAGAACAAGACCCTCGTGATCTCCTGGATTTAAACTGAGTATGATATGCATGGCGTGGAATACCGCGTTGGACAATATCGGGTCACCTGTCCTGTCCACCCCTCCCTGCAAGTGTGACCCTTTACGATTCCTCACTTGTGGGACCTAAGAGGTCTATCAGTGACCTTGGCCACCACAGTAATAACTATAAACATGGGCCTTTTTCTGCATTCCATTCGCACTGTTAGCTCAATATAACTATAAACATTAGGTATTATCAGACACTGTCTGTAAAATACGCAGCCAGCTTCAGAAAAATGCAGTTACTTAGAAGAACTTAGCTGTAGCAAAAAATTCACTAAAAGAGAATCGGTTCTGTTTTAACCAAAACCAGGACACTGGGGGACCCAAATCCTGGCCTTCAGGACCACGTTTCCCTGGTGTGCTCTCCAGAGGTAGCCTATGACACTCCATTGACAGAGTTCTTCAGTTCAACTGCAGTCTTTGACTGGTCTTTGAATATTATCTTTCAGTTAGTACCTACCTTACAAAATCACCACAGGCAGATCATAGTTCTCTATTTTGCTTACAAGAATATAATCTGTGACACAATAAAGCCTTTCTCAGGGCCATATCTATGATGTAATCTACTTGTCTCCTATCTGGTAGTATAAAAGTTAGATTAAAGAGGAAAAATATTTGTAATTGGCATAGTAATTTATTGTCAATTCCCATTCTCACTATCATTAAGAATATTTCAATACTTACAAATCCAATGTTGCATGATTTTTTGCAGGATCCCTTTTGACACTGAAGCTAGTCTGCCTGATCTATAAATTCCTACATCTCTCATTTTATACCTTTTTAAAAATAGCTACTGTGTTTGCCCATTAAGGATCTTTGAGGTCTTGTGTTTCCTCTAGGGACTCCTGAAAACAACTGCTAAAGAGTCAAAGATTGCTCTGCCAAGCTCCCTCTGAATCCTGCAGTATACTTCTTGTCTTACTGACAACTCTAAATATTAAGTATCATTTTTTCTGCTTTGACCTGTGCTTCTGTTGTTAATTTTAACTGTGCTGAATGTATGGCTATTGTTAACCTTTTTACAGAATCTTGAAACGAGTTAGATATAATCAAAAAATGAAAAAAGGCAAATTCATTCTTTTCCATGTGAACAGTTTGTTTGTCTTTCTTACAAAGAGGCCTATACTGCTCTACCTGTTCTAATGTATTGTTGTGCTATCTTTAATGTTACATATTTCTTTGATTTTTCCTTGATTTTCTCACAACAAGCTTGCACTGTGCTTCTCTATGTATCCTTAGTACTCTGTCCTCAAGTTCCTTTTTTATATGACTGTTAATTAATGTCATGGTCATTAAAAGCCTTTTGGTATTGCAGTGGTAATATAAAACAAAAGGGTAATTTTCTTCTTCACATTTAATACTGTCTCACTTCAAAGACTCTTTGCTCATCCGAACCATGTTATCCTTTGCAGCACCATCTCAGGAGCTCTCACCGTTTCCTTGAGGTTTTGGAAAACTGCCACTTGGGAGTTTCTTTCTCCTCATTTACAATCACAAACACTTGTGTTGGAACACCTTTCATCCAAATGGCTTTCCATCTTCATATGCTTAGTCACTTCCTCAGAATCAGGTCTAAACCAGCAAAAGCCTGATTCGTTTTTCCAACTGCTGGATGAAGGGTTGTGCCCAGCCCTTTCCTGAAGGTTTTTGGCTCATTCTGTCACAGATACTGATGGTTGTGGGTATTTTAGCTCTCTCATCATATCGTATGTAACAGCTTCTCAAGAAAGTCATAGTTGAAATAATTTAAAGATGGTATAGTACAGTGTTGTATTGAAGACTAACATTTTAAATCTAAATGTTAATGCCATGGGAATAGAAAACACTGTACAGCAGACTGCTTGACTAAAAATGGATTAAAACAGGCAGTTCCAGATGTTGAAGAAAAAGGTTTTGAAATGTGTAGTCTTCATAGGGATTACAGAAGGCATTTGAATACATATGTGTAAAAACACTTTTGAGACATGAGCAAAATATGATAGACATGTCCAACAAAAAAAGGGAAGGAGAGATCTGGTGGAGGTCCAAGATTAGAAGGTTTTGAAAGTAGATTATTAATATTTTAAACACATTTGAAGGAACTTAAAAACCAACATAGAAGGCAGTGGGAAGGGAATCACTTTGAAATCTTTGGGTTTCCAATCTATAGAGGAAAATATTTTTGAAAGATTTGAGACTTTCAGATACAGTCAGCAACCATCTTATACCAAAATAGAAGTAATATATTTACAAAGCTTTTGATTACAATAATTTTATTAAAATAAGTGTTTTTCATTACTTTTGTGCTAAGGAAATCTACAATATCACACTTTCTGTAGAGCCTGAAAGACCGCTGAGATTAACAGACTTTTTTAGTGATGCTAATGTTCTTGGAGTAAATCCAGGAATACTTTATAGGCCAGCTTTTGAACTACTGTGTAAAAATGCTCGTATTTTACTAACTGCTGGAGAAGAGAATTGTTGAATTCAATATACTAACAGACAGAAACAGAAGAAACAAAGTGGTAAGAGCTGTGGTTGGAAGAGCAGAGGAGTATTTTTTTGCATTCATCACCTAAATAAGTGTGAATTCCATAATATCAGCTTATAATTAGTGATTTGATATTTTCAAATTATATCAAAATTAATAACAAAATAGTGTGAAAATTCTTAATAAATGATGAAACTAATGAAAGTCCTTAGTAATTGTCAGAAATCAATAGAATAATGACAATTTTTCAGTATGAGTCTAAAAAATACCTTCCTTACATTATTTTAAGGTTCATATTATAATATCTTAAATTTTTTTGTGAAAATAGAAAGCATTGAAATGGAAAATCTTTTGCAGACCTTTTAAAATAAGTTTTGGGATTTTTTCTTTAATTCTTATTACACAAAAACTATGATCATGTACAACTGTAAGGTCCTCTCCCTCTCAGAATAGTGGAGAAGATAAAGAAGATATTTCATGCCCTTTAGGATTTAGGGAGCACAGCTGAAGATGTAGAATGTGTTGGAAGTAAGTGGCCATGGGAGGGGGATTCAGATAAGTGTGAAAAGGAAGAGTTTACACTTGTTCTGCCTCTGTAAAAGTAATCTGTAGAGTTCAGCAGCATTCAAAGCAATTCTGCCATGTTTTCTCCTTCAATGCTACATTTATTCTTTGTAGTGAAAAACAAAACAAAACAATCAAACCCCAAATTTTCCTAGTGGAAATTGAGTTTTGATTAAAGGCATTTTTCTTCAAAACAGACCTGCTTACAAGAAAAATTCTAATTAAAAAAATGAAGGACTGCACATAGGAATCTCACATAATTCACTGAAAATACATTCCATTTAGTAATACTTCTGTCATAGAAGTTATAGTGTGATTTCCTGCTATCACCACTTTCTCCTTCTGGTTGTGTTCCCTAGTAAGACTCAGGCTTCAATGATTCACTAAAGATAGAAGTCCCAGGAGCATGAGGCAATAGTGCATTACAGGAAAATGTATTCTAGCCAGGGAATCTGTCATATGGAGGATGGTAATAACAGAAAGCATGTGAACTACTTTTATTATCAGGCTGGGGTAAAAGCTGTCAGTTTTTCCATATAAAAATGTCTGGTTTTAATTTTTGAAATATTTTAATCTCTTGATTTTCCAATGAAATATAAACAGTTGTTATGAGGGGGCAAAAAAGATGTAATCTGTATCTATTTAAACAAAATATCTACATTTGAGTGTTTCATCCATACAGGGAAGAATGAAGCCCAAATATATAGCAGCTATTCTAAGACAGCTTTAATGATACTTTTTAGAAAGCATGAGAATATTTTTTAGATGGATAGTATGTCATTGTCATCCAGGTTGAAATCTAGGCATTACAAAGTAGAATGTGGAAGCACACATTTCTGTAGGTAGCGGAGCACGGTTTTTTCTGTTTTAATTAGCCTTTCATATTGATAGCCATGAGCTTTAGAAGTCAGGAGCAGAAGTGTAATATTAAACTTGCCAACCTGTACAATAGCTCTCTTAAACTAAAATTACAGTCAAAGAGCCAATGCAAAGAACTTCTGAATGACCCTATGAAGCCAGTGTGTTTACCTATTTATAACAACTTTATGAAATATTAGCCTAATTTTGAATCTGCATAAAATGGGATTAATACATGATATTAACAGAGGAGCTGTCTCTGAGCCAGATTTTACAAACCTGACAAAAAACAGGTCATGGCAAAATTATTGGTGGGAAAGTATAGCCAACATGTAAAGGCTCTTTTGGTTTCAGAACATGAAAGAGGAGCGTTATGGTCCAGCTTTCTCTACTTTGATGGGGAATACTCTGAATTTCTAATACATTAAGTATCACTTCAGCACTTCAGTTATAAACCAAATATCTACTTTGTTTATTGACCTCCACAAAAGAGGATAATAATGGTGAGTAACAGCTCCCAGCACAAGAAGATTCTTGTAATTTAAAGTTGCTGGAACAGGATCCTTAACTGTATGTCTGCAAACCTCAAGCAGCAAGCAGGCAGAAAAGAGCATGTACATCTGTATCTGCTTTGCTTTTTTATATGTCTGCAAACTATGTAATTTGAGTGTCATTAAGGCTATTGTCAGAATAGCAGGAAAACAAATAACCTATTTTATTTCCAATATTGCTTAAACAGATGCCTGACAGAAACAATCCAGGGGTTTCTGAAACTGCTGACAGGAGACAATGATGCATCCAATAAAATGAAAACCTGTACTGATAATTTGTCTAGTCTGATAGTACTACCTTGATGGCCTCAGAGCAGATTTACGTTATTTCCTTTCTGGTTTCCTTGTTAGACGGTGTTTATTAGATTTTAAATTTTTTCATGTGCTTTTAAGTAGCAGCAGTAACACTAGGAGTAGTATGGTAATTCCTAGAGGTCAAAGCTGGATTCTCTACTAATACCCAAGGAAAAGTTTATCTTTGCCTTGAAGGCCCAGAGATTTTATTCACAGTGGAATAAAATGTATAATTATATTGTATGTTGTCATAACAATGTCAGCTTAAATACAACTAGCATGAAAAACAGTAGCAATAATGATGTTCACTGTTGATTTCAGCATACACTAGAAACCTGGGCATGGATCCTTACTATGCTTCTAGAGATCTCACTGAATCCTGTGCCATCATGCCTGTATTAAAGTTAGCTGGAGTATGCCTTTCCGTCCACAGGTGGATAAACGAAATGGATAGAGAGAATGCAAGAATAAATATTAACTCATCAGAATGAGAAGTGTGATAATAGAAAACCTGTTAACTAGATTTTCTCATTTCAGCAGACATTTTGGCAGAAGAGTATTTCAGGGAGGGACCTAGGAAGGGTAATAAAGCAGTGTGATTGCATGCAGCTGGATTTGTTATTCAGACAAAGTCTTTTTTTGGACTGTGGCACTCAGTAGGAGCCCTGTATACAAGAATATACAAAAAAGAAAGATTAAAAAAAAAAAAGCTTAAATGATTGAGTATGGAAAACCTAATATTTTTAACAGTGAATTTTCAAATTGTGTCTAAAGCAAAATATGTTTTTCTTCCCATTAATGACATAAGGAGTCAGTCCTCTCAGTGTGACATTTGCTTTTGGATGGAGAAACTGAAGAAAACATACGCAAAGCGTTAAAATCTTATTCTGGGCATACAATAGTACTAAATGTACATTTCATTGCCAGAAGAGAAATGTCGTGATTCACTGCCCTCATAGTTTCTGAGAAGTACAAATATAAGTCTGATCTCATCAGCTCTGTCTCTGAATCAAACATGTTGCTACAGCCCTTGATTTTTTCCTTCTCTATATTCAGTTTCTTCTGAAACAGATTTATGCCCTTTGCTTCTACATTTCAACCAGTCTGGATATAAAGAAATTCTACTTCAATATGCTTACAAGTTTAGACTGTCCCTTAGCAATAATCCGTTGAAAGAGTTACTCTTTCCATATCAGGACACTTTGTTCTCCTAGTACTGCTGTTTATGTGTGTTTTCCCCTAGGAACAGTCGAGCAGCCTACTGGAGATTTACCACATCTCCCATATGCACTGAAAAATAAATCTTGAGCATGAAGTTTGGCCTGTCTTTTACTTGTAGCAGGTGTTGGCTCACTAGCACTTTTAGATTCCATCCGTCCTGACTAGAAGAACAAAATGTTTTAAATTGGCCTGGTTCTGGCTCTAAAGGCACTGTTTACATATGAGATGGGAGATAAAACCAAGGGATTTTATGACTTTAAAATAAAATGAATGGCTTTAAAAGGTTTCAGGACAATATCTTCTAAGACAATACTTATAAGTCAATGGCACATTGATAGACAAATTATTAAGCACAGACAGTCATATTTCTTATTCCATTAAAACTTACAAGACTTCAAAAACATTCCCATTTCTCATCCAGTTAAAAAAAAAAAAGAGGAAGATTTTTATCACCAAGTTTTGTACAAAGTAGTAGATACAAACTGAGTCCCAAATGGTCAAACCTCTACAGTCATAGCATTCTGCATCCCTCATAATTGTTTTTATCATTGGATTAGCTGGTCTTCACAGCTAGGTTTCCCTTCCTCTCTCTGTCCTTCCCCTACAGCTTTAAACTTTTCCAGTGGAAGCTCTCTTCACCCCAAACATGATGGTTTCAACTTTGGATCAGTCCCTGTTTTATCACCAGAGAACACTGAAAGAAGTCCCTGACTGTGTGTATGTTGTAAAGCAAGCAGGGCTGGAGCATGGCCACCCTACCTGGGCAGGAGTCAGCTTGCTCTCTGATTTGACTGCATCCCGTACCAGTTAGCACAGTCTCAGTCTCATGTATTTTGCCTGGAAACCCTCAACAAAGATGATTTAGTCTGGGCAGTCTTCTGGTGACAGCGCTCATGTGGGACCCCAACAATCGGTAAAGTCTTAGCAAAACAGGGTGGGGGAAAATGTTAGAAAATCTGTAAGAGCAGGACAGCTTTTCCATGTGAATGCACTGTTGCATCTACAAAGATGAATTTAGGTCACACAGTTTGTCATACCTTTTAGACTACATAGAGGCTCATATTTCTGAGCGTCAATCTAATTAAAAAGATAAACAGTCGTGTCACTGTGGCCAAAGGGACGATTTCATTAAGCTTTGCTCAGTTTCCTGGTTGTCTATCAACAGCATCTGCTTCAGGGAAGGAAGATCTGGTGATGCTCTGACACGTGTATGGCTATCTACCTGTTTGAATGAGAAGCCATTGAGAGAAATTCCTCTCAGATGAGAAGGGTGGGAGCTGTGAGTATGGTAGTAAAGTGAAGTCTCATTTCAGCCTCTGGTTGGAAAGCCTTCGAAGAAGTTAATTTAATAAGGAACATCTGCTGAAGAGGCACTTGGAGGATGAAATGGGCCTAATGCCAGATATAAGCACCACTAGTAGTTTCCAGGGCTGGGTTGAATCTGAGCCTTTTTCTTTCTTCCTCTGTGCATCCTCACTTCTCATTTCTGCCATCATCTTGTAAAGAAGAGCAGTCACTTTCCTTCAAATCAGGAGAAATGTTTTAGATTTCAGAAGGGCAAAAGCTCAACAGCTGATCTGTAGGCTGGAAAGGTGCCTGTAAAAGACAAGCTGTGATGTGGGTTAAACACTTTTGGTTTTTTCTTTGTCCTTTGTAATCTTTTTTCAGTAGTTTAAAGAAGTTTATTGTCTAGTTTTGATCCACTCTCCAAACAGTGTAGAGTATTATACCATACTGCAATATAATAGTACTATGATGACATTTTGTACTGTAAACTATAACATATAGTATGATAGCTCTGAATTCAATGTGTTCAGTAGTCTGAATTTTAAATTTCACCAATTCATATGCTTTCCTATGATCTGTGGAAAGTTGATGTGATTTAGCTTGCATGCTGAATTTGTCGTGAAAGCTGGTTTTATGTTAGAACATTAAGTTCTCCCACAAGGAAATAGAATAACTCCTGCTAGTCATATAGATTGTATTTAGATTTACTGGCTAGTGTGTATCATAACATACCCTGGTGTCATCATCTCTGACTACAGTAAAAAATGTGACGGCTTCTCCTTGGAGAATGAGATGTGAGATGTTTCCAGAGTATGCACATCAACATGGAAGCTAGGAAAGGCTCTCACTTCTGTAATACAGCCGTGATTTTAAAACCCAATATTTACAGGCTCCTGCATAGCTTTAACATAGCTTCTAACTGGATTTATCTGGATTTACATTTGCATTTAATTTACTTTTCAATAACTAGAATGTTCTTATTTTAAATGTTAATACAAGGTATCAAAATGATGGCTACAAATACAATATAGACTCCAAAATGACAAAAACCATATACATAGATAGAAAAATTTATTGTTTTCATATTAAGCAGTAATACAGACACATACAGGATTAAATAATAATGTTCTAGAAAATGAAGACTGATGCTTTCAGCCAGGCTGAAAGGTTCAGTCTTGGAAGACTCTCTTGTAAGAAATGGGTTAACAGGAGGAAGGCTAGCAGAAAGGAGCCCATGATCAAATTAGACAACACTAGACTTAATAATATTTGAGAAACCTTTTGAACATATGTGCTTTCTTCTCCTTTATGGACATTTGAAGGGTCAGTAGTTTAACACTATAATTACAGCATGTAGCTATTTTGTTTCCAAATGTGATTACTAAATGCCCAAACTGATTTTCATATGTCTGTAGCTTCATACAATCTGATTTTAGAGGTTGATCTATTTTTGTACCACAGATACATTCAAATCTAATTATAACATAATGATGCCTTATATTTTATGATACAGTAACTTTAGAAATACTTCTTCTTTCAAAATGAGTCTTGTTGATAACTTTTTAGAGCTGTTTTTATTGTTAAGCTCTTATGTACTAGAATAGAGATGAGCCACACTTCTAAAAGGAATACAAATGTGGCTTCCTATGAATTGTGCAAATAAATCAACTTCCCTAAGTTTAATAATTTTCCAAACATGCAAATAATTCAAATTATTCATAGTTATATCAGATTTATTTTCTCACATCCTGGCAGAACAAACTAAGAAGCAGAACAATGATTTATCATTGTGAATAAATTTAACATCAGAAGATTTAGTATCAGATTGTTTCAGCTTCAATTATACGTGAAGGATTAAAAGAGAGTGATTCAGAATACAGTTTATTCTTCAACAGTGTAAAATCAAAGCCCGTAATTTAGATATGTAGCAGACTGTCTTCATGTCTGAAAGAGGAATGTGGCAACAATTACTTCTTGGAAAATGATACTTGATATCAGATCTAGTTAGTAATTAACATTTTGAATGCACTGTAGCACTGAATATTTAAAATTATACGTAAAAAAATTGACAAATAGTACTATATCAGCTAGATCAGTCAATGTATTTATTGGTTATTGGTTTGCATATATGTAGCTTTGTTGCATATGTCAGCAGTCGTCGGTATTTCCGTCCACCAAAACAAGACTTTAAGAGGAGATTTTTTTTATTAGACCAACTGATGCAGTTGGAAAAATAAACAAGATTTTTTGGCACAAACCCTCTTATTTGGGTTTGAAGTGGAAAAAAAATAAAAGCCCTTAAATCAATTAAATATTGTCTCTTGTTCAGAACAGATGCACTGCAATCCGAAGGCCTTCATGTCGCACGCTATAACTACCTGAAAGGAGGTAGTGGTGGGGAAGCTGTCAGTCTCTTCTCCAAAGTAAAAAGCGGTAGGAGAAGAGGAAATGGCCTCAAGTTGCCACAGGCGAGGTTTAGACCGGATATTATGAAAAATTTCTTCACTGAAAGGGTTATCAAGCACCAGAACAGGCTGCCCAGGGAAGCAGTTGAGTCACCATCCCTAGAGGTATTTAAAAGAAGTGTAGATGTGGTGCTTAGGGACAAGGTTTAGTGGTGGACTTGGCAGTTTTAGGTTAATGGTTGGACTCGATGATCTTAAAGGTCCTTTCCAACCTAAATGATTTTACTATTTCATGATTCTATGTCTATCCCAACCTTCTACAATGCATTTTCAGAAGTAGTATTTCTAGGTAGATATGTTGTTCTGTGAGCTTTATTCACAAGGAAGTATAATATTCATAATGTTTCATGATTTCCTACCATATGCTTTCAAAAGCAGAAGCACTTCTACCAATACAATATGGCTCTGATTCACCTCTCAGGTTCCCTTTACTGTGAACCACACAATATCATTCCTGAAAAAGAAAAGGGGTAAATCAGAGGTTATTCACTTTGGGTATAAAAAATAAAACTCTTTCCTGATGGCTCCACAGCAGCTCAAATGCATTTAATCTGATTTAATATCCTTCCTGCACATTCAACCAGTTGAAAGAATAGATTTGGATGAAAGCTAACTCACTAAATTTAGAAAAAAAGTTCTTTTCAAACTAAAAATAAAATCCTTTCTCACATTAGAGAGAATTTAATCAGCTCATGGAGGGGTCTAGGGATTGCCAGAGCTACTTCCAGGTGACGAATGGAGGTGTTCAGCTTGGAGCTCAGGTGTGGGCAGATGGGAGGAAGATCACCATCTCCTGTAGAACTACTAAGTCAGAGCCATAATGAGCCTTCAAATAGTCACGTATGCTAATTGCCATTCATCAGCTTAGCCAAACCATGAGTCTATGAGCAAAACATTGTGGGAACAGTGGTAGATGTGCAAAAAGCACAATAACTGTTTAAGCAAGAGAGAATGAACATAAAAATCTCCCTTAAAAAAGAAATTTCTTAAAAAAGCCCAAAGATTGTGGTTTGTTTTGAGAACTGAATTGCAAAACTCTCCTCTGCCAAAAAAGTAATGTTTTCCTTTTAGCAACTGTCTTCCAGGGGAGATCCCCCTCATATTTGCTTTGCCTCCACGCCTTTCCTCCACCAGCTCAGCAAATAGAATACAGAATACAGAACAAATTATTACCTTCTCTTACATATCTTCACATAACTTATCTCCTGACAAATAGGTTGCCAAAATGCCTAAACTTCCCCCTTGATTTACTGAAGTGAGTAAGGTCTACTTCAACATCAAAGACTTGATTTAGTTTTCGGCTTTGTGTGAGAAGAGTCACATTTACTCATATGAGCTCCTAAAACATATGAGCATTCATCTGAGTCCAGTTTTAAAATCATATCTGCTGAAATTGGATTTGTTTTTTCTCATTCAAAATCTGTCAGTCTTTGGCATCTGTAGTATTCAGTTTAACCAGAGGCAAAATAGACAAAAAAAGGAAAGGGGGTAACAAAATAAGCCTTATAATGTGTATCTTGAAAGAGGGAGCATAGTGAAGATCTCTGCTGCAGCATGAATTATTAGTGTCAAAATGACAACTAAAAAAATGGTCCTGCCACAAGCCAGACTTCCTAAAAACATGAAAGGCTCAGAGAGATTGGTAGGAATTCCTAGAAAACACCTTAATCAATATGCACTGAGCCGACAGTACTGTGTAAACGAGAAGTTGACCATGAGCCAACAGTGTGCCCTGGTTGCCAAGAAGGCCAATGGCATCCTGGGGTGCATTAAGAGGAGTGTGGCCAGCAGGTCGAGGGAGGTTCTCCTCCCCCTCTACTCTGCCCTAGTGAGGCCTCATCTG
>Ga0065711_1006740_pt1 | contig 27795 bp, 25 predicted proteins | sample Hoacrofraction12_FD_59098 | JGI IMG/M metagenome (GOLD analysis project Ga0065711, IMG submission 59098) | Hoatzin crop microbial communities from Cojedes, Venezuela - Epithelial fraction 12 v2 (version 2) | ecosystem: Host-associated > Birds > Digestive system > Esophagus > Crop | place...
CAGGGAGGTTGTGGAGTCTCCTTCTCTGGAGATATTCCAGCCCCGCCTGGCCGCGGTGCTGTGCAGCCTGCTCTGGGTGACCCTGCTTGGGCAGGGGGTTGGGCTGGGTGACCCACAGAAGTCCCTTCCAACCCCTGACCATTCTGTGATTCTGTGATAGGTTGGAATGATAGGTATGACTGAACTTCAGAATCAGATGCTTGGTGTCATTATTGCATGGAGACTTTGATTAATGGAAATACAAAATATCCTCAATATTTGGCAGATTAAATACATCCGTTCTTGAAAGAAAATAAAGTCTTCATCTTATGATGCTCTTTAGTGTCATGATTATGCTAATATAGTAAGTACTAGGATAATGGATTAAAACGTCTTGCAATACGGGATGGTTTTGAGTCTAAACACGCACCAGAAAATTTACAAGAAAAAATGCTGATAAGTCTGAAAGTGAATCATCAGTGGTGAAGGAGCGCAATTATTCTGTGAAAAACACAGGAAGCCCAGCATCCCACGAGCACACTGGGACGTAACAAGCAATCCTGCAGAAGACAGACTCGGTGACCAAATGTTTATCCTCTCAATTGTGAAGTTTCCCACAGTTGAGAAATGGTATTTTTAAATTTTTGAGCAGGAATGGTATATGCATTAATATAATTTCTTATTGAGTTTCTTGTAACACTTGGAAACTGTTTTCTGGTTGGCTGGGTGGTTAGGCTTATGACAATAAAAGCTTTTAGTAAAGGAATTAAAGTATTGGCAAATGGCCTTGAAAGCCTGTTGAGACACGTCTGAGCAAAACCCTTGGTTGCCTCAATATATTTGGTGCGTTAGTAGTTCAGAGTTCTGGTGCCCTGGAACATGCTGGTTCTGGGAGTGTAAGAAGATGGGATCCTGGACTAGGTATAGCTTGGTTCAGCCCTGGCAAAATAGTGAGGTTTGAATAGCCTCACTGGTTTTGCGGCTGTCTTTGCGTCCTAGTTTCTGTGTCTCCCTGCGTCAATACTTGATGAAGTTTTCTTCGTATCAGTTTGGTGAGACTTGAGGTGTTTGAAATGTTTGCTGTAGGCTGGGTACTGTGCAGACCACTAACGGGCTGTGGTAGCAGGCTAAACCTGTATCTGTGGGACTCAGTTGTTTCAGGTACTGTGTTGTACGAGCTGATTTCATGGTCTTTTTGAGGGCAGACTGGTATGCTACAGAAGAACTAGGCCCATAGCTTTGTGCTGCCAAGAGTCTGAAGTCCTGGTACAACTGCCTCAGTTACACGGGTCTGTGCCAGCTTCGTTGTTCATTAGAGACATTGCAGAAACAGCTCAGCTCACTAAGCTGGCAGAAGATCACTTCTTAACCAGGTTAGCTGTCGCCAGGCTAGCAGGTTTGAGTCATTTCAGCGAAGGATCAAGAGTGGGGAGCCAAGGTACAGAAAGGGCTGATGTGGATCAGGCTGAACTGTGCTGAACAGCAGCCTCTGCGTCTTCCTAATGCGGTGTACACGTGTGATATTTAAGATTGCTGTTAATTTTTTTCCTCTGCATTTTAAATGTATTTTGTCTATTTAATGAGATCCTTTGAGAATGAGCACTAAACGTGGAGATGTTGCATTATCCCCTCTGTGGAGCCGTGCTTTGTCTGAAAGGCAAATTTATCAGGAGAGATTATTTTTCAAGAGAGCTGCTGGGATTAATGTCACTCGTCAGTTGCATATGCGTAAAACTACCTGACAGTTTTAAAAACTGTTAAAAGGCATTCTAGTTAATTTTATCAAAAATATTTGAGCTGGGTTTGAGTTTCTTACTGCTGTTATTTAATGCTAATTTCTGCTGCTTAAGTACAGTCATGCTTGGAGACCTAAGTTTATGAAAGGGCATGGCTGCGTACGGTAGTGGAGGCCTGGACCTTGAGGCATCTTGATGAGAGCGCACTGCTCGCCCAGAGGTGAGGCTCGACGCAGCTTCCAGAGTGAGAGCAGCTGGCGATGCCTGGGAGCGCTCTGTATTCTCTTTTCTGGGAGACTGCTGTCTGTCTTTCCTCCAGGCTATAACAGGCCTGTTTGGCTGCCATGGACGTTGTGGAGGCCTTCATGTTTTGGATCTCTGTTCTAGAGTCTGCTTAAATACTTACTTTGAGTGAAAGAATATAGTTGGGAGCCCCATGGGAAGGTGATCTTCCTAATGAAAGGCTCCTGCTCTTCAGAACTTAAGAACAAATATCCAAGGAGAAAGGACCACCAAGACTGGGATAGACGGTCCGCTGCCATCACAGGCTTTCACATGATAGATACCTACTTCAGAAGACTTTGTACGGTATTCATTCTATGTATGTATGGGGGACAAAACATTTCCTAATACTCAGCAGAACTTATAATATATAGTGAAAGATCAAAGACTGCCTGTACAATGTAACACAGGAAAGAAGAAATGTTTCCCTTTAAGAGTCCCAGTATGCTGGTCACAAAGTCTGGCAGTTTTGTTGGGATGACCTGGAGGTGGGAAGGTGTTTGTGCTGTTAATGGCTTTTGTGCGTACTGGTGGTTTGCTCTACAACAGAATAGCACGTAGGACAACGGTGGCCCTTGCTTGATAGCTCAGACCTGAATTTGGACCCAATGAAAAGGTGCAGATTGACATGAAGAGAAGTTTAAATGCAGACTGTTATTTTGTGTGGATCAGATGATCTTCTGGAAACAAGGTTTAAGCTATAGTCAAATAATGTGTAACGTAGGTAATTGCATCACTCTTTCCTTTCCGTTTCAGGTGGCTATGGTAGAAGTTCAGCTGGATGCAGAACATGACTACCCTCAAGGTCTCTTGATAGCCTTCAGTGCCTGTACTACTGTCCTCGTTGCAGTTCACCTTTTTGCACTCATGATAAGTACCTGCATTCTTCCAAATATAGAGGCTGTTAGCAATGTGCATAATCTCAACTCCGTCAAGGAATCTCCTCATGAGCGTATGCATCGGCACATTGAGCTTGCGTGGGCATTTTCTACTGTCATCGGGACTTTGCTCTTTCTTGCAGAGGTGGTGTTACTGTGTTGGGTGAAGTTTCTTCCTTTGAAGAAGAAAACTGATAATCCACTGCAGAGCAACAGTTCTACCATCACATCAGGACAGGCGGCAGCCATTGCATCAACGTCTATTATGGTTCCCTTCGGATTGATTTTCATTGTGTTTGCAGTCCACTTCTATAGGTCACTGGTGAGCCATAAAACAGACAGGCAATTTCAAGAACTGAATGAACTTGCTGAATTTGCACGGCTCCAGGATCAGCTGGATCACAGAGGTGATGCTATCTCCTCAGCTGTTACCCATTTTGCGTAAACCTGTACTTAAAGAAAATAAACCAGCTATTCTGCTTCTGCCTTGTTATGTTGACTTCCCTGTGGATGAACTGGTTGAACTGTTGATTACTGTTTAAAGAGAGATTATAAATGTTGTTCTAACCCTTTAGAGAGGGGAAAAAAAAATGTTGATCCTTCTGTAACGTTGTGGCTGCCTGACGTCTGAAGGAATGGATGGTGGGGCGTGCTTGCACTGCACGTGCATCCCCCCTCTTGTGAGCACTGTCTAGATTGCTTCTTGGTAATGCTGAATAGTGGCTGTATAAATATATGGAAAATAACATTGTTTACTTGGGTATTTGTTAGGGGTGGATAGACAAGCTTTTTTTTTCCTCTCTTTATTTGATGTTGGCATTTACTAGAAGATACTGCTTGTCCGATCCATATTGCATAGCGTGATACAAATTACTTGGGATATGCAGCAATTAGCACTTGGTTTCAGTGCTAGTGCTGTTCTCTCTAGAAAGCCTGACAGATGGTAGAAGTGAAAGCTTTCCCACCACTTTCCCCAGTATGTTTTGCTGCCAAGTAATTATTACTTTACTGATTTCTCCAGCGCCTTTTCCCTGTGGCAGTTACACCTTTCATAACTCGCTAAACACCCATGACTAGCCTTACTGTGATGTGGTATGGCCACATGAATGGGAACGAGACTCTACTCTACTCTTCCTTGGAAGAAAATAAAAGCAATAACTGTTTTAAAGTTCTCACGAGCTGGCACATATTATCTGGAGAGATAGATTTGCCTGTTTCCCATTTAGGAATCTTTTTTTAAAAAGAAGGAACTAGATGGCAATTATCACTGGATAATTTTTTTGCTTGAAAATCGGAACCACTGCTATTTTTTTCCAAGGCAAAGTAGTAATTATTTTGTACTTTTATATTAAAATATATATTTTTAATAAATCCTCAGATACAAGCAGCAAAAGGTGCTTTCTCTGCATTGGATTCCCAAGTAATCAGCTATGCCTTGGTCTTCCTTGTTTAGAAAAGGTCGTCTTCTTGCTGAAGTGTTGTATTTAATAACTTGTTATACCTTTTTTGCTTCCAAAGGACCTGGAAGACTACTTTTCTCTATGTAGATTTATTTATGAAGTAGATTATTTGTAATTAGTATTGCTGCTGACTTTCAGACACATGTCTGTGACAGCAAGGCTACTGTGCCGTTTATTTCCTCTTTAAGCAAAAACTTCCATTTGGCCTCTTAGACAAGAGGTTTGTCCGAGAAGGATTGCAGCAGCTGTTCTGGGCTGCTTCAGTAATTCCAGCTATGTCTAGAGGTGGAAATTTCTGGAATGCAGTTCTTCTGTGGAGCAGCTTTGGGCTTTAATGGGGTAAAAGCTGTTTTTTTGAACACAGACTGAGACAGGTTTCAAGTCTAATGAAACAAAACTTTGACGTCCCTATCGTAACTAACACTGTGGAATAGAAACCTGGGATTTTGCCACTAGACAGGAACAAACATGACAATACAGTGGAGCTGTACCTGACCAAGCCTGAGCTGAACGTGGGCTCTTGCACCCAACCTCCGTCTCAGGTTATCCCGACGCATTTCCAGACTGTAGGAAGTGTCTGCAGAGTCAGGGTGGCAGGATGGGCTTACTACTGAAGCAGCCTCGTGAAGCGAATGGGACTGATTTGTCATGTCAGCACCACCGCAGTGGAAGGTAGTGACAAGGTTTTGCCCGTGATGCATTTGTATTCTGAAAAATAACAATTAAAGAAACCAGCTGGACTGTGTTTTTTCAGTGACATTCTTGCAGGGCTGTTCTTGGTTCACAAACAGAAAACGGCTTTCCACTTGCCATTTTCACAGGTCCTTCTGGCGTAAAGATGCCAAACTGGATTTTCTCTAGCGGTGCCATTACATTATGCTTCAGCTATGTTCCTTTACTGATGTAAGTCTGCCGATGGTGAGAATTGTGACTACGGTCCCACAGGTGCTCGTTGTTAGTAAAGGCATTAATGGAGCAGCATTCCAAAACACAAAATCTTAGTAGTAGGCACAGAATGTATTTTCCCGTCCTTTACTGGAATACTAGTTTGGTTTTGAGGAAAACAGACTCTTAAAAACCCTCAGTAAAGGAAGAAAACCTGGCTCAATATTCACACTAGAGTGAATGGTTAAAAAGATGCTGCCAGGCTTAAAAATTGCACTTTTGTCTATAAATTGTGTACTTGAAACATTATTTTGGATGGAAGTCTGGAAAATATATTTTCCAAGTTGATTTTTTTAAAATTACTTGCTGTCCTGGATAAGTAGCTGAATTTCTCTTTATTTTGTGGATCTTTTACAAAGTGACAGAGAAGCGTGGGGTTTTTTGTTTTGTTTAAGAAATACAGAATTAGAAGCTAGTGGGACAACCTTATTTTTAACTTGCTCAAGCTGGTAGGTTCTGAGCTAATGGTGCTGTTATTACAGCTGCTTTTCTGACTATTTTCTGCACTTTAAGCCATGATATTGAATGTTTCTCTAATTTTCCAGCTGTAGTCATGAAAGTTACACCTTGGGCACAGTCTCATAACTGTGTACCAGAGGCAGTAACCAGACCCAAACACATGGATCTAAACATTAAGAGTGCACTTAGAATTTGTTTTTATCCCTTATTTATACTAATGGTATTACGCATTTACCTCAAGTGTTTTAAACATTGGTTATTGTATATCACTTATTTAGATATACTTTAATGAAATAAAATATACTCAATTGTTGCTGATTATTTGTTATCTCGAGGCCTAAAATATGCTTACTTTCTCTATATCCCTTATCTCTTCAGCTATATTGCACTAATTCTAACTGTATTTCTGAGGATCTCTTGAATGTGTTCAGTTACTCATTTACATCATAATATGAAGATCAAATTGCGTGTTCACACAGGCAGGTATAAAGGATGTAATGTAGTTGACGTGTTTTTCCTCCTGTCAGCACTGCTTAAATCTTGGGACTAAGCATGTTGTATTGTTGTTATTATCTCCAAGTGCTTAAACAGAAAAGTAGGTTATCTTTCAGCCTAGAAAACATGAGGAGAAAAATGAACTGTAAACAAGAGGTGATACTCAGAAGCACGGTGTTAGTCGGATGGACTAATGACCCGTTCTCCCAGGGCCTGTTTTTCACCAGCCAGCTGCAGTGCCAGCTTCCTTCGGCCTTGCAGGTGACGCTCAGCAGCACCTCGCAGATCAGCAGTGCCGCAGCTCTGCGTGGCTGGCGCGTGGTCCTTGCGTCGGGTACAGATGGAGCAGCTGACACAGCGCCATTGAGCGCCAGGGCTCCGTTGCGTGGGCTGGCCAAGGAGCAGAGCTGGGGTGAGATCTGGTGCTCTGCATTCCCAGGGGTTAGGGAGGAGAACCAGCGTCGCATTATGGAAAATGCACAGAGAGAGCAAGTGTAAAATTAATAAAAATATTAACTGAAACATGATCTGTGATGGCTTCAGAAGCCGTCTTGATTCATGGGTATGTATCGGGCTAAGGTTAGGGGGAGTGGGAAGGGGAAATTACTTGACTGTACTTTTCTAGGGCTTTGCTTTTATAGCATATAATAGAAACCCTGTGTCTTCTCTAAGGCAATGTGGAAGACCTTGAAACCAAGAGGAGTGCAATTTCTTTGCAGGAGGAATAAGCCAGGGGAGCTGGGCAAAGAGTCACTCCGCTTGTCTTCCAGTATTTTGCTGCCTCTTTTTTTTTTCTTTTTTTCCTTTCTTTTCCAAAATAATGTGGTGTGGGAGGAGGCCTCTGAGAAAAGCCACCTGCAGAGTGAAGCATACGTGGGCAGCCTTGAGGGAAAAGTGAGGCAGACCATGACATGATAGAGCACAGTGTGGGTTTGAGACACCAGTGAATGAGTAACCCAGATCGTGTTCTTATCTTGCATCTTTTTTTTTTTTCTTCAGCATCCGGTTATTAATTTTGGCTGTCATCAAACATCGCCTGGGCCTCTGCTAAAACACCATCTGGATCAGCTAGTTCAATCTAAATAAAAAGAATACAAATCGGTTACGCAGTGTAATTGAAGAAGCTTAAGGTTTTATAGATCTTGATTACTCGAGCATTAACGGAGAATCTCCCATGTATCAGGACTTCAGTTTATATTGCAGCCTTTCAATTACTGCTTTAGAAACGTTGCTACACTTCCCTAATTGTATTAGCATGTTGAACATCACTTCATCTCCTTGAAATAGCTCTGTGTGGAGTGGTCTGATTCTCCTTTAACAAAACACATTCTTACACAAAACTGGCTTTGATTTGTAGCCTGTTGGGTCTTGCCTGTTGTTTCAAAAGGTGAATTGCAGTCACCCGAGTCAGCATCAAAGGTCACGTGAAAGCGGGAGTCTGCAGTCATGTCACCTGCGTGCGATGGGATGCAGATTCTTGAGATGGAAGTGCCAAAGCCCTGCCAGGAACTTGTCATCTCGCTGACCTGCTTTGTGTCCTGATGCTTTCTGCAGGGTTTGTGTGTGTGTGTGGTGTTCTCCCAGGCAGAAGACATCCAGCCTTTTTCTCATTTATTTTGTTACACTTTCTGAAGCCTTGGCTTCAATAATTATAACAGCAAACATCTCAAGTCCACCATGTTGTGTCTTTCCCCATCTCTGCAGTTATGTTCCAATTCTGCCTTGATGCAACCCCATCATCTATGTGCTGGATTCCTTCAAAGCTTATGACAGTCCCTCTCTAGTGTTCAGCCATTTTCTGTCCTGCGCATCCCCACCCTTTGGTCCTTTCACCTGCTAATAAAACACAGCGGTGCTTCTCCCATGCAGGAGCTCAGGTCCCCGCTGTTAGCCTCTTGCCAAGCGGAAGCTGGCCATTTAGTCCATCTCTGGCTATGGCAGTTTCTAGCGCTCACCCAACATCTACTTTTCTCTAACGGCTGCTTGCGACTGTAGTTTGACAAAGGGTTTATGAAAATCTGAAGTCAAGTTTCCTCCTTTCATCTGTTACTTCCTTCATGTTCTCAGATCAATAAATCTCTTCTGATGGAAAGCACAGTAACAGCAGTGAAAGTTGATGTTTCCTTTTTACTTGTAGAGCAGAACGAAACCAGGTCATAACTTGGGCTTCAGGGAGATAAATAAACAGCCAGGCTTGAATATCCTGCCATAGCAAAATAGCAACTCACCCCAGGGCTGCTGGGCTGGGTTGCTGAGGAGACTGTTCTCGGATGACCTTTGACAAACCTTGTAAAGTAAATATTTTTAGCTACAGAAGTACTGCTCCTTTCACTCTTTGCAAAATCAAGATTGTTTTTCCCTGGTGAGTGTTTGGTGTTTATTATTCTGCACTGCCGTGGGTGTGCCTAGTAATTACAGGATTAACTGGCTTGTCAAAAATGTCTGTGCTCAAAGGGCTCTTGCTATAGAAACCAGATTTGAAAAAACAAGGGAAGCAAAGATCTAACAGCTGTGAGCTTTGGTAGCTGTGCGTGCCCGGTATCGTTTGCAGCAGCCTTGCCCCTGGAGCAGAGGAGGAAGGTAGGTAGCTTTACCTGTCACGGGGCCGTGCTGTTCCCTGTGTTACTGTGTGTGTAACCAAAGCAGCGTGCTGTGGTTATCCAGTGTGGTTCTGCTTGGCGCTAAGCAATGAGGAGCTTCCCCACCTGTATCCTGCAGTAACTGTCCCTTGGAAACACGATGCCTTTGTATTTCATGTGTGTGGCACACAGACCATGGGGATTCAAGCTGAGACTCTTTTGGCCAGCTGTGTCACCTGGAGCCACTTCTGCTCCATCCTAATCCCTGTGCCCTGTCCTCCGAGGGCGCGGAGTGGGGCAGAGGCTCTCCCATCCTCTGGCTCCTGCACCGAAGAGATGCACAAGGACCCGGCAGCTGCAGGGCTGATGGCCTGGGCTGTCCACCTGCCTCATCATGCACCACACCAGGTCTTTGGGAGGGGGACTGGCTCTTCGTCCGCAGCCTTTGTCAGTCTTGGGAGGAAAGGGGAGCAGAGCATGTCAGCTCTCGGACACGCGTCTGCCCGCCCTGGGGAAGCTACGCACACCCCTCTGCCCGTGGGGCTGCTGGACAGGGACAAGACCCCAACTCAGTGTGTCCGGGTAAAGGAAATAGCTGATACTAGCGCTGCAGCTGCTTGGGTTTCGGTAAGGTCTGGTCAGCTTTAGCAGCTTGGATCGGTGAAATCATTTGGTTTTGACGCAAATCCCACCATTGTCTCTGCCTCTATTGTCCTCGTTTCCTTTGTGCTGCTTCAGGTCCCTAAGCAGTTTTGGTGCATGAGAATGGCATTTTTTCAGATGTAGGTGATTAGGAGGCTCCAGGGGTGGCTGGACGGGCTGTTCGTCCCTGCGGGGCCATTTAGGACACTGCTGGTCAAAAGACTGAGCACACACCCCATGAGCTGGGAATGCTACAGAGGTAATGGCTTGGAGAGAGATGCTACCTGGAGAGCTGCCCCAAGCGCCGATGAATGAAAACATCACTAACAAAAATGAAATTGCCAAGCAATTACCTTTGGGATTGGATACTGAGTAGGGGCAGGAGCTTTGTCTCTGCCAAAGTCAATCAGGATTCCACATTTTGGTATATCTTCTGCCCAGATACCTTCAAACAACTGTCCCTTATCCAAGTAGAAAAATTTCCCTGGGCCATGCTTCTTTCCATCTTTCCAGCCTCCTTCGTACTGATTTTCATTTGCTGCAATTAAATACATGAACAGACCATGAGATTTGGTTCATTAAGGGGCTACAAAAGACCGTTTCATTAAGGGGCTACAAATGACACCAATCGACACAGCAAACCAACAGCAGAGGAAATAATCTGTTTGGCTCCTCTTAGTAATTTTGAGCGGGCTGTGGCACGGTGTGTTGTTCTGCTTTCTCAGTGCTCTGTTTGCTGTGCCACAGAGGACAAAAGGCTGCGGAAGACACCTACGCTTGCCCCCTTGGAACAAGAAATGCATTCACCTGCTTTGTTCTTCTCCCGGTGATACTCCTTTTTTGCTGATACACGGAGCGAGTGAGCTCAGGGTTACACTAGTAGCTGAGTCACTCTTCACAACATGAAAAATTATAGGACACAAGTTTTGGATTTGTCACTGCAACAAATCACACAGAAACTGGCTCAAAGAGGTTTGCTTATCTGGGCAAGGAACAGCAGCACTGTCTGATCATTGTCCAGTCAAAATAATCTTGATTTCAAATAATACTTGTAGTTATGTTTTTGCTCAATGAATTACAGCACAAGAATTGCTGTAAGTGTCTGAATGGCTCAGGCAATCAGTAGCAGACTGTTTTTCCAGCTGCATTGCATCTCTTGGCATTTTTCTGCAAGTCGAGAGAAGTTTTTCTGGGCTCTGTGCTGCTCTCCAGGAATCCATCCATCCATCACCAACAGGGAAAGCAGAGCTGCAAGGGGAAGAGAGCAGCCTTGTCCAGGGACGCTGGTTGAGAAGGGGCATCATACCCACGGTGATGTTGGGCCTGGGATACATCCAGGCCACTCTGCTCTCACCAGGAGAGTCCTCTGCTGTCCCTTTTTCCCAGATACGCTGTTTCTAAGCAAAACAATGTGGGAATTTCTGACCAAGTCACTTAGTGGAAATATCTTTGGGTCTCAGCCGAACTCTGCCATTCTTCACGGCAAGAGGTGGCTGAAGTCCCAGGGCACCCTGCACGGTGCCCCAGCAGGAGCTGGGGATTGCCAGAACGCCATAAGGCAAGAGGGAAAACCCAGAAATACTTCTGGGGAGCGTGGCTGCTGGGGTCTTCAGGCAGGGTCTGGTTTAGAGGTTGGAGCCACAGCGGTGGTTATCTTCAGCTTGCATCTGGTGGTGTGCTGATCTGCAACACTGACGTGCCCTGCCCACCAGTGGAAGCAGCTCAGCTTCTGCTCTCCAGCCACCAACAACTCAGAAACCACTGAAACCACAGACCTGGCTGTGATGAAGGGGCCATCATACACCCCCGACCTGGCTGCTCCCATCCGCTCTCCTCCCAGAGCACCTTGGAGGTGGCNTTGCTCACAGCCAAGATCTCTGCAGGCNTGCAATGCTCTGGTTTAAAAGCCATCCAGCAATGGGCTGCAGCAGGGGNGGCGAATCAACGTGGTGCTCCCAGCCAAGCTTACCCTTGCCGGGCACGCTGCCACTACAAGCAATTTAATCTTGAGCTGCAGCTCATCGTGACCTCCACTGAAGAACTCCTTTCACCATCACAAAGCTGCTGGCACATGGGCACACTTCCAGTGGCTGAGCTGAATACATTAAGCTTGTGGGTATGAAATAATTGCTCTGGCTAATTTTAACCAAAAGGAATCCAGCTCACAATCAGTTGCAGGGTACGCTGGAGGCAACTGGGCTCTGAAACGGCGCATCAGCCGTAGCTCAGCCCCGAGGGGTCATCAGTTTATAATGCCAAGGGTGACTTTGATGGGAGCGAAGCTGATTAGTGGAAGGAGTTACCCCTGGAAGCGGATGCTGATTTCATCTGGACAAGCCATCGGTCCAAAGTGACTTTACAGTCAGCAGGGAGAGCGCAGTCATGTGTGTGATGTGCAGTGAAGGTCGTGCTTGTTCCTCCCAGCTGCTTTGCTTAGCTAATCACTAGCCTTGAGATCACTTTCAAGCAAAAAAACAGAATAGATGAATAATCATATAGAGATAACATTTCTTCAGATGTTCCTGGAACTCAGTGCCTTGTACTGCAGAGGGCTAGGATTCTTGGCTTTGGGGAAAAATGTGTAAAACTCCAAGCAAAATAGGGGAAAAAAATGTTATACCAATTTCTATTTTTATGATGAGATTGCCCCCAACATTCCCAATCTGTGATGTGCTTGGTGTTATTTTTGGGAAGGGATTGTGTACTAATGAAACCCCTGCGTTCACTCAACGTAAGCCAGTGTCGGAAGTAAGAGAGAGGATGGAGTATACTAAAAAAGAAAACGTATCTTCTTTTTTGTCTGTGCTGGAAACTGGACTCCTCTTTGGTATGCAGCAGTTAGAAAGTACGTCTGGCGAAGTGCCTGGCTTGAAAAGAGAGATTTGCTCTCCTCTGACCCAACAGTATATTATCTCTAACCCTAACCATCCCAGTCATTTAAATGTAAATCACAGCAAAAATAAGCTTTCATGCGTGTGGGCTTGAGCAATGCAATGCCGGCCCTTGCACAGCCTGTGCTGCCTCCAGTCCCAAACCAGGAGGAGAGGGACGATGCAGGGGAGCAGCTGCAACCCTGACGCAAGGCTGCAGCGGGAGATGTGATGTAGCATCCAGAAATCTGGGTGGCAGACGCATCCGGAGAGCAGCACGACACCAAATAGCTTGAAGGGGGCAGGCAGACCCCTTGGGTGAGGATGGCAGGTACTTACGCAGCCGCAGCATCCCCTGCCCGCTGGGCCGGTCCTCTAGCCACTGCCCCTCGTAGATGGATCCATCCTGGTAGTACATCCGTCCCCAGCCGCTCCGCAGGCCGCGGCTCCACTCGCCCTCGTAGCGCTCCCCGCCAGGGTAAAACGTCGTCCCGTAGCCCTGGAGGGCAGCACAGAGATGCCTGGTTAGGAGCTTCTGTATTGAAAGGGGTTGGTGTTCAATTTGGGGACATTACTTTCTTGATAACGCTACTTCTTTGCTTATTACTGTTACACATGGCTGCTGGTGGCCATTCACGTGTTAAAGGAAATGAGAGGTGATGGTATGGGATTTTTTTTGGCAAATGATTTTATTCCCATGAAAAAATCTCAGGTTTGCATCTCAGTGCGTTATTATTGGCACGATCACTGCTAATATTTAGCTAAAAGCAGGTTTTACTAGTATATAAACCTGCCTGTGGATACGCAGCACAAAAAAGATCTGTCTCTCAACACGGGGATTTTATGCCCTGACAATGCTCCCTACAGTCCAGGGTGCCCCAGGCTGGCGGCTCCTTCCGTTGCCCCTGGGCAGACTGAAGGTCTCCAAGTGATGCTGACCACGGACATGGTTTTGCATTCTCCACACCCCCAAAGAGGTAATGTCCTAACCAGCACCTTGCCTTGCTTCCTTCCACCTTCACAACAAACTAAAGGCAGCCCTGAAGGCTACCTGCGGCGAGACCGGCAGGCGCAGGCAGCGATGCCTCGCGTGCCTCCCTGCAGCTCGGCCAGGCTCCCAGGGCAGCAGGCGTCACCCCGGTGAGGCAGGCAAGCTCTGACGTTGAGCTGCCTCCGCTCTTTGCTTTCCCTCCTGGGGCTTGATGCCGCTGGCAGGTTTGGTTGGTGAACTTCTGAATTAAGACCCCCAGGTGTGTGCAAGCTGGGGACCCCAGGAGGTGTTTGTCTTACCTGTGTGTGTTTGCCATTAAGAGGAGTCCAGAGGTACTCCCTATACTGAGGAGTGATACCAGAGAGCAATATTTGCATATTACTAATGAGTTTTCCCAGAGGAATAAAGCATTAATTTATCTCTGAACAAAAAATAAAGTCAGTTCTGGAACGAACCTGATTTTGCTGAGCATGAATTATATTAAACTGCATGGATGTAAAGGGGTGGAAGAAAAAAATAAGTCTAGTGATACTTGGATGTCATTATAAATCGTTCACCAAAGCTCAATCATCCAAAATACATCCTCAAAGAATGGGAGGGGAAGCTCCCTCCAAGAGACTGAAGCCATAAAGCCACATGCCAATTAGAAGCGTACAAAGCTATTAATTTAACTTAAGAGCAGACACAAAGGCGAACACAAGGTTTCCACTGGCAGATCAGAAAATGTTCCTACAAGGATTTTGCACATAAGATTGCAGTCATTTCTACCAGATGACTTCCTCATTATGTTTCCTTTTAGAAAAAACAGCGATTTATGTGACAGCTTAATTTCCAAAAGAACTCATGTGATTTGTCTAATACACTGTAAAACTCCCAGAAGAAGGTATATTTTCCTGCAGTGCTTATCATACCGGTTCCTCCAACCGCTTCAAGGATGAGAAGAGAGAAAGGGATGGGTGGGGAGGATTAAGACACGGGGTACGAAACCTCTCGTCCTGCTTGGCTGAGCTGCAGGGGAGTCCAGGCAGCGATCGCTGCTCTGCGGCAGCTGGTGGGAGGTCAGGGCTGTAGCCTGGTCACCGGCGGATGGGTGGGATGCGTCCCTCTCCAGAGGAGAGAGGGTGGGCAATGGGGTGCTCTCAGCCACGCTTGGCTTTTTATGAAAGATTGATTTTTACTCTTGAAGATTCCTGGGCTTTCTTCAGGTTCAAATTAAGATTTAAAGAGAGCCCAAGCCTGGAGGAAGGTTTGTTCCTGCAGCTTCTGCCCAGAGCCACGCTGCTGCTTCCCTATTGCCGGCCGTGGGACACGGTGCAGCTCCTGCAGCATCTGACATGGAGAAGTGAGTAACGCCAGAAGTACTGAGGTTGGGGAGGGCGGGGGAAGAGGGCTTAAACAGCAGAGCTTTTGCTCTTGCTTTCATTTTCTTGTTCCACCTATTTGTTTCTCCATAACCCTTCAATTCAGCCTCAGTATTTGAAAAATCAGTATTTTAAATGATCTTCTTGCATGTGTGCACCCAGCTCTTCCCCGTGTTTTGGGGAATGCTGCCTCGCTGCCAGCAGGCGCAGGACATCCCACTTACGCATTTTTTGTTGTTTTTCCACCAGCCTGTGTACACCTTCTTGTATTGCTTGGTTACAGGGTCCAGAATGCTGTATGAGCCATAACCATCCCGCTTCCCGAACTTCCAGTCACCGAGATAAATAGCTCTGTTGCGTTTCCATACCTGGGTGCCTTTACCTGTTTAACAAACAAGAGGAATTACGGGGAGACCATCGCAGTCGTTAGGGGGAGGACTTATGGGGCTGCCGTCCTACAGCTCCATCCCAGGCGAGGTGGCGTTCCCTGATGCAGGTTTATGTCTGGGATTCAGTTTTCCTTCCCGAGTCGGATGCATCTTTAATCTTGGTCAGGGGCTTCCTGTGTGGTCTTCGCTGAACGCACTTAAATCTTTCCAAACCTCAGTTTACTGCTTGTAAACAAACCTGTCCTGCTCTGGCTGCTCAGGACTCGGTCAGGGTCTCCTTCCCCTGCTCTGTCTCCTGCAGCACCCACCACGACTCGAAAATAAATGAATATTCCTGAAGACAAGTCAGAAGCCGAGAGAGCTCCAGGGGCTGCGCAGCCAGGGCACATCCCAGTGTGTGGAGCTGACTGCAGTCTGCTGTGTGTGTAGGGGATTTTTAAACATCTATATTCTAGATATTTCAGGTAATTGCCCCTGAGCACGTGCAAAAGCTCTTCAAGTTACCTATTAGAAATATACTTGAGCACATTTTTGCATGACACATATCAAAAACATATATATGTACACAGTCATACGTGAATGAACAGTCTTCCAGGAGCATCTACAACCACTGACCGCTCCCTGCCCCTGCAAACTTTTGTACAGACATGTAAACTGGTACTTTTTCTCAAAATGGTCTATCTTACCGTGTTTCAAGTTGTCCAGCCATTCTCCAGTATACTGATCCCCATTTACAGCATAGATCGTGTGTCTTAATCCACATTTCTGTGCTTTCCTGTCCCATTCATGCCAGAGAGGCTCTGTAGCTCTAGGATATTTTACAAAGGGCATATTGTTCATGCCTGGAGAGGAAAACAAATAATTTTCCACAATGAATTAGAGAGAAATTACAAGGCAGGTACGGGCAGAACAGTCTATTTGTGAGCTATGTTTTAATATGCACCCGAGCCAGTAATTGATGTCTGGATTTGGAGGGATAAAATAGAGATATAACAAACAGAAGGTATCTAAAAATACTGAAGTACAAGCCAGCACTATCTGAAAATAGGCTCGCAGCATAGCCTGGCCTGTTAGGAAATGTTAAATAAGTCTCAGCAGGTGGGGTCTGTGGTGGGCATCAGTCTCTCAGCCTGCCAGAGGTCTTGGGGAGCACAGGGAAAGGCAGCCCCTCCTCTGTACAGCCAAAACCCTGACAGGCTCCTTCCCCTTCTGCATGAGGCTGGAGCAGTCATTTAAGCAAACTAGAAAATTATTTGTTTGCTAGGAAATATCTCAGGACATTGGAAAGCATTCACAAGATAGTGGATCAGAGAGTTGGCTGGAGTGCCTGGGGCGCACCAGGAGCTGGGACACTTCATACATCCAGCAGTAACGTAGCTCAGACTCCTTTACTGCTAAAAATATCAGTCCTTGAGGTGTCGTGTTGAAAGAGGTCAAAACCACAACGTTTCTATCTACCAGGAAGTTGCAGACTTGCCCAGGTCAGGACAAGCACTCGTGAGTCAAGCAAGCTGCCAAGGAGGTGGCTTCCAAAGTGAAGCATGGTTTTTAAGCATGGAGATCCGGCAGGGGATGACGGGCACAGTGGGGAGGTGATGCGGGTGTCAGAGATCTGGAGGGAAAGGATCAGCGTGGGGGGAGAGGAGGGAGAAGACGCTTTGGCCCATCAATACAGAGAGGACAACAGCGGAGTGCAGCACAGTGGTGATTTCTGGGCATTGCTGGTGGAACGGCTCGCTGTTCAGCACAACGGGAATGCCAGCACGGATTCATAGGTGAGAGTGCTTTCCTATAAACCATAAATAAATGCCAAGAAGTGGCTGTAGAAACAAAAAGCAAGATTCTATGAATGCCGTCAACATCCAGAGCTTGGCCAGAGCTTGGCAGGCTGGGATGTGCTCCAATTTTGTCTCCTGGGCTCCCCCTTCTGTCCTGATCAGCTGGACGGAGCCGTGTCTAATGATTTTTCCGCATCTCTCCCTTGCTGGGTGTGAGCTGAGCTCCCGTTCCTGCTGCGCCACAGGTGCCCAGCATGGGGGAAAGCATGGAGCTTGGGAACAGAGTGGAAAAGAAGGTGCTTCGGGTCATTGCTAGTGAATAAAAACTAGAAATTACATCTAAGAAAATGCAGTTAGCCTTGTCCACATAGCTGTGGGAAATAGCCCTTCAACAGCTATTTGAAGGATATGATTGCTAAAAATCAGTATTTCTGTGTCCATGATGAGCCTTCCTCCCCCAAATGCAGCTGTGTTGTGTAGTGCGTGCCCCACATGGCTCCTTACTGTGGCGCTGCAGGGAGTGTGGGCAGGGCTGGGGAGTGCAGGCAGGGCTGGGGGACCTGCCCAGGTTCTGCATTGTGAGCTCAGACCCGGGGAGGTTCCTGCCAGGCTGCTGCGGGAGGAGAGGGGCCAGAGCGCGGGTTCCCGGCTGGTCGCTGCCCCTTCAGCTGTCGAACGCAGGTGCCTCCTTCACCGATCTCAAGGAGAGGCGGGGAAGTTGAAGACCACCACGTTGCCAACCCTCGCAGCAGATGTTTTGAGGACGGGGTTGTCTGTGAGGGCAGAGAAGGATTTGGCAGCTGGAGTCCCCGGGCCATGCCACTCACCTGGGAGCATCTTGGTTTGAGGATCTACCCCTCAGTACGATGGAGTGGCAGCCCGCTGCAGAAGATGGATTTTCTGCAATGCAAACACAGGATACGCCACAGCTAAGTTTCTCCCTCGTCTTTGGGCCCTGGCGAGGGGGTCTCTCGCCAATATTTGCCAAAGGCTGGGGGTTTGCAGGACACAGAGCCGCATGTTACCAGCTCACATCTGTCCTCCCCTTGCTGGGGGAGTAGAAGAGCTGAGCTACAGCTACGTGTACCCATCCCGACACCAGCTATGACCTCCGAGTGCCTTGCGGCTGTGAAGGGATGTCTCCCCGCTGCTCCACCAGACGGGAGCATCACCGTCCCACCACCGCATCTGACCGCTTCTTCAGCCCAAAGCTTACCATTTAAAAACCCCAGGGAGGACTCCCAGCTGCGGGGGCAGCCCCAGCACCCCGCCATCTGCTCACCGAGGCACAGCCCACGCAGAGCACCACGGGTAACACAGCCTGGCGGGAGCCACCTTCAATTGCTGAATTCCCTTCCCAATTTACGACAGCAATGCCAGGTTTGCGTAAGTGTTAACGTAGTCGGTATTTGCCGCCCTGGATGTTTTCAGCCACCTACTACAAGGGTGTGGGGAGGCTGGCAGCAAGAGGCAGGTGGTGCAGGGCCTCCCACACAAGTTCTGTGGTGATGCCTTGCAGCCCGCAACAGTAGCTGCAGCTCTCGGCACTGACGGCTAGAGGCTGCTGCTCCCATGCATCTCTGCCGCCGCAGCTGCGCTTGGGGATGAGGATCTTAGAGTTCTGTGTCCTCCAGACACTGCTATACGTCAGGTTTCTGGTAAAATGCAGCTTTAGTTTGTTAAGCCCTACAGGAAGCCCATTTTTTTCGCTGGCCCTTCACAGGACTCCAGAGCAATGCAATTTAGCTACAGATATACTTTTTTCCAGCTGCACCTATTAATTTCATAAAGAGCAAGGTGTAAAATTAATCTGGCTGCAGAGAAGGGGCAGCTGACTGTCCCTGGCAGCCCCCTTCATGCCACCACACCACGTCTCATCGTGCAAGCTCTGCAGCAGCTCTGCCTGCGGAGCAGCACCCTACTCTGCCTGACCGTTACCCGGCCCCGAGGGTCCCCAGGTGAGTTCACCCCTTGCATGGACCCCTGCACCATGGCACTGCCCCGCACTGGGGTCCCTTTGCTGGCACCCTCTGGCACAGCCAAGCCATGCCCGGTCCCTCCTTGCCCCCGCAGCGGTGTCTCCAAGCGGGATGCTGTCCCAGGACTGATGCTCAGGGCGCCTTTTGCTGATCTTCTCCAGCGAGAGCAGGGTGCCAGAGCAGCAATGGGAGTGGATGATGGGGAAACCCCATGTGCTTGCTTTGCAAAGCACCCTCAAGTTTGGCTTACGCTCTCCTGCCACCCCCCACCCCAAGAACCACCCCACAGACACCAACCTGCATTGGGTGCCGGCTGGGTGCTGCCGGCTGCACCAGCAGGGTCGTCATAGCAACTCTGCCAAACTCTGGCGCAAAGGGTCACGGGAGAGCTGCCGGAGAGCTGGAAGACCGAGCGGCTGCAGGCAGAGAGGGATGCTGGTGGGACGAGGGCTCACCCTGCGTGCCCCACGATGAGCACGAGCGATGGAGCTGGAGCCGGAGCCGGGCTCCTCTGCTGAGCTGCTCAGCACACACCGATCTCCCAAGTTACATGTCTTTGAGTTAAGGATTATCCAGCAGAATATAAAATGCTGATAAGCAACAAGTGTTTCACCTCTGGTTGTTCTTTGGACGTGCACAGCAGCAGAAGGCTGGAAATGAAAGTACTGTCTATGGTACTGATGGGTAACAATTCAGTCTTGCAAATGTCAGAAGAAAAAGGAGAAACCCCCTGAAAATGCACATCAGAGCTCTTAAAAAGAGAAATCTGAATAAACTTCACACGAATTCCCTCATCCACTGCATTTCTTCCACAGCCACGGCGAGCAGGGATTGCCATTACAGCCTTGTGGGTGAGCTCATTCCAAGTATAAAAACAAAGTTCTTGTCTTAATCGCATGAGCCAAACGCGTTTGTTTATTCTCATCCTTTTACCACTTTTTCTGTGCACAACACTGCAGGCTGGATCGTAAAAATTTTGAGGTTGGTGGAGAATCTTGGGTTGAAACACAGCGCCCGCCTTTGCAGAGGTGAGACAGACCTCGGTCTTCCCCATGGGTGTTCATCCGCCACCTGCAGTGTCTGTAGCATTGAGGGTGGCTTAAATGCTGCGTCCATGCTTGGGTAGGACAGAGGGCGTGAGGAGACGGTGACTACCAGGTAATGCGCAGTTTTCTGCTGCAAGCAGGGAAGGATCTTCCAGGTTTGGTGGTGGGTAGCAGTCAGTAACAGCGAATATAGCAAACAGTGAAACTGTAAGGCTCTTTCATCCAGGACTGTCTCTGGTGCAGTCAGTACAGGCAGGGGAGTTAAAACTCTCTTTCTTGGACCAAGCACGAACACGGCTGAAGGCGAATACTCCATCTCCCATGACACGCGTGAGGCTCACAGAGCAGGAGAGAATGCCACTCCCTGGGAAATCTGGGGGAGAAGGAAAATGAGCTGGAGGGAGGGAAGAGGTGTTCCACATCCAATATGTGTGGAAATGATGGAGGGAGATCCGTGCTGCGGGAAAATACAAATATGGAGTTTCTGGTGCTGGATTAGATGAATTGGGAAGACAGCAGCTGCTGGTGAGCAGGTCCCAGCATCTCCTCTCTGGCTGCAGGGAATGTGCCCGTGCAGCTGAGGGGCTCTGCATCTCCCTAAATCCAGGGAGGCAGGAGAGGTGGAACTTGCAGACTTCTTTAAGCAGGAAAAACATAGAGAAAACAATGGAAGTTGACCAAGTTGGGAAACAACAAGAGAAAATATTTCCTGTTATTAAAAATGAGATTAAGGTGTTCAGGAAGGATTTATTCACACACATACATGTAAATGTATTCTGATTTTAGGCAGAGCCTAAGAATTACCAGGACAATCATTCCTGTGTTTTACCATGGCCAGTTGTATGGGGCTAGAGCGGGGGACAGGGGCCTGTGGAGGCAATGAGAGAAATCCCTGAGGGAGAAGAAAAAATGCTTACTGCAGCCCCAAAATTATAGCCTTAAATTACAACCAGAACTAGCCCCTTCTGGAAAAGAATTAATTATTTTGAATATTTCAGCCATTATATTGCACTGCATTTAACTGAGAATTTGTCAATTAAAACAATTAGCTAATTCAGACAATTTCACTTCTTTATTTTTAAATGGCACAGGTTGCCTGAGGTTTTTGAACTGCAAGTCCAAACTATGTATCACCTAACCACAGCTTTTGCTAACCATAAGTTGTATAAGTATTTGAAGTTCAGTATGTATTTGAAACCATTTTAGATGCAATAAAGACTTTACAAGGATTAAAATAATTAAGCAACAAATTAAAATTCACAAATTGGGACCGAAACCTGCCCTGCAGCAGCCGCTGCAAAAGCCTCTATACCTGGATGCAATGGAGGGAAGCACTTGGTGATGCCTCCATTTCTGGGTTGCTTATTTTAAATCCTTCTGCTCCCAGTCTCTGTGCATTTGTTATTTTCTCTCTGTGGTCCCAGGGTGGGTTATCAGCACCGGCTGGCCTCGCAGACCATCCTGGCCCCACCAAGGAGGCTTCACAGAGCCACTTGTCCAGGAAAAGGCCATGCGTGAGTTTTCTTAGTCCAGGTACAAACATCTGAATCATACTTAATTATTTTGTCACTCACTATTATCATTCTGTGGCTTTTTGTACTACGAGGGTACAGAGCAGGTAAATGTAGGGGTACTCTTCTCACAAAAAAAGGCAAAATTACAACATCTTGAAGAGAAGCCAGTGATATCTGCAGCTTTGTCAGAAATTTCTTTTGTCTCATTGAACTGAAATTTTACTTCAAAAATGTCATTTCATTATGAGAGAAGGAACCCTCTTAATAAGCAAGATGTGTGGATAATTTTTGTAAAGGGTGTTAGATATGTAGAATGTATAATTCAGCCGAAGGGTGAGATACAAGCCCGAACTGACCCAGAAATGCCCTAACCAAATCCTCTTCCTCTCCCAAGAGCAGTCATTCCAAGGCACAACATTGAGGCCACTATGAAAAGTAGGATCAAAGTCCCAAGTTAGGATGGGCTAGGAGCAGAACTTGGTTTTTCCTTGATGCATTTACCCTTGTTCTGGGCTTTCCAGCTAAAATTTGGCCCCAAATCTGCTTCTTGGCTGTTTTTTTTAAATTGGATTCTTGTTTTACTCTCGTAGACATTGCTCACTGCCAATAGCAGCAAAGCCCCCTCCACCGGGGAGTGACAGGGCTTCAGTTCTGTTCCTGTTCATGACATTGTCGCTTCAGTTGTCCAGCATTTGATTAAACCTTACATTTATTAAGACTGAAAGGAAGCTGTTAAATCGGTCAGAGTAAATTATGCTTTAACTCAGCCCGTTATACTGCCAATACAATTCATTGCAGTGGACTTTTAGCTCTCCGCTTTCTTGCAGTCTGGACACACTGAAGAGCAAACCAAGCACAGGGAGGATGCGTGGGGAAACATGCCCAGAAACACGCCATTTGTGGAGCAAGGCCACATGATGCATGATGTGCCTTGATTTTTTTTTGTTTAGAGAGTAACATTTTTTAAAAATTAAATAAACCCAAAGGACCTCAGTATTTTACATCTGAAACCCATTATTTTCGCAATGAAAGGAGACAGCTGCTCTGAGTTGAGTTTGCTATCACAAAGCTTGGGGAATCACCCAAGTGAAATGCCCAAACCAACTGAAAACTGTCAGAATCAATAATTTAAGTTTATTCTGGGAACTTTGTAGCATAAATAGAGAAAAAAACATTTAGAGAAACATATGTTGGAATTCTTTAAAGGTGAAGAATGTGACAACAACATACTGTGGAAGTAGGATGCTCAGATATGTGTTTTATTCCTGCTACATTCAAAAGAAAAGTCAGAGGAAGCGGTGGGAGGGTCCTGGACTCCAACCAAGTGTGTGTGGGGTTTAGCTGGATAAGCACAGAGTGGGTGAAGCGCTGAAGGAGATTCCCCACTGCTCTGTTTTTAAGAATTATTATTAGCAGGATTTAGGAGGGATTGAAGTGAAAGGTTTGAGATGTAAACGTCACTGGTTGACTTTTGCTTAAGAGGCAGCCTTGTGGGAAAGTGACTCTTTAAAACTCTTCCCGCCATTTTGCTGGGAGCAGCAGTCTCAAGATAAAAAAAAACCTAAAGGAAGAATCCTAAATTGTCTGAAATGTTCAACCACTTACATATTCATGCAAAGAAGTCGTGGAAGCTGCTGCTTATGAGATGCCCTCTCCTCACATCTGAGGTCTTTTGCCACAGATTGACAGCTAATTGTCTCTACTTAACAACCTGCAAGGAGACTGTTCACAAGTCACCCAAAGCTGAGAATTGGTTGCTGCACAACTGTAGAGTGCTTTGCAGGGATATTGTTTAAAACAGGAGGATCACAGTACAAAGATGAAGGCAGATAAATTGGGCCATACTTGAGCTAACACCTCACTGCAAGTCCTTAACTGAGGAATTAATCCAGATCACAAGATGAGTCAGCAGTACCAATTTCCAGTTGAAACATGTGCCAAGTATTTTATTTATCATGGCTTACTGTCACCTGATGTTAGAACAGGGACTTACCCACATTTATATTTTGTCCTTCCCCATCTGCACTGTGCTGGAGAGAATCAGTTTTTCTAGGACAGGGAAAACCATCTAAGGAAACCGTCTCAGTTATCACAAGAGAAAAGAATGAATGGAATCTGTGTTCAGAAACAGTCTGGAGGGCAAAGGAGAGGAGCTCACATGTGCCTGTACATATACAACTACATGCACTCGAACAAAATTTAACACCAAAAGAACAAACAGTCACAATTTTGCTGTGATCCTTAACTTGATTTTTTCAATTCAATTTCTTTGACACGTTTCCTGGCAGCAAATGGTTGATGAGTTGGGGATTAAGGTACAGGCAAAACAGGGATTTTGTATTTGTAGATGTGCTGCATAAAGGCCTTGGAAGACCTCTGGCAGAAAAAGCCAGCCATTCAAAAGCTATAAGTTTAGAGTTGCAAGATACATAAAAAAAAGATTTGCAAGATACATAAAAAAAGATAGTCAAATTCAGAGGAAAGGCACCATTCATCATGTGTTGACACAAGTGAAAGTCATGCTTTTATAGCCTTAAATCTAAAGCAGCTGTCTGCTCCGGAAATCCAGAGTGATACAGCAATGCTGGGAAACAGGGAAGGAGCCCTCATGAGCCTCCTCAAGGTCAGCCTTCTGCTCGGGGCTGGATGGAGAAGACCAACTGACCAGCTTCATGCTCAAAAACAGATGAAGAAGGAAGAGCCTGTGCAACGCTCCTGGCCCCAGTAACACGGGTAAGACAGTGTGGCCCTGTTGCATGAAGGCACTGGTTGCTTTCTGTACATTTTAACTTCTTGGGTAAGTTGCGTTTAAGGCACCTAGTTCAAGGAAGCCACAAACCTTCTCTTAAGAAGCCTCTCACTGCTTAAACCTGCACAGCAGCATTTCTTGCCTCTGCAAAATGATAAACTGAACCAAAATCTCAACTAAGAGGGACAGATGGGGATGTAGCCAGACAGTGCAACTGCCCAGGCTTTGTTTTCTATGGTGGGTAGAAAGGCATCCTTGAAAATCGAGTATGAAAACTGTATGTGACTGGGTTAATTAGCTGTTGACTGAAGAGCATGTGTGGTTTGTTTGGCAGGCTGTAAGGAAAGATATGCAGAAAGAACAGAGACTCTTCTGAGATAAACCAGGCTCCAGAAAACAATGCCGGGCTGTGGGAGCCCCATCCCAGGGTATGTGCTTGGGGGAATTTATCCCGTGCTCCAGCCGAGCTGCAGAACCTGTTCCTTGCGCAGGACACCACAGGCGAGGTGCGGGACTCCAGGAGCGCTGGCTGCACAGAGCCCCTCTCCCCATCCAGGGCCGAGGGGCGGGAAGCTGCCAGGGCTCTTCTGGGCTCTTAAAATTCCCTCTTGAAATCCTTAATCCAGCTGCTAAAACAATTTGCACTCCTATAATAGTCCAGTAGGGTCTTTAATTGTCCACCGAGTGCAATGGGTTCAGATATTTAGGGGTTACCTCAAACTATATCATTCCTATACATCTTTTCATAATGAGGGAATTTTAACAATATTTTTCCCCCAAGATCAGCATTTAATCTGGACAGGGAATGTCACGCACAAAGACTGGATTTTTCACATCTTGTCTGTAGGAGTTGCTCCTGGAAGCAGACAGGGACATCAGTCAGCACAGCCTTACCAGACACAACCCCTGCTGCCCTTCCAGCCATCCCTTCCCCATGCCCCTGGCCTCGGGAGCAGGAAGGTCTGACTCAGGTTTACAGTTTTCCACAGGTATGGCTGGGAAGGCTTTCTGGATTAGTGCACACCCTCTTACTTCTTGCAGAATCTGTGCTAAGGAGACTGACAATTTGAAAACTTAGCACAAAGTTAAATGGATGAATGTTTATAAAGATTTTTTGAGTCTCTTCCTTCAAGAAATCTAGTTTGGGAGCATGTTTTAGTTGTAGAAATAGAAGTTGCAAAAAGCCTGAAAACTGAAAGAGAAGTTAATAGTTGATAGAACATGGATATGGAAACTTAAGTCACTCAGGACTATAGACAGGGATATATATGATGTAATTTTTTATTTTATGACTCCTAATTCAGACATTAGAGTCCTTTTAAAACTGACAGATCTAATTAAAATCTGCAGTTTCCACTCTTAACAAGTAAAATTAGATACACTATAATAAACAAATTCTCTAGTTCTAGTTAAAAGAAAAAAATCAGTTATCTTACCTTGCTTTCGTTTTATTCACAAAGATGTGATTGAAATAATAAGATTATACAAACAGCTATCATCTCCCAGGAGGTGGAAAGAGATTACAGGTAATTCTGAAACCTTTTGTAATGGCATAACATTCAATACTGGTAGAACCAGCTGTACAGCCAGCCACGCTACACTTGCATTATGTCTGTTTAATGAAATTCTTCTGTGTTTTCTGTTTTAAAGAAAATACAGATCTCTTGAATGGATATTAATAATTAGCATGTCTTTAGTTAAAAGACCTTGAAAGAAATCTTTTGAGGTTATAATTATACACAGCCTCGATATGCGTAAGAATTGTTCCTCGTCAAGAGGTGTAGGGGAGAGCTAGGAAAGCTTTGGTCTGGTGATCCCTCAGTGCAAGGCGTTTCCTGGAGAGTTCCGGGGCCAGCATGGCTCCGAGTGGGAAATGCACAACATTTCCTGCCTTTGTATGCGCAGCACCCACAGAAACACAGACCATGGCCCTAACGAACATGTCATCAGGCTGCAAAATTACGGCCCAGGGCAAATATTCACAAGTGGTATTAAGAGCTTTCTTCTGTTCTTTTGAGGCTTATGCCTCTGGAATGAAATGAATAGTTTTAAGGGTTATTTACAATTTAGGATGTATTCTATAAGTACTGATGAATTCTACAAGAATTCAGAGCACGCGCAGTTCAGAGTGAGATTTAATAAGCAGAGCAAGCCCTAAACAAGTGCAGCTACATCTTAGTGGTGGCTCTGTGATAAACTGAGGTGAGACGACAGTGCAAACGTGGAGGGCTTATTTTCACATGGGAAGGGACAATAATTTTGCTGGTAGGGAGTACTCCAACCTTGTGGCAAACTGGAGAGTTTCAGCATGTATCCAGCGCAGAATTAAAGCTGTGATCCGAGATGTGGTTCTTTCTCTGTAATCCAAAATCCTGCAGGCTTCCTGCAACATAAGGTCTCGTTACACATGATTGTGGATAAATACTGCAGTTCAGGGAAAATTTAATACAGACTTAACAAACTCCTGTGACATTTATACTACTTTTATGAGTTTATTATTGTACTTCAGGATGGTGAAGGCCTGCCACAACACACCTGTTTGATCTCCAGACAATTGCGGACCTCACTGGAGGAACCTGAAGGGACAACGCAACGTTCCTGTGGCTGGTGGCTGTTGAATCAGCAGAAATCCCCAAACACTGCCAAGTTCTGAGCAGGTTTCTCTGGAAACCGAGCGCCAAGGCAGCAGGTCATCGACTGCATTTCAGGTGTCCACCCACACATGTATGAAGAGAACATACAAAAAGGGAACAAAACGAGCAGACAGCACTAACGTGGACCTAGAAAAGAACGAGGGACAGCGTGCACACCGAGGAGCGTCTCTACACCAAATGTTTTTGGTTGGTTGTGCCAAACCCAAGGAAGCAGGACCCTACAGATGGTCTTTGTAAAAAGCCAGCATTGCACTCACGATTTTAACCTGGCTTTGCTTGTACCTTTTTTAATCGCTTCCTTTCCCTTCCTTTTTTCTTCCACTTTGCCTATTTCCCCCCTTTTTGCAGCACACCCACACCACAAGAAGCAGGGTACCAGCATCCACAGCCTTCGCACCCCCTGCCCATCCCACCCACGCTGTGTGCTGGGCGTTCCTCTCACCATCAGCCCCTCAGAGCAGGGCCGCGCACTATCGCACTTGCACGGCCCAGAGGCCATCAGGCCCCGCTCCCGGTTTGGCAGTCCTGCCGCCAAGCGGGTCATTATAACAATAATCATAAAGATGATCAGGAATCGCCTCGTCGCTTTCTCTCTCTGATACGAAGGACCCGCCTGCGCGCTGGCCCCAGGCAGGCGCTGCTGGGCCGGGACGCCTCACCCCGGGGCGCGGTCCCCTCTGAGGAGACGGTCCCCGCGGCTCCGCCAGCGCCCACGCAGGGTTTAACCTCTCCCCTCAGCCCCACGCAGCGCGAAGGGACCCGCGAAAGGCGCGGGGAACCCCCACGAAGCGAGCGGGGCCGGGCGGGGCAGGCGTCTGAGGAGAAAGCTCCTCAGGCGGGCGTGGGCGGGAAGCGGCTGAGGGGAGCCCTCGCCTCAGGCGGGCGAGGGGCGGGGCGGGAGTCGGCGCCCAGCCCCGCGCGATGACGTCAGGGGCGCGCGTGGCCGGCCCCCCCCCGCCCCCTCCCCGCAACCCGGTGCGTGGCTGGCGCAACCGCAGCCGGCAGAGCT
>Ga0065711_1032201_pt1 | contig 27794 bp, 46 predicted proteins | sample Hoacrofraction12_FD_59098 | JGI IMG/M metagenome (GOLD analysis project Ga0065711, IMG submission 59098) | Hoatzin crop microbial communities from Cojedes, Venezuela - Epithelial fraction 12 v2 (version 2) | ecosystem: Host-associated > Birds > Digestive system > Esophagus > Crop | place...
TGGGTTTTGCTCTGGGATCTTCCCCCCGCCTCCTCTCCCTCATTTATTTATTTATTTACATCCCAGCACATTACCTAATCCCTCCCATTTTCCATGGCTGTCACAACCCCACTTCCACAGCCAAGACACGACGGAAAATATGTTTGATTTTTTTTTTCTTTCCTGGCAGGTACCCGATTTCTGTTTTTTTCAAGAAAAAAAAGCCACCATCACTTCTCTCCAGAAATGCAGCAGCAGTCCTGGTTCTCCCCGTGCTCATCCCCGGATGCCTCCCTGCCCCGGCAACTTGGCACCACACGACTCCTCCAAGGAGCCAAAGGCTGGGCAAGAGCTGGGCTCTGTAAGGGGAAAGGTGAGCGTTCATTGTTTCTTGAGGAAGGCAACAGGACCTGGTGGGTAGAGAAGGGGGGTCCCAGCCAGAACCACTGCCTTTCTTTTTATTTCCCCCCTCTCTTTAAAGAGATCATCCCAGATAATTAATTTCAGCTCATTCTGTCTACCCAATGGGAGCAACCAAGATGTCAGCGTCATGACACCCAGAGCTCTCAGGGGGATAAAACTCCTGCATGCCTTCAACCAGGTAAAAAAAGAAAGAGCAAAATGTGTGCTCTCACTGATGAAAAACCTCGCAACCCCATGGGGGGACACCAAGACCCCCAAAGGTGAGAGCCATGGGGAACCAGTCCCATGGCTCCCCTGCCCCCTGAACCTACATCGCCTCCTCCTCTGCCTTGTGTCCTCCTTTTCCTGCTGCCAAACGATTTGACACCCTAATTACAACACTTCAGAGGGCTGTATAATTAGCAGGCATCCCCACAGCGCTCGATTGCAGAGGCTGGGGAAGAGGGGCCCGATCCTTTTCCTGCTGAGGTGCCCTGCTCACAAGGGGAGCTGGTGCTGGCTCACAAAGGATGGTCTTTGCTCAGCCCCTTGCAAGGTTGCAAGGAGAGGAAAGGTCCTTATGCCAAAAAGATGGGTGGGCAACATGGACACCCCAACTACCCTAGGCATGCCAGAGCAGGGCTCTGGGCAAGGTGGGTGCACTGGGGGCTCCCTCTCTCCCCCAGGGACCCAAGGGTCAAACTGGGTGCCCACGACCCTGCTCTGACCTGGCCAAAGGGCACTGAACTGCCACCACCACGCTTGCTGCAGGGTGTGAAGCTCTGCCCAGCAGCCTGGCTCTCCCTGGGAAGGACCAGCCGGGGCTGCTGCCAGGCTGCCCGGCCACATGCAGACAGGTCCAAGCCATGGCCACAGGCTGCATCTGCACCCAGCGAGGAGACAGACTTGTCCCACCGGAGACCCAAATTGGAACAGACAAGCAGCGGAAAATGGCCTGTGAGGAGCCTGGAGCGGGGACGGCAATATCAGATATCAGCCGAGCAGAAGGGGCCGGGAAAAGGGAGGCAGCGGGACCCCTGGTCCGAGGCTGGACCACCCCGCCAGCATCTGCCTTGTGGTGGGGAGCCTGATGAAAGCAGAGAGGACACGGGCACGTCCTGCAATGAGCAGGATTGACACCCAGGTAGGAGTAAGCCTGGAAAAGTGTGAAAAATGGGAATTGTTGAGTTGGAAAGCACAAGGTTAGAGAGGTGAAGCAGGGAGCTGCATCCTGGGGAGAGCAGTAAAGACAAAGAGCGCTGGTACCATCACTACGGGGCTTTGCAGCATGCAGGGAACCCACAGATGTCACAGCTCCTCAATGACCCCAACCAGGCCACTTCTCTGGGGCCCTTCTTTCCAAGTGACCCAAGAGAACACGACAGGGCAAGACTCATCCAGCAAGACCTTCCCAGGAAGAGCCACCAAGAGCGATTTGAGGATTGCCCCCAAATTCAAAAGCTTCAGCTGCAGCTGTTTAAGAACCATGTAATATTCTTCACGGAAAGCAGCTGGATTTCTGCTAATTTAAGCCAAACCTCTCATGTGGTGATAGTTGGCATGGTCAGTCCTCCTGTGGACGCTCAGAAACAAACAGAAAGAAGAAGAAGATGATGCTGAAGGTAAAGCAAAATAACAGATTTTAAGTTTGGGGTTATCCTCTTGGTTTGCTTTGTTCCCTTTGATTTTCATTTCTCACAATTGTGGAAGCCAGCGAAGCTGAGACCTAGCCCCATCCCTGGATATAAGCATAGAAATTGTCGTTTTGGCCTCCGAGTTTAGTAAGGGGGAAGGATGGAGCTGCTGGTTTCTTCTGCTGCTCGGCTGCGTTTTGGAGGAGCGCGTGTGACTGGGGAGTGCCCACAGGCAGAGCAGAGCGTCGTCAGACAAGTGAGCCCACCGCTCATCTGCTGCGCAGCTGCAGGGGAGGGCTGTGTTTGCACACCTAATGCCTGGAAACGCTGGGGCAGGAACACCGGAGGGGCTGGGGGGCATTTACAGGCTCCAGCCCGCACTGGCCACGCTCTGCAGCAGGGAACCCTGCGCAGGCACAGGGACACTCGTGTCTTTGCTGGTGCTTGAACTGTCTCCGCTGAGCTCTATGTTGGTGGTAGTTGCGTGTGCAAAACGCACCGGTCCTCGCTCTCAGCAGGCTGAAAACCCATTGCTCGTGCAGCCCCTCGCTGTAGCTGCTGTTCTCCCTTCTGTCCCTCCGCACCCGCCCCTCTCCGTCCTGCCCCGGCCATCAAAGCTGCTGGCTGCCTGTTATCCTCCTCATCCTCCCTGGAAATGGCAGCGATGCTTATGCAAACTAGGAAGCAAAGGCTTTACTGTGCTTTTCCATCGTGTGCAAACGGCTGGGGGTTATGTGGAGCCGATGCGAGGCTTGCGCCAAGATCCAGCTTTGCAGCCCCGCTCCCAGTCGGCCGGCTGGACAGATGAGCCAGTTTAGAGTTTCAACCACAAGCCACACGAAAGAAGAAACAAAACAAAGTGGCAGAGAGACTGTGACCTGAATTCAACTTTGGGGGGCTGGTGTCTCTCCGTTCCTGCATCTTGCCTTTGTTTTTGAGGGGTGATTCCGCTCCACCCCTGCTGAACAGCCCACGAGCTGGCACAGGCGGGTCTGTGGAGCTCCACGTTTCTGGTGTCTCTGTAAAACATCCCCCTCATCCTATTCCCGCAGGCACGCTGGGCTGATGGCCCAGGAAACGCATTCATTTGAAATGCAGAGCTTGGCCCCCTCTGAGGCAGCTTCCTTCCCAGCTCCCACACTGCAGAAAGGTTTCGATCGATCTAATCTTCGAATAAAACCTCCTGCAATTCTTGCAGGCTTTTTTTTCTTGTTTCCTTTCCCGTTTGAGCTGACAGCGTCAGATCTGTATCTCGCCAGTGAGACACAGTCTCGCTTCCACCCCTGCAGCCTTGCTCACTATTCGGAGGTTGCCCCAGAGCTCCCCAGCAGCGAAGGGATGGGGGAAGCATGGCCAGTCCCTTCCTCTGCCCTTGCCCACTACCTGGGGCTGCTCTAGCGCTGGGGAGCCAAAGGAAATACCTGACATTCCTACTCCATGCTCTCATTTCTCAGGCAGGCCCCTCACGGCCGAGCTCACTGGGCTCCTGTCTGATTGTTCAAGGAGATTTTCTCTTTCCAGGAATGCCATGGTCTCTGCTGGTTCCTGTCGCTGACCAGGCAGGCGGCTCTGCCCGGGGTAACCTTGCAGGCACAGCGCAGCCTTTGGAAACAGGAGGGGGGATGGAGGAGGATGGAGGGGACACGGGAGTGTCCCGCTGCTGTGCGGGGGTCAGGCAGCACCCCTGCTGAATGGACAGCTGGGAGAGAGGGATGGTGCTCGACTCGGGGGCTGCTTTTCCTTTCTGTCCTGTGTTGGTAAGAAAAGGGAAAGGAAAGGGTGTCACTTCTTTATTTCTTTATTTCCCCCTCTGCCGCTGCTGGCCGGCAGCTGTGCACAGCTCATCCAACATCTGGAGTCTCTTGGCCACCGGCTGGGGCTTTGGAGGACGTGTGCGCTCGTGCACACACTCGCTGAGCTGCGGCACGCCGGGTTACGGGAGGAATGTGACTCCGGCCGGGGGAGCGGGGAGCTGTGCCGCCCTGCGCAGCCAGCCGCCGGCTCCGCCGTACCCCTCCTGCCCGCAGCCAGCGGGACGGCAGACCCTGCCCAGAGATGGGCGGCCTGGGGTGTCTCGGACAAGGGCAGAGGTGCCAAGGTCTGCCGGGGGCTTTGTGCAGCCCCTAGACCGGGTGCAGGGCTGAGACAGGTGAGCCAGTGGGGCCACACTCAAATTTCCATTCCTGTCCCCCTTGCTCCACTCGTGGTTCCCAGATGTAGGAGGCAGCGGCCAGCACGAGGAGCATTCCTGCAGCAAGGCTTGGGAGAAGCTCAAAGCCTGGGGAAATGCACAGCCGGGACAGGGGCTGCTGCCAGCATCTCCTTAGTGCTGTGGGGCTGGCAAGGTCCCTCTGCCATCCCTGGCAACCCCAACACCCTTCTACCCCACCAGCCGCCACTCTGGGGGTGTCTGAAGGTGGAAAACATCCAATTGCATGTACTGAGCGCAGCATGGAGACTCCGGGGAAAATGGGGAAAATCCTCTAGGTCTGTGTAACAGCCAATATGAGGGCTGGGAGGCAGCTGGATGCTGAAATTTGGGGCGTGCATGCTCATGGGACCCTTTTTGCCGTACTGGCTATGGCGCCAACTGTGCCCACCTTCGGAATGAGGCGTTTTGTGGCCTGTGGGTTGCTCAGCTGTAAGCAGCAAAATAAAATTTTGCCCTGAGTTTTGGAGGGATTTTGCACCACTGAACCCACGCTGCCGTTCACTGCACCACGGGGCTCTCGGCTGCTGTGTCCATGGAAGGGAACATGGTCCGTCTGTCCACGGGCACTGGAGCAGGGCAGGAGCGGCTGGGAACCCGCTGGTCCCCTCCGGTGCTGGCGCTGGCCGAGCAAACCCTGGCTCCGCTCGCCTTGGCTGGGGCCGCAGCCTATTTTTGGAAACTCTCGAGACTTCCAGGGAGGGACCCGCCTTTTCTTTCCCTTCATTCATTGATGGGGTCATTTTGATTTGTGACGTGTTTGTGCAGGGATTTTTTTATTGTTATTATTTATTTATGTCCTGCCTTTTTTCTGTGGCATCAGAGAAGCGGAGCCGAAACACAGCCAAGGCAGACGGGAAGCCTCGGGCTCGCCTCTTTGGGAGAGCAAAAGCAGCCAGGCCGCAAACACGGCGGGGACGTGAGTGTCTCTGCCACGAAATGTCTGTTCTTTGTATCTCACTGGTGGCATTTGCCAGATTCGGGGATGCGGAGAGAAGGAGAGAGCCGGCAGGCTTCCACCTGGGCCACAGCCTGATTCCCCACTGCCTGGCAGGGACACTGGGAAAACTGCAGTTTTCTATGAAACTGGGCTCCAAGACTGAGCCAAAATGGACCAGCCTGCCTCTGACTGGGGACATTGGACTACTTATTCCCTTTGCCACCTACTCCACAGATTCCCAGCCCAGCCTTTTCCTTGCTGGGGGTCTGCCTTCTCCCTGCTCCAGGCATCCTATGTGACACCCAGATCCCATTTCTGGGAAGACCCTAATTTCGCAAGAATTGCCCCAAAACACAGATGCAGCTGTTCTACTTGGGATGAGGCAAAGGACTCGAAGAGCTGGGTCATGACAGACCTGACTTTAGGAGCAATTGACCCTCTCCGCTATGATGCGGGTTCGACCTTGACCTCTCCGGTGACAGTGGTGGAGGGCAGAGAGGGCTGCCCGATTTGTGACCCGCTGGAGATGGTGACGCTAACTTGGCTGTCCAAGGAGAGCCAAACTCCTGGCCTGCCCCAGAGGATGGCTAATCGTGTTGGGGATCAGTGGGATGCTCTGTGAGCATGATGCCTCACACAGCCTTGGTCACAGGTCCCATGTCTCTGCTGGGGTGTGCAGTCTTCCCCAGGGACCCCACCTCCCCCCAGCATAAGTGGGGAAAGCAGAAGGGGCAGGACTTTCCCCATGGGATCAGGGCTTTATCCAGGCTGTGCTGGTACAAATCATCATGGCAGAGGGGCCGGGGAGACCAATGTAAGCCCCAACCCCCTCCTGGGCTCTCCTCGTGGAAGGGATCATTGCCGGTGGTGGGATCACCCTGGCTGGTGACCATCCTCTGACCCATGCCAGGAGAAGGGACACCAGGAGACCACACCAAATTTTCCTCTTCCCAGGGCTGGCTTGCCCTTCCTCTGTGCTGCCGGCATCCCGTGCTGCGCAGAGGGGCTGGCAGCTCACCTGGAGATTGGACCCCCCCAGTGTGGCCAGCTTGGCAGGGGTCCTGGCCAGTGTGGTGCCGCTGGGCTGGCCTGGGGCTGGACTGGGAGCGGAGGCAGGAAACATGAAAGCAAGCTGGGCTGTGCTTGCCAGTGCTGGAGCTGCAGCGTGTACAGGGACTGCCACGTCTGTGAGCAGGGACAGCAGGGCCTAAATATGCTCCTTACCCCTTGCCCCCCTCTTCTTCTTCTCCATATGGCCTCTGGGCTCACAAGAAAGGGGAGAAGGGTCTTGGGGAAATGTCTGGATGAACCCCAGGGCCATAAAGCCCTGAGCTCATCCAAGGAGCTGCGGTGGATGCTTGGGTTCCCATGGTGAGAGGAGTGGGGAGTCCTGGGGGTGTCTCTGCAAGGGTCCCGCCCTCCTGCCATGCTCCTTGTCCCTGCACCACTGCTCCAGCCAGGCATCAGGCTCTACACTCCCAGCCACGCATGGCAGGGATGGCCCTGCACCATGTCCCACAGCCACCAGGTTTTTTCCCTCTAGGGAAACTGTATCCTTGGGGAAAAGTGCCACCAGATTCCCCGGTAGGAGAGCACCAAGGTCCTGCTCAGCTAAGGGGATTGGAGGTGGCACTGGAGCGAGTTGGCTGGTGGGGAGGCTGATGGGGGCAGCCACTCTGCAAGGACACAGTAAGCAAAAGCAAAGCTCCCAAGCTCCGTCTGCAGGACTTTGACATGTGAAAGTGTTTATTTCATCAGATGGAGATGGAAAAACAAAGCCCCAGCAGAGGCGGTGGAACAAAATCCCCCACAACAGCCTCTGGCCGGGAGATTCCAGCTCCCATTCCTGCAGCACTCTTCTGCTTGGGACCCAACACACACGAGGTCCGCGGCTCCAGCCCCTCCAAGGAAACAACAAAGACCAGGGAAGGGCAGTAATGAGTCTGCGAACAATTAACACGCAGTCCGCTCAGTTAACCTTGGGGTAAAATTGGGACTGGTGATGCTTCTCCAGCTCAGCGCCAGAGAAGCTGTGAGTAGGCTTTGGTCTCAAGAAGCAAATGCAATAAAATAGTTGAAATATCTCTAAAACAGTGGGATGGAGTGGACAACAGGGCAGAGGGGAGCAGCAGGCAAGTCCCACAAAATGGCATTAAGTGAAAGTACCTGTTGAAGTCTCAACAGCTGATGCATCTCTGCACCCTCCTCTTCTGGAGATGGGCTGGCAGAGGACTGCTGGCGCAGGACTTCTATATTCCCATCATGGGACATCAGGCCACACAGTATTTGCAAGGCCCTTTCCATCGGAAGAGCTCAGGGTGCTTGGCATGTTCTTGGAGGTGCAGGCTTGGAGAAGGGCAGCCAACTGGGGCCCTCCGGGGTGGGACTTGCGCCGCCCCAGCAGTCAGCTGCATTGGCTAGGAATAGTTACGTGACTTTCCCAAGCTCCCCAAGTGACTCATAGACAAGGCTGAACCAGATGTCAGAGTCATGACTCTGGGACTGACTGGTCTTGGGATCTCCCAACTCTTTGAAAGAGCAGATGTGTTGAGAACCGGACTTGGCATAAGTGTCTGGGTTTTGGAGCAAAGAGAGGAAGGAGGTAAACCAGAGATAATGTCAACTGCTTGGAGGTGGTGAAAGGGCCCGTCCAAGGTTCAGAGGTCAGGTGCATTTCTGTTTTGCCTTTTACACATGAAAGCAGTCAGACAGAGAGGCTCTGGCTCCAGGGGAGATGTGCAGTGATGCTCGTTCCAGCCCTCCTCACGCGATCCCACTGCTCCAGGCCAGTGAAATACTCCTGTAGAGGTGGAACAGCAGTTTGAGAAGACATCAAACACCTTCATCACCTACTGAATTCCTGGCTTTTCCTCCGATACACGCTAAGAACGGTCCAGAGAATGCCAGCAAGGGGGGGTGCGGGTAATCCACGGAAAGGGAACAAGGCTGAGGACAGCCTTCATTTCCCACTAGCTGCAAAACAGCAGCTATATATATACATACATATACACACACAATGTGTCTGGAAACTCGCAGGGAGATCCAGCCAACATGGCTCTACATCACTCCATCAGGCACTTTACGAAGGAGCTCTGCACTGTAACACCCAGGCTGAAAAACACCTTCTTGATCTCGCTGGGCTCCCAACTGCTCCCACTGAGGACCTGCCCGTGCTAACACAGGCAGCTGACCTCTCATGCCCAGCTCCTGTGCAGGCAGCTGAAGCTCAGACCTGCCCTCCCTGCCCGCTGCGCAGCAGGGACCCCGCACAGCGTCACCCCAGTGATGTGCCTGGCAGAACTACGGCTGGGAGAGTCGAGCCTGGACTCGGCGGTTACCAGGCTGGCAGTGCCTTGGGTGGGGAGGCTAGGGAAACCGGGACAGAACGTGGGGAGAGGACAGCAGGTGATTTTCAAGGAAGAAATTTTTTTGCGATGGGGGTGATGGAACACTGGAACAGGTTGCCCAGAGAGATGGTAGATGCCCCAACCCTGGAGATATTCAAGGTCAGGTTGGACGAGGCTCTGAGAAACCTGTTGTAGTTGAAGATGTCCCTACTCATTGCAACAGATGTGGACTAGACGAGCTCTGAAGGTCCCTTCCAACCCGAACTATTCTATGATTCTAATGGAGCTGGTGAAACGAACACACAGAGCCGGTTTTGCTTTCCAATGTCTGGAGCAAATCCATGAAGACCGCCGGATCTAACGGGGTGCAGCACCTCGGCTGCAAGCCATGAGGCCTGGTGCTGACGTGACAGAAGTTTGTCCTTCTCTGCATTGCACCCATGGAGCAGAACACGTTCTTTATTTCATGAGTTAACACAGTCTCTCCCCTGTGCCTGAAGCACGTGCTCTGCTCAGCTTGAGATGTTTCTGAAGGATGGGAAAAGTTGGTAGCTCCGTTTCCCTCTCGATGCTTTGGCTGTGAATCCCCTCAGCTTCCCCGTGGCCGTGGGGCTGGGCAGGCGAAGGTGGAGTCCTGGAAACGTCCTGGGGATGGACAGAAAGCCAAGAAAGTTTCCAAGATGGAAGCCATCCAGCATAAACACAAGGGTTGGGCATGTGTGTGGTCTCCATAAATTAAAACTACTAATTGGCTTGAAAGTGCCATTAAAAAGAGTATGGTAAGGCCTCATAACCAAAGCTAGTGTGTGTGAGCTAGGTCTAAGGGATGCCGGTTCCTCGGTGCCCATCGCTCGCCATAGGGTGAGCAGCCGAGAAAAATCCTTCCTGACACATTCTCCAGAAATATCCCTCCTGCTCCCTCCTCAGCACCCTCCAGTGATATCTGCCCCTGTCAACACACACACGCTTGTTCGAAAGCTCGCTAGCAAAAAAGAAAATCTCCTGAAAGTAGCAGGTGTCCTGAAGTCCTGTCAAAATACATCAGCGCTGTCTTTGGAGCGCGGCTGGCCCTCGGAGCCTGGCCTGACCCCGGGATCCAGCCGCGCCAGGCTGATCCCTGCAGCACCGCCATAATTAGGGCTTGGGAACGAACGGCGCCGGCAGAGAGGAATTTGCAACACTGCGTGGTTGTGCTGCCGGCCCTGCCCTCACCGGCTTGCACCGACTCCAGCACCCGGCCGTGCATTACCGGCACAGGCAGGGGAGCATGGCGGCAGGGCACCCAGCTCCTGAAGAGCGTCCCAGGGATGCGCCGGCTGCCAGCACAGCTCGTGGGGACCAGCGGGTGTCTGAGCACCGGGTGTCTGGCAGCCGAGCATCCCCCGTGCTGCAGCAGAGTCCTGAGGTGTCGGCGGGGCTGCAGAGGCGGTGGGGACTGACGGCAAGGAAGGGGCCACGCGTCCCACTGGGAGGGGAACTGGACGGTCAGACGGGTGTCTGTAGGGTGGCTGCGAGCTTTCTCACCCACAATTAAAGGAGCAGGACATGCTGAGGAAGATCCTTCATTCAAACAGAGTCTGCTATAAATCTTTGAGAGCTGGACTGCCAAAGAGATTGAAAAGGGGTTAAGCACTCATTTCTCCGAGGCTGACGGAGTTCAGTGCTTGTAGCCTGGAGGTTCTCCAAGGGGCCTGATGTTTTATGTCTTTGGGATGTTTTTGTCTTCCTTCAGTTGTATTCAGTGCTGGTATTGTGTTTATATCAGCAAAATCCTGGATTATTGCCTCTTTTTTTTTTTAACAAACATCTGTTGCTTCTGCTTGTAGATTGTCGTACCACTGCATCCTGCCAGCGGGGAGAAGCTCCAAACAGAGCGTGGGTGGCAAACATGATGCTACATGGCAGGCAGCGGAGCTCGGCGGAGAGCTCAGCCACTGTTCTGGGTGACACACAGCAAAGCGGCTCTGTCTCAGCTGCTCCGTAAGAAAAGGCACCACTGCCTTCATTCAGGGAACTACATGAAGCTCCCTGCTGTGATGGATAGCAAAGCCGCAGGTCAGAGAGCTTGAGCAGAAATAGCTCATGAAGTCTATTCTGGCGGGGTCCCAGAGCACCCCATGGCTGGAAACTTGGTGGGAACACAGCCCAGAGGAGAGGGGCTGGGCACAGCTGGGCTGGCAGGCGGCCATGTGCCAGGTTGTCCCTCCTGGATGCTCATCTGCTTGGAACCGGGCAAGCGTCAGGCGGACGACCCATTGCATCAGTGTGCCCACAGGATTTCAGCGAGGGAACTTCTTCCTCGTGCTCCCCAATGGCCTGGTGCCTTGCTGGGAGATGGCATAGCCTCATCTGCTGGGGCTCCCATCCCCACCCGGCTTCCAGTGCCAGCCCCAGCCCTCCCAGCTCACCCGCCTGGTCCTCTGCACTACCAAACCCTGCCCCTGTGCTCCATTCCCCATCACCCGTGGCATCGCCTCCCGCTCCCGGACCAGTTGCCAGGGCATGAAGCCACCACAAGCCAAGGGAGCCCATCACCCCCCCTGCCCACACACACCACCCCGCCGCTGTCCCCTGCATCCCGAGACCGGTACACAAAGAGGAATGTGAGCAAACACAGACCCCACCTGGCACCCTCCCACCCCAAATTCCACTGAGCGCTGACAAGGGGCTGCTGGCAAGCAGCAGCAGTTTCAGTCAACTCCGTGTTTACTTATGAATTCCAGCCAAAGAGGTGACAAAGCCCTCCAAGCCCCCAGGCTTTTCACCCCTTGCACCCAAGCATCTCCCCCCTGCCCGGGAGCGAGCAGCTCCCCGTGTCCCGGGCACAGCTGCCCTCTGCTCAGTCATTTTTCCTTCCCTCCCAACCACCAGGCTCTCTGCTCGCCTGCCTGACTACCTTCTTTTCCCTTCTCTCCTCATTTACTGGGATAAAATATTTCTACAGAAGAAAATGCAATCAAATCAAAAGAGAAATGGAAACAAGCGCCTCAAAACTTGCTAGACAGGCATTTTCTGTGCAAGATCAAGGGCCAAATTCTGCTTTCATCACACTGGAGAAAAATCTGGACTATCTCCTCTTGAATTAATGGCATTCCTTTTTAAGGGGAACAGAATTTCATTCATTCGCACCTCGTACAGCAGCAGAGGGGCCATTAATCCTTACGGCTTCCAGTCACGTCTCTCCTGGTTCGCAGCTCCAGCGAGTCCTGCATGGGAAGTCCCAGATCATTTTCTCGCATCCTTCCTTGTCTTGTCAGCTCATGATAAACAGCATCTCTTCCCAATCCCAAATGTACAAGCACACTGAGTGATTACATCACCTCCAAAGCCACTCCAATAAGATAAAATGTAGCTCGCATCCAATTTGAGTAATTCTCCATTCCCCATCGGGCTCTCTCCTGTCATGTGCAGCAGTCAGGGGCCAACTCCTGGTGTCTGCTGCAAGGCATTCAACCTGCAGTCCCTTCCTTGAATTCAGGGATAGTTGGTCCAGATCCCTGCCAGAATCGCCGCTGGGGAACACTGACCTGCTGCGGCAGACGCTTGGTGTTGCTGCCAGGGAGAGAGGCTGGACTTGCTCCCTGCCAACAGCAGAGCTGTGGAACCTTCTTCCCGACACCACTTCACAGCCCTGAGAAGAAGGTGGGTGAATGCTGGAAACTCTGATTATCTTCTGTGCTACTGAAAGGGGGAGAGGGACCTTCAAATACCTGCACCTCAAAACATCTGGGCTAGCCTCCCCTTGGTATGGCAGTATTGCACCCACATCTGCCAGGTGCCCTGAAGCACCTTCAGGTGCACCTCAGTTGCCCTGACCAGCCCCACCTGGGATGCCAGCCACACCCCTGCCCATGGACCCTGGACTCTATTTAAGCTCAGCCCCAGGATACCCCTTCATTGCTTAGGCTGGAAGTGTACCTCTTGCTCTGGTTTCTGGATGGGCCTTGGCCATGTGCTGAAGACTGTATTCAGTCCCATTTCTGGCTGCTTTTGCTCCTGACTGGGCTTGCTGGATGGACCTTGGACATGACTCATCACTCCCTGGGGCTCTCTACGTGCCCTGTTACCAGCACCCAGCTCTACCCGCTGTGCTTAGTGCCTGTGGGGTTACATCCTATCAGTGTGGATGCCCCTTGTGTTGCCATCACCCTTGGCTACTGGCTCATCCTCCACCGCAATCTTGCTCTTGTTACTTCATGACAACGGTGTGATTTCTTCCCTGATCACTGTTTTTGCTCCTGGACTTCACTTCTGGTAGGACAAGAGCTAATATTTTCTTTACTATTGTGGTTTTTTGCTGAAAAATACAATGTAAGTACAAATTGGTAGCAGTATTAATGATAAATAAGGTGATATCCCTTAACGTTAAGGTTTCTGTCTATGTAAAGATGGGTTCAGGTGTAGGACCAAGCTCCTTTTAAAGCTCAAGCTGGCATCCAAGGCTTGGAGTCCTGTCTTTGTCAGTGCAGAAGGTCTCGTCTTGCTTTCCAAAGGGAAGCTCCAAAATGGGCAGTGGACAGGTACTGTGCTGGCTGCGATTGTGTGTTGGTGTAATACCACTGACATGAGGAGTAAGCCATGCCCATGCATTAAGGCATATGCTGGACTTGCTCGGCAAGTACTGTAAGGCCAGAGAAGACTTTGTCTGTGCTATCAGGAGGTGTCTGACTCTCTGTGTGGTGCTTTCAGCACATGGCTGGGAACACAAGATCCTCGGTGGTGTTGGCCCCTTCACCCCAGCAGCATCCCCAGGAACATGAAGGCCATATCTTAAGAAACATGGCCATGGGACAACCCAGTGATTGTGGAAATAAGCCCCACATATGGCACACAGGGTCACTGCAGGAAGCCCTTCCAGAACCCTGCTCCGAGCCTGCCCAGGGCAAGTGCGAGGGAGCAAGCCTGGCACAACCAGCACCCAAAGTCACACTGATCGCACCTCAAACACCTCTGAGGTGGGCACCATTACTTATTCAGATCAAGGGGCAGCAAATTAGTAGTGGATTTTTATGTGGACAAACACTTAAATCTCAGTGTGTCTACACTGGAGGGTCAGCAAGGTGTCATCAGGGAGTGAGGAATTCCCTCTTAACACCTCTGAAGAGCCTAGCAGGAAAGGCTGAGGCCCAAGCCAACTTCTCAGCAGTGCCTAGTAGGAAGACAATGACTGCCAAAGCAATAGCCCGGCTGCCTTCTAGGACCTTCCTTCCCAAGGTATGGGAGGGAGCATGCATCAAAGCACCGTAGCCTTTGGGAGTGGGTGTGGGATTCAAACAAGGGCAGGAGGATCTGGCAAGTTGACATTAGTCTAGGAAAGGCTGTGGTTTTCTGGGTACTAAAATGAGCTGTGAAAGGAGAGCTGCCTGCCAGCCTTAGGGGAGGGCTGGGGTGCAGATGGGGAGCAGGCAAGTGAGTGCTGCTTTGCCTTACACCTCTGGGGCTGCTGCAAGCCCCTGGGTAAATAAACAGCTCCAGCTTCCCGCCAGGTCTTAAACCTTTGCAATAAGAAACTTTTAAAAATAAGCAAACACAGGGGATTCCTGCTGTTTGCTGTCTGACTGCAGGAAGTGCTTGGCACGGGAAGGAGCACTAACTGGTGCCAGGCCAAGTGCTGCGGCAGCGTGCATCTGGAGCGGCTCTGTTGAAAGGGCTGATGTTACAGCAGGGCAATGGAGCTCACCACCCGTCTGTCGTGCTCTGCTTGTGCACAAGTGTTTAGACTGCAGGATGTCCCTGTTGTGCAAGCAGGAGGCCAGGTAGCAGAGGAGCAGAAGTACCTTATCCCAGCAGCCATCCAGCTGGGCCTGCAGAGACAGGTTCCCATGATGGGACAGAGGAGCTGAATGGGCTTTGGCCCAGCACCCCACACCAGTTCTCACATTTGGAGCAATATGATGTTGACCCATCACTGCAGATATGCTATAAAATTAGAGCAAGGGTGGAGGACAGCATCCCCTGGCCCCCACAGCATTTTCGTTCCAGACCACAAATTCAGTTTGCCTAATTAGAGCTGGGGGTCTGTGACAAATCACTGGGAATAAGTCTGACAGACCTGCTGAGAGCCCGGCACTGCGCAGGGGGAGCAGGAGCAGGCCCTCTCGGGGCTGCAAGAACCTCTGTCCTGAGGTCAGTCTGATGGGGCATGGTGATTTTCCTGCCCTGCAGAAACAGTCACCACTTAGGGCAACAGCCCAGTAAATGTCTCTTCTCACAGAAGCCCCTTGGGCACTAGCAGATCTGGGTGGGGAGGGGGTCCTTGGGCTCTCCTTGGTTTTCACTGAGCTTGATCAGCCTCATGCAGCTGGAGTAACCCCTTTGATTCACACAAATTTCTCCAGACACACTGGGGTTTATGCTCTACTGGCATTTGCATTTCTACAGTCTGGACACAGGCTGGGAAGTTTTATTAAGTGGATTCTAGCAAAACAGAAGGCAAGGAATAAAAATAACTCTTTTTCTGGGCTGGGTTGATTATCCTTGCGCCGGCACAGATCCAGGCCAGCTCTATTGATTTTTAAGGAGTAACTGGGTTTATGCTGGTATAACTACGTCCCCAGAGCTGCATGAAATGTTCACAACAAAACCTGAAATTACATGGAACCAGCAGCGCTTCACTGTTTGGAGGTTTCATTACAAATTTGAATCTCAGACCAAGCTTGTCAAAAGATTCCTTAAGGTTCATGAACCTTTCAGTCAAGCCTTGGCCTCGAGTCAAGCCAAGCCTGAGCTGATTTATAGCTTTGCATGGAAATAATGTGGAATCAGTGGTTTTTGTTTGGTCTTGAAGTCGAAGCTCGATGCTTGCAGCCGAGTTTGGCTTTCAAGAGGTCAATTCTCTTTGAAAGTCGAGCTCAAACCTGAATCTGCAGTGGGAGCTGTACGAGATGTTGTCTAGATTAAAAACACAGGCTAGATTTGCAAAGGTAATGAGGGTGGTGATTTTTTGCACAGCCCTCTGAGTATGAAAGCAGCAAGGTCTGAGCTGTGCTGCTGCTCCGTGCTGGAGGAGCTGGATGAAGAATCAGATGCGATTCATTAGGACATAGGGGCATGTTAAGGATCATTTGACTCAGCTGGCTGCTGAAGTGAGCTAAGTACTATTAGTCCTAATCTCTGACAGTCCCCTCAACTGCCTCTCGGAGAGGCAGGAGATAGCAGTGTTCTTCTGATACTCCACTTTGCACTTCAGAGACGGTGTGGTTCCTGCTGGTTATATATTGCCTGTGGGATTAAGATTCACAGGCAGCAGTGGAGCAGTTGACAATGTGGTTTGGCAGCGCCGAGCCAGCAGCACACGCCTCCTCCCCGGCCAGTGCCGAATGCAAAGCACTCGCGGCAGCCCCGGGAGGAGAGGGATGCAAAGCTCGCTTGGCTGTGGGGGGCCATGCACGCTTGGAGCTAGCCCAGCCGGCCTGGCTTGTTTCTTTTTGTGGCCAATTTGAGATGAAGAAAGCCAGGAATGGTACCTTCCCCATCATCTGTAGCATTGAAATGGCCATGCCTTGGTAGTATCTGGTTCCATGGAGGGCAATGTGACCCATGGTATGTGCCAAATCATGCTCTGACATGGCTCTACAGGAGTATGGGCTTTGCCTGGGCTTGGTTTTGACCATCTGTATGAGAAGACCTGTGGTGTTTTAGCAGCAGGTGAGAGCCTGGTGTGGGGCAGGGGAGAGAGGCATTTCTGCACCAGAAGAACAGCAGCAGCCTTGGACTCTGTGCTGCCACGCAGCCCTTTCCTCAGAGACTCGTGGGGTGGGGAACACAGCCTCCCCTCTGAGAAGCCCCCAGTTAGGAGGCTGGGTTTTTCAGTGTGGTGTGGCTGTTATTCTGATGTTCTGGGGATGCCTGGAGCATCTAGATGCAATCAGAGCTTTACTATGTCCCCAGCCCTTGCCAGAAGGAGCTGGCCTGGCTGTGTCCTCTAGCTTGCCGCTATGGAGGCACTTCTCAATCCACTGTTAAATCAGAAGCTGAGGTCTGCCAGGAGGCCCTGCAGAAGGCACTGCAATACCCAGGCAGGGGCTGAGGACCCCCCCAAACAAGACACAAGTCACAGAGCTGGGCCATCCTTGCTTGTCATGGAGCTGTGTCCTCAGCAGCTGTCCTGCAGCGATGGAAAACATCCCCAGAAATGGGACCCAACCTTAGGGCACTAAACCCAAACTCTCCAATTTCCCAGTCTTGCTTGAGCAGCACCACTAGCCTTCTTCCTGTGGGACTACTTAGTTGAACTTGTTGGATGGCTGGATAAGTGCTCAATAACAGCTTGTCGAGCTCTTTATTTGAATAATATGATCACAGTGTCCTGGCTGCTTAACAGCAGTCTTGTTCGAACGTTTTGGGGACAGAGATTCACTGGCAAAACTGTGCTTATCTAATCTGAGACTAGAGAGCAACATGTAATCTTCCTGGGCAATCACAGCTAATGAGTGCAGTTCAAATGTTAACTTTTGGCCAGCCATGCACAGAGTAAACAAGCCAAAATGAGATTAATTGAAAATCAATTGAAGGGACTTGACATGTGCTCACAGAGATGGCCCAAGCAAAACTGGAGGCTAAATTCAATGGGTAAATAACTCATTGTGAGTTATTTGTTGGGCTCTACTTAAGTGGTTGATTATGTGGTTCTTTGGTTAATTGACTTATTGAGTGGCTGGCGTGGGTTTTTGGCTGCTCATTCACTCCCTGCACATTTTTGCTATTAACTCAGCTGTTTGATGGAACAAGTAGTCTATTGTCTATTTTTTGCTGGCTAGGTTGGTGTTTGGTTGGATATTGGCTCTTGGGCTAATTGAACACATCTGTTGCTGGCTGTACAGTGGCTTGTGGGGTTCATCACTGGCTCTTTATTTTGTTGCCTGCCTGATGTGACAAACTGGGCCACTGACACAGATCAGATGCTTGCCTACCTAATTGCCCACCTAATTTCCTGCTCTTTTGTGCTTGCAAGCCAGGTTCTCACTTTTCCTGGCTGCTGTTTGGGGTTGCCATTGCCTCTTCCATGATGCTCGGGCTCCTGAGATGCAGTGAGGACTCCTCTTTGGCAAGCTGCATTGAGTGTATCATCTCTAGGACATCTGAGGATTGTCACTGGGAAGGATGGACACTTTCTGGAAGTCTATTCCCAGCTGTAGCTGTGTTCTGCAGCCCTGGCATGGCTCCATCCTGACCTTTTACTCTTTCCGTTGAATGTCTCATCACTTCTGCTGGGAAATGTGGCACAGCAGCTTTGGGGTTAGAAACAGGTGGGATGCTGGCTCAGGGGGAGGCTTCAGCTTGAGCGGGAAAGGGGACGGAAACGAGGGAGCAGGGGAGAAGAAACCTGGGAAGGAAACAACCTCTGGAAGTCTACTGAGAAACTCAATTGATTTTGACAGTCTCTCCATGCTCTTTTATTTGCTTTTGGCCCTGATCTAACTTTAATTTGGGGGTGAAAGAATAGGAGTTTTTTTTCCCACTGTAGTAAGAACTATTCCTTAGAAATGCATGCTGGGTAGCCTAGAAATCAGCATTGGGCAGTGAAATGTATGTTTGACAGCAGAGCCAGGAGCCAGCTGAGGGGACTTCATAAGAGAGAAGGGTGGGAAGGAGGGAGAGCCTTCCCTGTGCTTTTCCTCCATGTCTTGCTGGAGCACCTGAAAGCCATTAGCCCACTGGTCCCTTGGGGCAGCCTGGCCGGGCTGGGCTCTGGCTGATGTGAGAGGTGTTGACTGGAGCTGAAGCTGACTTGACAAGCCCCAGGGAGATGCTCAGATGAGCTTGTTTACAGCTCTCCTGCTCTTTCATTTCATCTGCTGTGCTTGTAAAACACTCTCACAGAGGAGACAGTGGGGTGAGTGTCCTGCTTGTCTGGGGGAGCCCAGCGGGATGCTTGGTAGTGCCGGGCAGCTGTGGCACAGCCAGGCAGTGCAGGTCCCCTCTGCAGCCCCCTGAGTGGCTTTGAGAAACCCTTTTGTAGTGCACCCTGTCCCTCAGGCTGAGCACAGGGAATGAATTGGCCCCTGTTGTGTGAGCCCTCCAGGTCAAGGTTAAAGTCGTGGCCAGGGTGGGAATGCAATGAAATCTGCTCTGGGAGCATCTGCCCCTCAGATCGCTCCGCCCTGGGCTTTGCAACCCTCAGAGACCTCATCCCCAGACAGAGCAGCCATGGGTCAGTGGACCATCCTGAGGGATGCTTGCTGCTCCTCTCGGACACATCGTGAGACCCACGGTGTCTGGGCAAAAGCTGGCTGTTTTCCCAGCTAGAGAGTTGGAAGAAGAGCATCCTCCATGTCTGGGCAGTTTCTGTTGGTCCAGCCTCCTTCCGTGATGCCACACACAAGATATCCCTTGGCTATTTTTTTATCCCCTGTTCCACATACTGGATTTTCTTGTTGAGCTGCAGCAGTATGTTTGGCTGTCAGCCCTGGTGCTGCAGAAGGAGCAGTCCCTTATGTGCAGCACTGCTCTCTTGCTCAGTGACAGGAGACAATTTTTTTGTCCTGTGATACCCAGGCCTGGTTCCCTGCAGGGGAGAAGAATGTTTGTGCCCTTGGGCAATTCTTTGGCAATGGGATGGAAGAAAGAGGTGGGATAATAAAGTACCACTGAGATAAAGCCTTCTGTCTCAGAACTTATCTTGGATTTCTTCAGCTGTTCAGTGGCCAAAACCTCTTTGTTGGATACAATCCTAAAACTTAAGAGTCCCCTAGAGCAGCCAGATTCCCTCAGCAGCTGTACATGCCCAAAGAGCAACAACTTGTTGCTCTGGAGAGCGTGAAGCTTCTGACTCCCACCACAGACTTGTCAGTAATGTCCATCTTGATGTGTCTCACAAGGGCCCATGCAGAGCCCTGGGCTGTGTGGGAGCAGGGATGAGGAGCACACCTGACACTGAAAGATCTTGCTCCAGCTATTTCATTGTGCAAGGAATATACATGGAAATAATTCTTACATTAGCAGTCAACTCGTCTTTCTCTCCCCTCCTGTCTCATTCTTTTTATTTTTCCATTTCTGTGGCTTGCTCCCCAGCAGGCAGCCTGGGCTGGGCTGGCAGAAGCTGTCCTGGGGCATGCCAGGGAGTGAGGGAAGATACTGCCTGTCTAAAGCACCCTGGAGGTCACTGAAAGGTAAGGGAAGAGAATAGGCCAAATTCTACACATTTTTGTTGCTGTCTGCAGTTTCCCCTGTCTTGGAAAACACCTGCAGGGCCATCTTGCTGGAATCCTGCAGAAAAACATGGGGCTTTGGGAAGGCAGATGAAAGTGGTTCACGAGGTTTGGATTTGTTTGTTTAGCTTCTTGGAGAGGCAGTGAGGAAGAAAAAGGTGAGCGATGGGGTGATTTCCACTTAATGTCGGCTAAAAAGGAGAAAAAGACAGAAGGAATAGAGAAGGTGTGAACAGACTAGATCAGCAAGGGATTTTGTCTGGTTATAGTCCCCAATCCTTGGACTTCAGGGGGCCAGAGATGCCTTCTGCAGACCTGGTCCTTGGCTCCCACCAGTGACCACGAGATGCACCAGCAGAGCATCCCCAAAAGCTGCCCCATCACCGTGACATGAGAATCCATCCTGGGGGTGATGCTTTTGGAAAAGCGCCCAGCTTGGGACTCGGGACAATGCATGCCCATACCCCATGGGATACCCAGCAGCTACTGTGTTCTCCCTGCCCTTGCTGTGCGCCTTGGTCCTGCTGAGTTTGATACAACTCTGACCCCTGCCATGTCCTGCCTCCTGCTGAGCTCACAGCTTGTTTCAGCCCCTCTGTGGTAGCACTGGAAGAGGGGAAGGGAGTCTCCACCTATCTGTCTTCCAAGCCAGAGGAGAAATGCTTCATCTGCCAGCAAGGCTGCTAGTGGATTTTTGTTTCAGCAGCATGGGTTGGGGTGGTAGGTGAGGGTGGTTGTGCAGGTACTGAAAGGCAAAATGTTCATGTACTGGCACTGTTAAAAGTTTAGTTACTGAGGCAGTAAAACAGGGATGCTTGTCAGGGATGCTGTGTCTGTGCTGGCCATAATGTGTCTATATTCATGCAGTCAGCTTTCTGGGGAGTACGTGGGTAACACCGAGCCTTCTGAAATGCTCCTGCAAGGGCTGGATTAGCTCCTCCTGGGTAGGTTTACTGCAATAGCTTGTGAGGATCAAGTGATTAGTGATTAAAATCAGACAGGATCTGCCCAAGAAAGGGCTGGAATTCAAATTGCCAAGCCAGCCCCCCAACCACTGGGCCAGCTGAGATGCAGCAGCTGGATCAGCCCCACCACATTGCTGCAAGCTGGTGGCACCCAAGCTCCTTTGACACTGGCACATCTGTCCTCCCTGGCTCCCGTCAGTCCCTGCCAGTGTGTTTTCTTTAGCTGTTTCCCCAGTGCAGCCAGCAGTGTGTGGCTCTGCTCTCCTGCACCCCGGCTGAACTGGTCTGAATTAAGCAATGAGTTTCTTTGCAAAGCTAAGAGCCCTCCAGAAAGATACTGTGAGGATGGGGATGCAGGGGGAGAGCAAAGGAGCTCTGAGGTGCCCTGGAGACAGCAGGATTTGTGACTGCTAAGCCCAGCACATCAGTTACCCTGGGCCTCCAAACTGAGCTTTTTAGCCACAGTGAAGTGAGGACGAGTATTAGTGTATGGATTCTTCTATAGCAAGGAAGAATTTTCTGGATGAAAGCTTTAATTATATTTATTTGGATCATGTTCACGTGCCTCCTGGGTTCACTTTCTGTGAATACTTTAAATAACAGTTCTATTGGCAGGAACACTTGTGCAAACTGCAAATTTGGGGTCAGCATCTCAGCTGATATAAATCAGTGCAGGCCTCTCCAAGGCAGCGGAGGTACACCAATTTACACCCACAGAAAGGCAGACTCCCTAAATGAATATTAAGAAATTAGTCTTGGAACTTAAACTTGGAATGAAAACCTCCAAGTGTTTGTACTGGAATCCTTACCCTGAGGCTGCAGCAGCTTTCAAATTGCAGCAGGGAGCATCAACCACTGGTCAGCAGGGATCCTGGCACCCTCCAGCATCTCCCCACCTCCTCTGTCTCCCCAGACTGCAGTGCTCTGCTCCCAGCCAGCCCTTCCCATACCGCTCACCCTCTTGTTACCACGATCCAGAGTGAGCTCCATGGTCTGGGCTGGCTGTCCCAGCTGTATGCAGAGCCCTAGCCCATCTGGGGCTTGATCCAGCCCAGCTCTGTCAGGGTTTTGGGGGTGCTGAGTTTGGAGGGCCTGAGGGATGGTAACCAGGGGGGATGGGGCTGAGCCTGGGGATGGCAAGAGAAAAAGGAGGAGAGGGGCCCTCTGATTGCTGGCTCCTGGAGGAACTGGAGCATGCCCAGAAACAATAAATGTTCAGCAATGATTTGATGCGAGTTAGGATGGAAAAGCATCACAGAGGGTGCGTCTGAGACAAGCTCTCACTTTAAACTTTGGTGAACTCTTGAACAAATTCTTGTGCATTTGCAAAGCTGAGCTCCATATGGGCCAGGGCTCCCTGGAGAGGGGCTTGTTCCATCCCTGAGGATGCAGAACCTGCTCAGGACACCTTTGGCCAGTGCTGCAGATGGAGGGAGGTGAGGGGTGGCTGGGCTGATGCAGCAGCACAGGAGGGAGCAGAGGTGGTGGATGCTGTGCGGTGGGGATGTGCTGCCTCGGCTCCCCATTATTCTGGGGGGTACTCAGGACCACACCTGGCAGCAAGCAGGTCCAGGCCTGGCATTGCTGGCAAGGTGCTTCACTGACTACAACAGTCTTTGCATTCAAAATGCTCCCCAGAGCATCTGTCTTGCATGATGAAGGCTGCAATATACTGTAAGAACGAGCTTTAAACCTCAAGGAAAAGGCAAAAGCTGCTCCCAGGTTACCATGGGTAAAATCAGAGACACAAAGTATGTTCCAGGTTTTTGTGGACTCGCCATCCATCACCTCTCTGGTCCCAGGCAGTGATGGGGATGGAGCTCCTTGTCACAGCTCGCACAGTGCAGGCTATGAGCAGGGCTGGAAGGGGGCTCGGGTGGGATTTGGGGCACCTCCCAGGAGCACCAGCACCTGCAGGTTTTTGAAGCCCCCGTTTGATTTCAGCACCCTTGGTGTGGCTGTGGGGCTGAGCTCTCCTGGGAAGCCCCAGCTCCCTTGTGGCTGGGCAGCTTTCCCTGGGCAGAAGCAAACAGAGCAGTGGGACCAGCTAGGATTGCAGCCCCTCAGCACTGTGCCTCCATCGCAGGGGCACCACAGCTCGCTGGCTCTCACAGCCATTTATAGGCAAATTCTACATGTCTGGCTGGAGCCTCTGGCTCCAAAACACCTCTGCAGGGCTGCAGGCGGACAGCTCTAGAGACCAAGAGAGGGTTTTAATCCTTCACTGACCTGAACAGATTATTCTTGCTTCCCAGGCCATGCATCTCAAAGGAAGGATGACATCGGGTGTGCAAAGCAGGCTGCACCTGGCTGTAGGGCTCATTATGGATGGATGGCAGCTCCTCGACAGCAAGAGGAGTAGGAGGTGAGGAGTGGAAAAAAAAAAAAAAAGCAAAGCAGGAAAACCTCAGAAAATGTTTCCCAGTGTCTGCCTGGGTCAGACCTGGCAATTCCCTGCCTTGCCTGGCCCATTGAAGGCTGTGGTGGGGAAGGGGTTGAGGAGATGCTCTGACTTCCCATTCCCTGGTCTGCTGGACATCCCCAATACTTTCCATCCCAGCAAGTCCTACTCGGACCAGTCATTTTTGGGGGGCAGGAGACTGCTGGTCCCAACGTGGTGGTGGGATAGGGCAAGGTGTGTGGAGCATGCCTGGAGAATGCAGGCTCTTTGCAGAGGTGTCTGCACTGCTGGGGAGCCTCTGCCCCATCACAGATGTCACAGCACGCAAAAGGCACCGGGGAGGATGGCTGGCATTGCAGGGCCTGACCTCCCTGTGCTTGAGCCACCAGCATCTCCCAGGGATTTTCCATCTTGGCACAAAGGTGCAGAGCTAAGCTGGGAGCCCTGATCCCAGCTGGTCTCAGCAAATGGCACTAGGGAGCCAGCCCTGGGCATGGAGCAGTATTAAAACCAGCAAAACATCAGTGAAATTACCCCCATGCCCATAAATACCACCCAAGCCAATTAATTATCTTGCTGATCACCACTGTTCTGCATGCAGGTCCAAGGGGAGCAGCTCCCTGCCTCTCCCAGGCATCCAGAAACATAAGGAGTTATTCAGAGAGGGGAAATCCCTGTTTTGCTGCAGGGCTGGGGTGCTGGGGGAAAAAGAGCAGAGAGGAACATGGGGAATCCAGGCCAGGACTTGTCCATTTGCTGTCCACCCCCAGAGCAGGCAGGTAAAGGGCTCTGGGGTCTGTGCAGTCACCTGGAATAAGAGCAGGAGGAATGTGCAGGGGCTGTGGCCTCGCTGGGGGTGTTTGGGATGATGAGGGTTAAGAGAGGAGGGTGCAAGTACCTGCCAGGGGCTTTATGGGGAGCAGTGTCTCTCTGCAAATGGGTGTTGGGCATCAAAATAATGATGCAGTGGAAGGATGCTGCTGCTTCCTTCTCTTTCAAGGCTTGCCCAGCCCCTGGGCTCAGCAGGCAGCACCTGGCCAGCCTCACAGCCACCTTACAGAGCAATTTTCCTCCTTTTTCCATGTGGGGATTCTGCAACTCTGAGGGGAGGATGCTGTGCACAAATACCTGTGTGTGCTTGGCCCATGTATGCACAGCAAAAAAGTGTCCTAAATCAGCCCGAGCCCTCCCAATTCACTCCAGCGTCGTTTTGGGGAGGGAGCAGAGGAAGGCTGGATGCGGGTAGCCCTGCCCTCACACCCAATAAAGTGTAGCTGTGTCTGGTTTGTATCTAAAGGGGGAAAGGGAGAGAAAAAGCCTCTCCAAAATGAGATTCCTTACATGACAGCATGCTGACACGCTCCAGAGTGATTTTGGCAAGAAATGGGAAAGCTAAGCAGGAGCTGGGCTGTGCAGGATTGTGCAGGCACCCGGGGTCTGCAGAGCTGCTGTGCTCCCTGGCCCTGCATCCCAGAGCTCCCACCAGTCCTCAGTCCTGACCCTGCTGGGGCACTGCCCTGCCGAAAAGGGAACTCTATCATGCAGGGGTTTGGAGTTTTAACTTCTTCCACTCTCTCTCAGCACTGTCCCCACCCCATCCCTGGCTGTGCTGTCAGTGAGGAGGCATCCAGCAGCCTGGAGCTTTGCAGATTTGGCGTGTGCTGGCGGTGCAGGTGAGCATCCCTGTCCAGTGATGTGTTGAGTGGCCATGTGGGATCGGTAACTCTGCCTCTATGTGTCAGGGAAAGGGAGCAGGGAAGCACTAGGCTCCACTGCTAAAAGCCTCCCTTGAACCCCATCACCCCCTGGGCTCCGGGAACCCCTCGAGTTTCACCCTCGGACAGCAGATGGGGAGGGAGCAGACAGTGCATCACATCCCAGAATGTCTGGGGAAGAAACTGCACCCGAAACTCAGATTCCCAGGGAGCAGCTGCATCCCCATTGCTCTCCAAGGATGTCCCTCCAGAGCCACCCCTGTGGTTTCAGGCATCAGTTCCCAGTCTGCACCCTCTCGAGCTGCTTTGCATCCTACATTTGGTACCCGCACGTGGGGGCAGCATGTTTCGGCGCAGGGCCTGTCTATGAGCTGTTGGCCTTGGCCGTGGGCTCTCTCCCGTGCATCAGCCACGGGGCTGCATCCCAGTGGGATGGGGTCAGGGGCTGCGGGCGCTGCTCCCACTGACATGCAGGGGCTGGGGGGATTCACAGGCATTTTTTTCGAGCATCTGGTAGTTGAATATTTGTGAAGTAGGAGAGCAAACCAAACACCGAGGATCAAAAGAAACCAAACCTTATGCCTGCAGTTGCTAATAGAGTCACGAGCTGGTTTGACGGGCAGGAGGCAGCAGATGAACCCATCAGCCAGCTCCATCCCAGCTGGGCCAAACTGGGCTGGTGCAACTGGGAGCCAGGCTGATTTATGCTGCTGCTGCTCCAGCCTCATAACACTCATCATCTTCAGCAGGATCCCAATCCTGAGGTCTTTTTGGAAAATTCAAGGCTGTCTCTGCACAGGTCTGCTGCAAAAATATAGCGTTGCTCCACTGCCTGCAGACGGCTGGGGCTCGGGAAGAGCTGCGGCTGCTGCTGCCAGGGGTGTAGGTAAATCCCTGCCATCCCCATCCAGCTGGGAAAGGAGGAAACCTCCAGGCAACTGTTCCCAAATGGGCTTGGCATTTCAGAAATGCTGGGAGCTCCGTGTCCCAGCTGGCGACAGCCTTGCCAGCATCATCGGCACAGGCAACGCAGGAGACCAGGGCTCGTGCAGTCGGGGTTTACTTTTTCAATCTCTCTGCATTTATTTATTTTGTTTTATTTTAATTATTTTTAATAATTTCTCTGAGTGCTCCCTGGGGATTTTTTTCTTATTTGGAGACTTGAGGAAAGCTGGAGCAGAAGGGAAATATTATCAGCCAAGCTGGGATTTCTACCACATGCAGGAGTTTCATAGCAGGTCCTCCGCCGTGCCCGTCACCACTCTCCACCCACACTCGTACACTGCCAAAGCCAAGAAAAGGGTTTTCTTTGGTCGCTCAGCCCTGGGGAGCACAGCAGCCTGGCTGTTCCCTGGCCCAGCTGCTATCTCTATGTGACCACCAAAGCTTTGCCAGTGACTTGCCTGTGTCCCTGCTCTGGGGCCACCAAGAGGATACTGGTGAGGACCTGCCCACCCGCTGCAGGAGGCAATGCAATGGATGTTATTTTTTTCTGCAACAGAGACAGGACCTCGAGCTCAAATATCCCAGATTTACTGGTGCTGTGGTGTCCTCTAGGCTTCTCAATGCTAATGGTTTGAGACACACCCTGGTAATGCTCTGCTGTCCCCAAAGCTGACAAACCTCACCCACTAGTGATACAGCATCAGTGTTGGCTTCAGACACGGACCCCAGGCTAAATCATCACAGTTGTCCAAGGCTACTGGTCCACCTCCTCTGCTTGCTGAGCAGGGGTTTCCAAAAAGACTTGTGGAGTCATTTAGGGGTGTGCCAGAAACTCTCACTCTGGGGGTGAAAAGTGTTGTAGGAGCAGGGAATGTCTATTAATGTTCCTTGGCTCTGGCAGCTTGGAGGATGGAGGGAAGCCCAGAGCTGCTTGGCAGTGCTACCCATGGCCCTAGCACAGGCTGGGTGTCGGGCTCAGCTGGGATGCCACATCTTGGCAGTCAGCACTCCCAGAGCTTCAGAAGGTCCAGCACAAACCCCTGCATTATTTCTTCGTGGGCTTTCTGGCTCCATAGCCTCAGGATTCTCATCCCATGGGGAGCAGTTTTCTGGGATGACTTTCCAGCAGTGCCTGTGAGCCTGCTCAGCCGCTGGTCCCAGGGAACTCAGGGGAAGGTGAGAAAATCTCTCCTGTGCTGGGGGCATGGCCGTGTGCTGCCTGCACCATCCCCAGTACTCATTGTACCACACATATGGGAAACACCTTCAGGCCTGGAGGTGGGATACAGCCCTGGGCAGCTGCTGGGGGCTTCCCTGGGGCCGAGGGATGGCCAGGCTGGAGGTGCTGCATTTGGGGTGAGCAGCTCCCAGCAGCTTTTCTACTGTGGGCTTGCAGAGACAGGACTTGCTGTTCCCTTTCCCCCTGCTTTCTGCCTAAACCAGCTGTCAAGCCTTCAGCAGCTGCCTCTGTGTGGATCCAGCCCCATGCAGGCAGAGGGTACAGAGGTGAGTTTCCCCCTTCCTGGAGACCAGGTGGGGCAGGGCCATCCCGACCCCCAGCCCCGTGCACAGGCATGCCTCCGGAGCCACCCGGAGAGACGAGCCCTGTATAACCGGGAGCAATTTGCAGATGCAGCATCCTGGACCAAGGAGGAAGGGGGGCCCTGTGGCACCCCTCACGGTTAGGGGCCACCTGCTCCCTCCAGCACTCCCTGGGGGGCTCTGAAAGGTAAGGCTCCAATATAACCCAAGGGAGATGCCATGCTGGTGTATGCTGAGGAGCCCTCCACATCTACGTGCACTCCTCCATCCCCCACAAAAGCCTGGGGGCCCCCAAACCTCCAAGGCAAAGCCCGGCTGTATTTGGGTCCCCAAGCTGTTCCCAATGGGAGCTGGGGCTTGCACAGCCCCCCCAAGGCTGCAACTGTCTGGAGAGTCGGAGGTGAGGAGGGGGCTCTGCCAGCTCCTTGGGGCTGCTCCCTCCCTCCAGCACAGCCCAAAGCCCAGGCGATGTTGAGGGGTAAAACGTCCCAGTCCGAGCAGCCGCTGCGCTGCCAGTGGGGCTGGGCACGGGCTAAGGCTGGGCAAACGCAGGGGGAAGCCGGGG
>Ga0065711_1032200_pt1 | contig 27793 bp, 8 predicted proteins | sample Hoacrofraction12_FD_59098 | JGI IMG/M metagenome (GOLD analysis project Ga0065711, IMG submission 59098) | Hoatzin crop microbial communities from Cojedes, Venezuela - Epithelial fraction 12 v2 (version 2) | ecosystem: Host-associated > Birds > Digestive system > Esophagus > Crop | place...
CAACAGTGACAGGACGAGGGGTAATGGTTTTAAACTAAAACAGGGTAGGTTTAGGCTGGATATAAGGAAGAAATTCTTTACAATGAGGGTGGTGAAACACTGGAACGTGTTTCCCAGAGAGGTAGTGGAGGCCCCATCACTGGAACCATTCAAGACCAGGTTGGACAGGGCTCTGAGCAACCTGATCTAGTTAGTGGTGTCCCTGCTCGCTGCGGGGGGGTTGGACTAGATGACCTCTAGGGGTCCCCTTCCAACCCAAAACTTTCTATGATTCTATGATATTCAGTTCATTACTAACACACACTACAGTCTGTGTTCTAAGACCTATGTAAAATTCCGTTTTCTTAGATAATAGTTATTTCCATTTAGTCCTCAATTCTTGTGCATACACATTGTCAAATGCATTACTGTAAGTGGCATGCTTGTTTGATAACTCAAGAGAAAAAAAAGAGTCTGAATATCCACAATCCTTTTAAGACAACAAAAGCTTGAATGCAGGATCTTAAAGACATGGAATAACCCTGTCTGGAAGGGACATTGGCAGTTCATCTAGTCCAACCTTCTACTCAGAGCAGAGTGGGCCATATGATTAGACACAGTTGCTCCACAGTTGAACCAGTCAGGTCTTGAAAGATCTCTAGAGATGGAAAATACTCGATTCCTCTGGACAACCTGTTCCACTATTCCAGTGCTCAAAGGTAAAAAAGGCTTTCCTTGAATCAAAGTTGGAACCTTTCATGTCTCAGTTTATATCTGTTGTCTCTTACCCTCATAGAGCACACAAGACTTCCCTCATGCTGGACTATATTAAAGTATGAAGAGGATACTGTTTGCCAGCACTGACACAATAGCTGTACTGAAGTGAAATACTTCAAGTGAAAGTACAGAAAATATGGTTTTATTTTAAGTTGCAGATTCTTAGAAGTAGTATCATTAGCAGTTCATTTAATAAAAATAATAGAAAAAAATAAACAACTCTTTGTTCTCTGTTCACTATTTCCATTCCCACGTCTCATGTATGCTTTTCTAGCCTTTCAACCCTCTCACTGAAAGAAAAGAAAAAAACGGGAAGAAAAATTAGAAATAAAAATAAATCAAAATACCTCAAAAGTTTAGGATTTCTGTTTGAAAAACTGAAATACTTCAGAACTTTTTTTTTGTATCTTCAATGTTTTTCAAAACCAATAGAGCTCAAACTTTTCATTACTACTAAATTTATTGAGAAGAAAAGGTGTAAGTTCCACTAACATATTTACAAAGCCTTTGTCTTATCGAAGAAATTTCTTTCATCGACACAATCGCTTGGAACTTTTAGACGCGCTGCTCATTCAATTGGTCAGAAATATGGTGAAAAAAACTCTTCTACAGTTCTCCTACCCACCTTCACTGCTGGCAAAGAAAATCACAACACAAAGAAATTCACAAAATATAAGAAATAATTTGAATATAAGACACTGCATCAACGTTGGTTCTGTTAACTACGACAGATAATTGGACAGACTATTTAGTTAGTTGAACAGATTTATCATGGAATAATTTCTAGGCAAAGGCTAACATTTTCAAATGTCAGTACCCAAAAATCCATCTCCAGGCACGCAATTAAACAAGACATAATCTTCAGCTGTACATCTGCGTAATTTTATTTTTCCAGTGAAAATCTCATGACTCCCAAACAAGATTATGTTGTGTGTACATGTAGTGCCAAGGTCTGAGAGGCTTCAGGTTTTGAGGGGAAGGATTCCAAGAGAACACTCCTTCACCATATAAATTCCCTGCTTGACCATATATACTAAGTAACTCTCAACTAGCTTCATACCAGTTTACATCCTTCTCTGTTTCACAAGTGAGGAGACAATAAATGGTTGAGAATTCCTAGGAAATAAAGAGATGATCACAAAATTAGGTTTTATGGATGATGGGTAACATATTAGGAAAAGTACGCTTTCAAACCATCTTTTATTATACAAAGTGGTAAGGATATAAGAAACTCTATTCTTCCTTACTTCTCCTACAGAAAGCAGACATTCTCATTTTTCTGTTTTCTTTCCATGCATGCGCATTCAGGTAGTGTTAGAAATATCCCACACAGAGTTAGAAGCAATGGTCTTGATTTTTATATTGAACTGTTTTACTTACATACAATGATGTTTTGAACGACAACATTAGAATACATTTTAGCAGACATGAGCAAGTCCCCAGTTGCACAAAAGGGAGAGATACTAAATGTACCTCACAAATTTAGAAGTAAGCAGCTAGCTGACAGATCTTTCCTCTGCTGATTCTTGTCTTGTTAGCTTTTTTGAAAGTCTCCCAAGAGTTTCTCTTTAACTGCACCATGTGATATTTCACTACTGCTATTTTCTGCTCTTGCAGCAAAACCTAGTATTTCATCGTAAACAAATAGTGTTAACACTTGTGATGCTTAATGTTTTGTCAGTTTGCTCAGCAAGTGTGAAGAAAATGCAAACACTTCCAAGCCTTTTTTCATGCTGTCAGACTTCACTAAGTCAAGGAGATCTCCCAAATGGATGGTCTCATATGCCGCGTTTTGATTATTTGCTGAAAAATTCAGAGTTGAAACTCATGCGATTCTTACAACAGGCAGTGCCTAGTCAGTAAAACCCTTTTTCTCCACCTGGAACAAGTAAACATTTTTCTTCACAAGAAGCCTATAGGCTATGGACATATTTCTCACCTACAACAGGCTTGCTTCCCAGAATGGCTTGCCTGCCTTGCATTTCTGCAAATGGCTTCCTAGATATTCCTATGCATAATTTCCTATACACATACTTTATTTTATATTTTGATATAAAAATCTGCACATTATCTACCCAAGTAGATATGCTTTTCAAAACCTGATTTTTTCATCAATATTTATATATTTCACCACTTCATATAATTAGTCCTTTTTTGGGGGGGGGGATGAAAAATGTTATCTGAACAACATGTTTTGCAAAATATGGTGTTTTTTTTTTCTTTCTTCCATTGCTTCTATTCATACATCACACTTACAAACAAGAAAGAGCTAGCTGTGTCAGATAAATCATTAATAACAGATACATTATGCAAACGCAATAGCCTATATTAACTTTAACAAAAGTGGGTACCTTAGGAACAGCTGATACGCACAATTCCTGCTTTGCAGACTGATGCAGTTTTAGGTGTTTATATACAGTACTCAGAGAAGTAATCCTGAAGCTTACTGGCCCTTTGATTTTTGTAAATGAGGTGCAAGATACCGTGTTGCTCTACGATAAACCAAAGGAATGCTCATTCTTGGGGTTGTCCTCCTGTGAAAGGCTGAGTGTAGTGTTTGGGCCTTGGCAGGGGTGGGGTGGTGTTTGTTCTTTTTTTAAAGTCTGTTTCTTTAGGGTTTTTTAATAATTCTTCACATATTCACTGGTGTAGTCCAGTCAAAAGCTCCGTAGATGTGGTCAGAATTGTACTTAAAAAAAATCATATATACAATCCTCTGCCCTGAACTGATCTGAAATTTTTCACCAAAAAGCCTACAACATCCATCACAACGCTATGCTAATATTCAAGGCAACATAATCAGGACAATGGGCTAATTGTTACAGCATGTTTATATCTGAAGCAGAAGATGGGGCTTAAAATCCTATATAACTTATTCTTTTTTAGCTAGCTATTGATTTGCTTACAAACACCTTAGAACATTTAAGCTGTCTGTCTTCTATTTTAGCTATAGATTAACATGGTTTACATTTCACTTTATGAAATGAATTCACAACACGTCACAAATTTTCTAATATTTTATCTATGACAGAGTAAAAAGCAGGCTCGGAGGTGATAAGCAGCAGTGTGCTGGAGGGGACAGCACTCCATGCTCCATTATTGAGCTGCTAGCAGGAAGACAGGGTGGAGAGGTAAGCTGTTGTTTGTATCAGTTAGCAGCTAAACATTATTCTATCTATGCAGAATAGCAGAAGGTCTGAAAAAAGTGAGGTTAAAAAAAAAAGATGTCTCCATAAGCCACTTAATCTTACTTAGGATGTGACAGGGACATGACTAGAAAATCAAGAAAGGGCCTTTTCTTAGGAACCACCTAATCCTGGACGCAGGATTTATTACCTACATTATCAAATCACATGTACGATACAGATTATTTTGACAAAAAAGATCAATATCTCCCTTGCTGTTTTGAACCATAAAGTAACACAGATTTTATCACATGTGCCCATTAATCTAAAAATTAGAAGTGAAGGGCATCTGGAATTTTAACTTATACCTGAGTGCATCACCCAGGAATCCCTTCTTGACAAACAAGAACGGCTTTAGCAGATATACTTTGTTTAGCTCAGATTTGACACTTTTTGAATGTAGCAAAACAAACTTCAGAAAAGACTGATCTGTGAGGTTTAAAGCAAATCTCTCATCCTCGATACTTTATTTTTTAAATGTTTCTAACATTGCCATGAATGTTTTATATGCGACTATGTTTTATACATCAATTTATTTCTGCTTAAAGTTTTGTATTATTTGCATCCTGAGAAATTAGTTTCACCAGACCAAATACAACAAACTTGGTCCCTGCAAGGACAGGGAGAGAAACGAAGAAAACATGTCCAAGAGAAGTTACAAATCAATGCTAAATGATAAAAAATTGGACAAAACCAAGCAATTGCAACATGGTCTAGAAAAAAACTACCATTAACTCTGATTAAAAAGTCTCAATTACTTTAGAGACATACAGAATTTTATTACTTGAACTATACAGTAAATTGCTCCTAGCAACCTGCTTGACTTAACAGAGACTAACCCAACAGTATAAAAATATAGAAAATAAGCAAGGGTATCAAAATCAAGCCTCCAAACTGCAACATGTCCAAGGTAAGCACTATATCAAACTTAGCTAAGGTCTTAGAACACTACTGTGACCTAATGATAATTCCTTTTCCTGAAGGAACTAATTCCAAAGCCAAGAACCCATGGCCATTCCACTCATATGAAACCCTTCAAGCACATATTAGAATAACCTGGTAAGGAGAGGGAAATCAAAAATATCTCTAGCAATGTATTTCAAAGACATTTACCCAGGCTGATGACAACTAAACTGGAAGCAGACTAGTAACTCCTGCAGGTTTCAGCACGCAGAGAGCATTCAGCAGCCTCTGATGCCACCTAAAGCTTCCAAACACCTATATTTACTTATTAATTGATAGAAAACAATGAGGGGGGGGAGATCTATTATACTCCATTTCTTGAAATCAAAACAATTCTTTTCACATTTATAATAAACTGCTACAACAGGAGTTGCCCAGCTGTGTCAAACATCTTGTTATTGAGAATATTTTAAAAATTAAGACTAAAAGTATTTACAACTGAAGCAACAAAAAACATTACTGCACAGGCAAATTTAGTTTCTTGCTTCCTGTTGGACTTTTGGATTGTATGTTTTTTTTCTGCTTCAAAATGATTTTTAAACAGATTTGGACATCCCTTTACATAACATTGTCAGTTTGAATCAGATCTATTTTTCCAATGAAGTATGTTTTATCAGAACATTCATTACCCTTTTCGAACATAGTGGAGTCAAGGATCAGAAAGCAATTTTCCTTCTTTCCTGTTCTCAGAAGTATGATTTTTTTTAGTGAGGTTAAGCAGTGCTTTTTCAAATTCCCTGTGCTTGATGTGTCATCTGTCGATGAGTCAAACCTGTTATGCTGGAACTGTGAATACAAGAATGGTCCCTCACTTCAAAAACTTTTAAAAGGAACGCTTTATTGTTCCTGTAGGGGAATTTGAAATATGCTCTCCTTTTATTTGTAGATGTCATGGCCATACCCATTGATACAAGGGGCTGACTTTGTACACAGACTCTTCAAATATTCGTACTCCACCACGACTGCATTGCTTAACTACTTTTGTTTTGAAAGACTAAAGCTACTACATCAACATGGACAGACTGGAATTTCTTTGCATTTTTAGAAACATCTGCTCTACATGTCACTATGTAATATATCTATATATTTACTGTAAAAGAAATTAAGGTGTTACTTTGCTGCCAAAAATTTAAGCATGTGCAGGACGTTACTATTTTTGACACACTGCAGATGGAGTGCTTTAAAAAGGACAATTCAGCCTTTGCAGCCACGTGTAATAGACGCATACCCATCCTCCAGAAAAAAACAACTCTATGAAGTAAATGTTTAGTCTGCCCTTCTGCTTTTCCCTGAATTGTACTCCTAACAGCTGCTACTTTTTAGTTCACTTAAAAATACTACTGATAATTGAGGGAAGAGCTTTGCATCTAAAACTCGATTCATATTTTTCTTACTGATCAGCTTAACCCGTTCCTTAATTTAAGGGAGTTCAAATTCACAGGGCCAGACTCCCAGGAAAATATTCTGATAAGACAATGATAGGCTGGATACGAGTACCCTTCATAAGTCTCACTAGGAGACCCTGGCCATTACGAAAAGAAGCATATAATATTCACAGGGAGAGAAGAAAAAAGCAGGAGTACGAGCCCCTTCATAGTGGTTACAACTTCTAGCTGCAGCATTTGTAATTCTAAAATCTCTTATTTCCTTTACCTTGCTTAACGCATAAAATAACAGTGAAGAAAACTGGAAAATGCTTGGGGCGTTAGTAGTCTTTGGTGGGGTAGAGGAGTAGGAGGAGAAGATTTGCCAGTCTTCCAAGATACTCCTTTCATTGCTACAGGTGAGGCAGCAGTGAAAGTGAGGTATTCTTATTTTTGCCCAGTCCATCTTTTAATTTCTCAAACTCTGCCTCTTCTAAGTGAACAGTCTTTGCTGGACATTTTTGTTCTTGGGATACTCCAATTGCAAAAGGAAATGCTGGTCCCATTTAAACTTTATGTTATTGTTTTTAATTAATCTGTCAAATTGTTAGTCAAAAGAACGTATTTATCTTGTGTCATCGGGTAAGTTAAATTGATTCAGGAGATAGTCCACATTATCTAAAAAAAACCTGTTCATCTCAAAGTTTCAGAATATATACATAGCCACCACTGTAAAATATCTTATAGTAAGTAGATAAATACCTCCGTGACTTATGCGGAGGCAAATGCATAAAAAGGAAAGGGTGGTATCTCAGCATGGAGATTCTCCTGTGCTCTTCCATAGCTACATGTAAGAGCCAAAGAATAATCCAGTTTTAAACATTCCTTTCCTAAAAGCTTTTTCTGCAGCATTCAGGTTCACATATTGTGTCCGCTACACAGAAAGTGAGAGCAAAGGTCTATCAGCGCTTCAGTACAGGTTAGAAAAATCCTGCTGAGGCGAGTCTCTGACCATTCACTTTTGCTGTGCTTCGGTTCACACCGTGGAGTGGTCTCACTGACCATGAACTGGATTCCGCCTGGAAGATACACTGCAAGAGCTCGCTTCCCACATTCTGGCTGCAGAGCGGCAGGCAGCAGCCCGCGGGACTGGACCAGAGCTAGGCTGAAGAAAAACCACTCCAACACAGGCATAATGGGGATGTCAGGTCCTCAGCACCAGCTGTTCCACTCTGCAGATCGATTCCTATTTATCCACCTGGTAATGCAGAAGTAGCTCCACTGCTTGCCAACTGTACGTGATACACTATGACTAGCATTTCTTGCATATGTTCATTCTTTCTTTTTGTCTCTCTCTCACAAAACCAGCCAGAGAGGTTGCTGCTAAATAGCACAAGACACTCTCTCTCTTCAGTGCCTGAGCAATGTGTCTCTGTGGTATTCCCAGCCTTTACGAGCCCAAGGATTTGGAAAATAAAACTATCAGCTAAACCCAACTACATCATATTGCACAGAACAAAGCAAGACAGAACTCTGGCTGGCCCTCACCATTCAGAAACACAGTACCGTGCTTATACCACTGGTATGTGGAAAAATAAATACTTCTCTCAAATGACAATTTTCTACTTTCATTTTTCGTTCAATAAATAATACTGAGTTAGTGTATATGCTTTTTAGAATGGATAAGAATGAAGCAAAATTAAGTGATATTGAACATCAAAACATCACTTTATCTAAACAGCAGGATGTTCAGATCGTTGCTGAAAGCTTATCTGAACTACTGGAAGCTCCTTGACTCTGCAAAATAATGCAATACATTTTAAAGCACGTCAAATATTAGGCACTTCAGCTGCCAGGAATTTCCCATCAGCAATAAGAGAGGACAAGGAGGAAAGCAGCTCTTCCTTCCCTTCAGAATCTAGGAAAGGCTGGTGCTACGGTCTGGTGACAGTCAGTGGTATTGGATGGGATTTTATCAAAATTTCCCTTCTATTCAATTTGATTATATATCACTGATTTTTTTTAATATAACTAGCTTCTGGTGGTTTTTTTTAAGCAAGACTTGTGTCTATATTAAAAAGTATTCTGAAAATGCAATTTTATGTATGCTTATGAAAATCATTATGGACAATTATGTGTATAGAATATTTAATTGCATGTATGCACATAGATAATTTCCACCATTTCCATGTACATATCCCTAAGTGTTTGCAAGAACAATCATAATATTTGGACATAATTTATTAGCTGGACAATTACACAAATCATATATTTGTATTTTAAATGAGTCCCTTATTTTTCTACATTCTGTGTAATATTTGATGAACTCATTAAGAAACATGAAGATTAAAATTCAGGAGTGTCTGGATGCATGCCTGTTACACTTAATTAGTGATTGCTGAAAAAAAGATCTGAGAATCATCATACTGCATTATGGCAGGGATCTACACAGCAACAAATAATTCTGCACAATGTTTAAATTCGATTCACTGTCTTTGGTAAACTTTAACAAATGAAGTAAAATACAGTATTTTTCATTATGTCAGGGTTTAATTTTTGAGTTTTATTTACAAATGTTACAAGTCATTTAAAGAGAGGAGTAAGAGTCAGAGTAGGATGCACTATTACAGGTTCTTTTTACAGCCATGCTGTAATGGCTTCAGTGTACATTAAATATTTAAGCATGTATACCATATGTTAAAAAATTGACACAGCAGCAGAGGATAAAAATGCAGCACTTCTGGTATAAAGATTTCAGATACAATACAGGGCATGAAAGCAAAGTAACTGAGTAAGTGTGAATCATCGTGCTAAGATGCTGAAAATGTTCAAAGGGTTAAGGATGGCAAATCAGATTTTGTTGCTATGTGCAGCAAGGATAAAAATCTCCTGGAACCCCCTTTAATAGGTGAAAGGTGGTCTGAGCCAAAACGCACATACTGACGTCCAAGCCTTCCCCAGAGAATCAATGATGTTTTTTTGTGTGTGATCAATGTAATATTCCACAGCTAAATTTAGGGACTCTGCATCCTATGAAAATGGCACCTCTCTATGACTAATTAACAATAAAAATTTGTGGTTATCTACAGGTTTAATTATTTCATCTCCAAGGTTTTGATTAACTTAAATCTTTTTAGTAAGAACAAAAAAGTATATGGAAAAAAAATGCATTTCTAATGTTGTTTATTCAGAAGGGATTCTGTAATTTTCCCTAGTCAGCTTGCAAGATTACACCATCTTTACTGTTAACTCCCCTAACCCAAGCAACATACAGTGTGAGACAGACTGCTAATAAACCTGTTTCACTGTGCGTATTATTTGGCTAATTTATAAACTATGCCTGCATAACTTGCCCTTTTTATTTTGGAATGGTAAAGACTCTTTAGTAATACAGAGATCATAAGATTTAGTGTTTGATTTAGATGTGTTAGAGGAAAGCTGAAAAGTTAAAAGCAGATGTCTTTGGCCACAGTGATGGTAACTGGTTTCAGGCATATTTTATAAAGCAAACAAATCTCTACAGCCAGGCCCACTCTCTTTCAGTACTGGTACTGCATCTGGGTGTTTACAAGTCATGGGGTGATACACGTTGCTTCCACCAAAGTCAGAGGGAGTTTTGTCTAGTATCAGTGGGGCCAGATTTCACTTTTAATAATTCATTTGCCACACAGACTTAAGTAATTGCAGTGATACAGTGGGTGGGTATTGTGCAAAGGATGAAACAGGAAAGACACACTCTCACCACCGAAACACTTCCAGGAGTCAGCATCATCGTAAACCCTGTTTTCTCCAAGCACTCTAAAGATTTTATCTTATAAGCTATTGCTTCCCAAAAGTGCATAATAAAAATCATTTAAATGAAGATTTAAAGGAAGAAACAGACTTGAAACATGGGGAATAAGAGTTTGGTTCTCAGATCTGACACCAACTTGCTCTAAAATCATAAGCAAACCTGTTATGGCTCAATTTAGAAACATTAATAAGAGAAATTAGCACATGAGGAGATTACTGAGTGTCTTGGAATTCATATCACAGTGAGAAAAACTCCATGAAAATCTGCTTTTGGAAATATACTCTGTGCTCCTCCTCTTTTTTTTCCCTTTAACCTTATCCCCCTTTTGTAAAATGGAAAAATGAAGGTACAGTATGAAAATGAATATTATAACCTCAAGTATTGTTCTTAGCACTGTGAATCTTTAATCTACTTCTGTAGAACTTACCTTATCAAGCAGAATTTTACTATGGATAAACTTCATACGATGCAGGCATTACTTTGAAATAGTTTTTATGTTAACCTTATATTCAAATACATTTTTTCAGGAAGAAGCCTATGCTACCAAATAAAACAAATCTGAAGAATCAATTAACCAATATGCAGAAAAAATAATGACACTTTATTCAAATACCTGTAGAAAAGTTCTATTTGTATGATTTCAGGGTGCCCTTGTAATTCAGGCAGATGTGACCTCCCCAGACCGAGAAGGCGCACAGCATTATCATTAAACCAACAAGAAAGAAAGATGTATTGGTCAACAGAAGTCAGGCTTACGGTTTTCACTATTGGAGAGTCAGCAACACATGGACAACTCAACTAGAAATTTTCATATTTTACATTAGTTGTTCTAAATAATTGTGAAATGTTGACCATTGAGTAGAACAACCTACATATGGATTCCCAGCCACACAGTAAGTACTGCAGCTCTCCAGTAATATTTTTATAGTTCCAATGCTAACAGTACTTTCTGGTTCATCTGTAATTACAGGCCAAGTCCTGATACCATCATCTTACAGCATAATAGATGCATACAGACCTCTCAGGCCATTACATGCACTCCTTTACCCGTGGTGTTTTGTGTTAAATACAGAGTTTGAGTAAATGTTTATATTGTCACAAAAATATGGATCTTGTAATCTTATCAGGTAAGCGTAAAGAAAAAAAAATTTAAAATATTTTTCCTATTGCAATGGACACTTAAACAAACTAAATCTCTCCTTAGACCATTCAGCTCTGCCTTGCCTAGAGAAGGCAAGAGACGTAGCTGTCGGAATGACTGCAGTCCTATCTAATCTCTGCTGAAAAGCGCGAGGACTCATTTTCACTAGCTTTCTCCACAATCTCCCTTCACAGACAGACTCCAGATGCCAACATTCCTCTAGAAATAAAGCTTCAGGGCCATTCTACCACCACATGGCCTTCTGATGGAAAAAAGAGAGCCATTCAAATATTTCCCCTCATACAGATAATTAAAAGAGAATTCTGGTTTGTTCCATGGAGAAAGAATGGTCACAGAACTCTGTTTAGTCTTCCTCTTTGTAGAATGTTTTCTATTAAACATTAAAACAAACTGTAGTGACTGAAAGACGCGGAAGCCTCAGTCTACAGAGGGAGCAAACACCTGTGAATGCCATTACTTCCAAGGGGCTACTGATCGTCATGAACTCTTGACTATCGCACAGTAAAATAAGGAAGCTATCTCTGTTTCACTAGAATATGTACAGTTATCTTGGGTTTTTGAATTCCTTTTAATCATCTGTGCACAGAATAGGATACAGTTCAATTTTAGCAATGCTCAGGTATTTCTAATTGTGAATGCCAGCCACTGCAATTTTACCTATCAGAGACATATCCTATCAACACGCTTGTCAAAAAAAAAACCAAACCCACAATCAAAATACCCAAACCCAATCCCCAAAACTCTCAAACTATAAAAAATGTACTAGAAGTCCTGCCAGTTCCATTATAATCCCAGGCCACAAGCTAGGCAAGTTAGACACTTCTCTAACAGAGTTAATATGATGGAAAGACTGAAGACCAGAAGGACAGATGGAAAACTCATTTGGGAGATATTCAAACATTTGAGAAACTAAGCAACAGATTCAGCTCCATTCCGATGAAACAAGAAGGATGTGTGTGGTAGACCTACCAGAACTCCTACACCAGAAGAGAGCACATTCTTTCAATAATTGTCTGAAAGTTTCTAGCTGGCAGGATTTGTAGCTGTAGCTAGTCTGCTTTCACCTATGGTTCTTGTTACATGCAATGATAAAGGCTGACATAAGGAAAGCAAAATTAAATAAACTACAAATCTTGTGGCAGTTTTTTTCTCATTTAATGCGCCTGCAGGCCCAAATACTAGCTGATTATTCCCAACAGTGCTCCATTTCAAACCTGTGACACAGAGACAGAGAAAGGTTACTCAAACTATCCAGCACATGGTTTTGGAGCAAATTATTCTTCCATATGTTCAATATTTTTGGAAGAAAATAGTCCAGGCAGCCCTATCTATTTATGTTCAACATATTTGAAACAATTTTTAATCCAACTGAAGTAACAGGTTACTGCACTGAAAGAAAAAAAAAAAACACCACTTAAGCATGATCATAAGCTATTTTTCAGAGGACTCTGTCATGTTCCTGACAAAAATTAGGCAGCTTTCAGGGTATGTATTATGTCTGTACAGTGAATGAGGCTGTTGTCCATTGGAATCTGGCTTTATTTGGAGCAAAAATGAAATATGCAGGCTGAAAATGGAAGAAGTTGCAAAAGAGAGGATAAAATAAAGGACAGCAGGATGAGGTAACTTCCAAGGTCACATACAACAAGCTTCTGGCACAGGCGGAAGAATCTCTTTTTGGTCTCCTCTTCTAATCACTGAAAAACAGACACCACAGAAAAAAAATCTGCTCATGTAGTATGAGGAAATATTTGTGTTGGCCTTACAGGCCAGCTTTTTGCTTGTGTGGTGCTGTGGGCTCGCTGCTCCGCCCTGGGCTTCCACATTGCTAATGGGAAAAATGTGTCTTAAAAACAGACCAGCTGTTGGAACAAAACCTATTACCCTTCCATCCTTTTCACGGGTGATACAATCCACTCTTCCTTTCCTGAGATTAGTTTCTCTAAATGCATTCCATTTCTATTTAATAGATTCAATGGAAAACTACACAAGTCTTACATAAACAGCACTTTCAAAGTCACAGACATGTCACATTTATTTTTCCCTCAAGACAAATTCTTTTCCTATTGTGCATAAAGTCTTTAGAAGATGGACTTCAGACTTGCTTTTAGGAGCTCTTAAAAAAAAGTAGAAAGACACTCTCAAACACCAGGGATATTTGGTCACATGATCAGAAGTAGCCAGGAAAATTTCATGATATGAACTGTTTCCTGAACCAGAGCTCAAATTAATGTGTCCATGGAAGAGGAGAGTATGACAACACATCCAGAAATCAATACTGGCTCTGCTATTCTCCGGAATATCCTCACCCAATGTGATTTAGAGCAGCCACCAGGCAGCTAAGATTTGGGGCACATTACATTATCTACACAACAGCTATGAGAATGCATGATGCTTCTTTGCTCTGATATTTTCAGAATCACTTTTCCACGCTACCTCAGCATTTCCGCCCCTGAATGACTGCAAGGCAAAAGGAATTTCACAGAATATTTTTGGCTGTAGGGACACAATGAATTTGGCCCTGTACCTGTATCATTCTACCAACACAGAAAACGCTGTTACTGATCAAATGTCATTTGTGGCTTGTAGTGTGCAAGTGCAATTCCATGTTACCAATACATGATTATTCGTTCCTGGCTTCCTTATCTGCTAATGCTAACAATATATAGATTGATCAGTGTCTCACATTTCTGCCCTCTAAGGATATCTGTGGCTGTCCTTTAAATAAAGAGAAATGCAAACAATAATTAAAAAAACACCTTAAACCAGTTTGTGAAAGACTACTTGTAAAGGTTCTATGAGTACTTCTGTCACTGCAGGCAAGCAGACTGTGAAGCTGGTAAGAAATCAAGCAAGCTCTTGACGTCAGTTATTCCTCATTTGGAACAATTTTAAACAATCTTTGACTTATGTTCATGTGCTGATCATTGATTAAGCCACAGGGATGTTTCCTCTAGTGTTTCTTTGCCCTTATTGCTATAAACAATGTAGTACTTTTCCAAACCACTTAGTTTCAGACTCTGTGTATGGTCTATTAATAAATGCACTGTTAAATCTTTTTTCATTAATACCTAGAAGACAGCGGATTTTCTGACAAGCTCTGGATCTCTGAAACACCCATAATTATCAGCAATAAGTTATGTTTATTTCTTAGCTGCACTTGAACATTACAATTTATGCACAAAGAATAAATCATTCCTCTAACAGAATGATCAATTTTTTTATTTCTCCATCTAGTTACACATTAGTCACTTGGCATTTTCAGTTAAATGAGTATGTTCACTTAAAATAAATAGTAAGGAAAAAACAACAGCAGACATACAGCTTTAATAGGCAAGCAGCATGCTTATTGCCATAACTAAGGGTCTTTTGATCTTATAAGAAATCACTGATGTCTGCTTTCATTCACACAGCGGTTTTAGAATTAATTTCACTGTCTTTTATTAAAAGCAAAGGAAGGCTCTGGTTCACAGATTAAGAACATGTAAATTATTCTTTCAGCTGTGTTCAGTGAATATTGCATGTGTGTGCTGGGATTTCGTGTTTCTTAATAGCACAGAACCCAGTAATATGGACTCCACAAGTTTTCTTTTCAGCCTTTCCCAACACCATTCTCAAAAGCCATTGCTATTTCTTGCTACCACCCTTTAATAGCCTTAAGTTGGCTCATGATAATTGTTTTTCAAGGCAGATTCACTTGCATAGGTGCTGCAGGTCGATAGATGAAGTTTGAGAGCTTTTCCAGAGGAGTTGTGGACACTGCACCTACTACAGATAAGAAGGTCTGCTAGGTCAGCTATGAACTGTACATGAGATGTCTCATATAGTGTGCTGAAGCTAAACTTTCAGGTGTCAGCTCAGCAAAGATGGGAAACTAATTAAATGACTGATATGAAAGAACAACACACCAAGAGTTACTGTTAAAAGGAAAATTATTCCTTTCCTTCCCATCTCTGGTTACAGTTAGGAATGGTTCATCTTTCAAGCTAGCACTACTCTAGGGCACAGCAGAGCAGAGATGCTTGGCCTCTGAGGGAAGGTGGGGAAAAGGGAGTATTCCCAAAGCGGAAGGTGGAAGGAAGGGAGCAGGCCTGAAATCAGAGGTGTGCAAAAGTACAGGAGAATGGGTTTGCCCTCTGTTTACAAGCTGCTAGACTCTACCAACCTCATTCTTCTGATTTCCAGATTATTACTTCTCTTCACAGAGATCGTGTAGTGTTTTTTTTCTGGCTGATTATAAATTCAATGCATCTTTAGCTGAGAATGGCCCAGCAGAATAAACCAATTGTGAAAAACTTAAGATCAAATTCCTGGCTCTGTAATTTCCACCCACAGAAAAAATGTTTGAACCCTCTCTCTTTTATGCTTATGTGAAACAACTCCCCCTTTTTTATCCAGCTACTCACTCATGAGCTATCAGAAGCACCAACTGAGAGCGGTACAAGGCAGAGCACTGCACAACTATGAGCTAGCAGACTAGTAGTTACATATTTCTGTGATCAGGTCATATAGTAACATGATCAGCCTACTGTCACCCAGATCTGAACCTTTCGGCAGGATTGTGAAGCACAACAATGTTTATATTGGGTCATTTTCTGCTATTGTTTCTTCCTTCTCTCAGACATGTTCTAAACTGTGACAAGAAGGAAATCCTTTAAGCTTCTTCACACATCCTTTTCTGTCTAAAAGGTGTTGAAGTGTGAAGTAACTACTACTAGGATGGTTCAGGATAAGTATTTTTGTGTACATGATGACAACAATTATTACGGGTTCTGAATAATGCATTCACAGTACTATGGCTTATTAGTTTTTACCCCTTCTGTTGGATATTTGGAAATACTTGGATAATTATCATCATTGTATTGGGTTTGTGTGGCAAGGTTTTGGTACCAGGGGGGCTACAGGGGTGGCTTCTGTGAGAAGATGCCAGAAGCTTCCACCATGTCTCACAGAACCAGTTCTAAGTGGTTCCCAGATGGACCTGCTGTTGGCCAAGGCTGAGCCCATCAGCAACAGTGGTAGCACCTCTAGGATAACATAGTTAAGAAGGGGGAAAAGTTGCTGTGCAACAGCATTCGGAAGAGAGGAGTGAGATGATGTGAGAACACCAACCCTGCAGACCCCACGGTCAGTGCAGAAGGAGGGGCAGGAGGTGCTCCAGGCATTGGAGCAGAGGTTCCACTGAAGCCCGTGGAGCAGACCATGGTGAGGCAGGCTGTGCCCCTGCAGCCCATGGAGGCCCACAGGGGAGCAGAGACCCACCTGCAGCCCGGGGAGGACCCCACACGGGAGCAGGGGGATGCCCGGAGGAGGCTGTGACCCTGTGGAGAGCCCACACTGGAGCAGGTTTGCTGGCAGGACTTGTGACCTCTTGGGGACCCACGCTGGAGCAGCCTGCTCCTGAAGGACTGCACCCCATGGGAAGAACCCATGGTGGGGCAGCTCGTGAAAAGCTGCAGCCCATGGGAGAGATCCATGCTGGGCAAGTTCATGGAGAACTGTCTCCCATGAGAGGGACCCCAAGCTGGATCAGGGGCAGAGTGTGAGGAGCCCTCCTGCCCCCCTCCCCCCGCCCTGCCCCGAGGAGGAAGGAACGGCAGAGGTAATGTGTGATGAACTGACTGCAACTCCCATTCCCTGTCCCCCTGCGCTGCTCGGGGGAGGAGGTAGAGAAACTTGTGAGAAGACTACAGTCCTCTTCAATACCATGTAAATTCAGATTCGTTAGTGTTGGGTGTGTAGGTACCTGAAGGCTCTTCTCTCCCCCACCCCACTGCACAATATGATCTCCAAAAATACTGTTGTGTGTACAGCTATGCAGACATTTAGATTTTACTCACTATAGGCAGCAACAGTGAGTAAAAGAGAAATACTATTAACATGCAGTGCTACTCCTACATCAACAGCTGGTAAGCCCTCAGAAAAGCATAAATAAACTAATTAGACACAGAAAAACCTTCAGCATAATGATGTCCATCCACGCATTGTACCATCTTCTTTGATAAGCAAGGGGAAAGGGGAATCAACACAATTTCACCTGCAGGCAAATGACCTATGCACCAGTAACCTTTATCTAAGCAGTAAAGTACATTTAGGTATAGCTATGTGCCAATGTGCACAAGCATGCCTGGCTACTCCATTAACTGGACAAATTCCATCATTTTCTGTGCACAGCCTTTCAAGAAAGCCTTTGTTTGTTTGCATTAATCAGAGCTGCACCAGTCTAAAAATTTCCCCAAAATTCGCAAAGGAACATGTGGGAGCTTGTGTTACCTGTGTAATAATACTCTGACCGGGAAATTTTCAATACCTATAATGCAATACTGAAGACAAGTCATTGTACAATGTGAGAGCACCTATTAAAATTTAATTACAGTATTTTTATTGTTGTTTCCAAAAAAACTGTAATGCTGTGTACATTTCCTGGCATGTATGCAAGACTACTATTTGTCTTTCAGCTAGACGAGTAAAAATTCTCAATTAAATGCATTAGACTGGAGAGAAGAAGGTGAAAAGGAGCAAGAAGAATTCTACAAGATCTGAGAGAAGACTATTGCAAGATGGCTAACTTTGTCAGCAACCATACATATGGATGTCTGAACCTAGATCTACTTCTTTCAGGTTATTAGATTTAATTCTGTTCAGATGGAGGTTAACTTTGTTCACCTCAGTTTCTTACTTTTTCAATTCAACAATTATACCACGACACAGGCATGGACCAAAGTTGGGTGTTTCATTAGATTTGGTGCTACATAAGGTTTTTCACTGAATGTTTTTATTCCTCTCCAAATAATGTATTTATTTGCTTTCCAACTCAAAGTTAAATGCATGAATTACACAATCATGTCCACAGAAGATTCGGTTTTCAAAATAAGATACAATACCAAAGCATCCAGTAGGCATGGCTGCTGGCCTCAGTAAAAGCAGAAACAGAACATAAAAGCTGCAGATTAGATCCTGTGCTGTTATACAGCGAAGTAGTTCAGTTTTAATCACCTTATTAGCGGTGGCTTTAGTTTAGGTCAGGATGTCCTCTGACACATATTTTAATAACGAAGTATAGATAGTAGTATCCAGAAGAGTTTTCCAAATTTTGCAAAAGTGAAGAGAGTGTGAATCTAAAGCAAAACAAGAAATAGGCTTGGAGTGAATTTAGCCAAGATTTTCTCCCAGCCATAGGTTCCCCTAAATTTAGAGATCTGCAAAGTCATAACTGTATTTTCTTCTTGTTAATTTAAGAAATATCTTATATGTTCTCCATGATGTGCAAAAACTACTTATTAATGACCTACAACTTTTCCATTGACTGTGGGGCACTGCCACTTTGCCACAATGCCAAACATTCAAGTGTTTTGCAGAGTCATTTACTGCTCAACGAAATTACCACAAATAGAGAATTTTAAATTTCACAATACTTCATGCAGACAAGGTTTCAAAACAGAGTGAACTATGAAAGCCTTGGTGGACCACAGAAAAGAATAATACAGGCAAGGGCTCTTTTGTGCATATACCATCAATGATCACACAACTGTGGAGGGAAATGAAGTGTGCCAGCACCAATAATCTGCCTCCCATCAATGGCACAAAATAGCATAAATCTCCCCATAGCAGAGCAACAACACTGATTTACATCAAATATTGGACACTCATCTGCTCTTGAGGTATGAGGTTAGGGTATTTATTCTACCATTTACTGGCAGCAGTTGGAACATTCTCTTCATCTTAAAAAAGAACTTCAGGACCCACTACTGTAATCTTTACATTTATAGTAACCTGCCAGCTTTTGCTTTTATTTAAAGTAAGTTCTAATTGTACACGGGATTTTAGGTCTCCAGTTTATATTTGTAATATGAAACAATATTCTCCTACAGATTTTTCAAGGAAAGCTGAGAAAGCACTATTTTTTAAGAATGCAAATGAAGAGGTAGAATTTTTTTTTTTTTTTAGTGCTGGGAGAACAATAATTTAAAACAAATAGAGACAATGATGAGCAGTACTTGAAAAGAGACATTTCTCATTCATAAACTTGCTATTGTGTTTCCACCAGTCAGAACTATAAAATTTGCCCCATGAGTTCCGTAATTTAATTTTTATCATTCAGTACTTTCATATCAAAGATTTGTCACTAATACATCGTTCCAGTAGGAATATTATAGGATATTGGTAAAAGACACTTTTTTCCCCTCCCCTTGAGTTTTCCATGGTAAGCAGGAAATGATGCTGCTAGTATTTGGATGAGCTCTAGGAAGAGGAGTAGACTAATAGCATATGTGCTGGATGAGAAAGGAATATAGACAATGGAATAAACTATATGCATATGCTTACTTCAAAAAGATATCCTGCTCTTGCAATACCCGCATTTTTACTGTTGCTCCCTTCTGCCCACTCCAATGAACAAGTTATGCTCTTCACCTCTATAGATCCCATCTTGTAACAGAACTGTGCAGTGAAATTATTAATTGCAGCAACATGCCATGCTAACAGCAGGATTTATCCACACCCCTACTTACACTGTTACTCAGTGATTTAGCATGCCAGTGTATTTGTAGATTTAACTTACTGCAGATCTCATTTCTTGTAAAAGAGAACATCAGATGTTTTCCTCATTCCAGTAGGCTACACTTGTCCTGCTAGCTCATGTAAGAGCCTTGTAAACAACACAGAAGACACTAGCAGTAGCTTATGTTTATAGATATACACAAATAAAAAAAAGTCTAGATTTTTACATTGCTGAAATACACCAGTTTGGGGTAACAGAATGGTTCTCTGACCTCTTTTCCACTTCCCTCTTCTTAACAAAATTAATCAGCTTGCAGTGCATGGTATTTCCACACTTCCACCTGGCTGTAGTGGTCTGGCAGCTGGAGCCCAACTCGTAGTCAGGATGCAAGAGAAAGCATTTAATAGCCTACAAAGTGGAGATGTCTTTAAGCAAAAAAAAAACCACAAACAAACAAACAAAAAAAACCACCACAGAACATCAACAGTTTGGGGCGTGGGAAAGAGTACCACAAGCTGGGCAAAAAGTCCCTACTCTACCCAAAGTGTTCCATGGCATTCATGGAGATACGAGTTCTGTGCCCCATCCTTTCACCTCATGGAACAGAGGCCTGGAAAGTAGCACATTACCTACCTTATGCTATAAGGTTTTCACTCATGAATGGAATATATATATATATATATATAGTTTTTCAGATATACATCATATATTTGATTTGTGATCATCTGCCCACAAATGTGTATCAGGGCAACAACAGAAGAAATTGCAATTGTTAAGTTTTGAGTTTATTGCCTCAGAATGCAGCACTGTGATCTACAAAGTACATAAGGTAAATAATACATATGTTCTTTTCTAATATATGCCCAAGTTGTTCTACCAGGCAACAGGCAAGTAAGCATTCACATATACTTTACTGTGCACCTCATCTATATTTTGAGTCAAATTTCACAGAAGACTTTATGGTTATTGAATACTATAATGCGTTATGGGTTTCTATACATTACACTCCCTTGCTTGTCCAGCAAACTGAATGTATTATATAAAATACTGTTAATTCTTTTATTCCTAAATAAATTTTATATACTTAGTTTCAACATTATTCTTTCCAAGTTTCATCAGCGGAACTTGCCAAAATACCCACAATGAGGTACCCAAAACTGAAGAGGCTAAATCTCAATTTCAAGAACATGAAAAGACACGAAAGAAAGATTGGGTAAAGTTTAAGCCAATGAAAGTATGAGTCATTATTATATAACAAGCAATTTGGGTATGTTCTGATATTTTAAGTTGAAGAAGAGATAGGTTGAGAGGGGAAGAGAGCACAGAAGTGGGAGTCAACAGGGGAACTGAGGTAAAGTAAGTGGGTATGTAAAAGTTTAGGAGCACTAATACTAACTTAGATGTTACCTTAATTCTTGTTTTCCTAAGTTTTTTTTAAATCTCAGGTAGAGCTCTTAAAAAAATATTAACTCTGTTTTCTTCCCAAGGGAAGAAGGATCTATTTACACCTTATCAATGTAATTAATTTTCACTAGGTAGCTATCAGGCAACTTCTAGGTAACTTTGACAAACTTCTCCCATTCATAGAAGACACAGCTGGGTAGAAATTAGTCTCTAAAAATACTTTCACACAACCTGCTTGTTTTCTAGTCACTGTCTTCTTATGTTATGCTCATTCCATCTGTCAATAGATATGAGTCACACATTCGACCTTTCAGTTTCACTTGCGCACATAAATTTCTTCCAATTTCCTGTGAAACAAACACTTTTAACTGTTTAGGGGCTAGCAATTTCCACATATAGCATGCTAGGATGGTTAAGGTAGAAGCAAGCTCTTGTGCTGATATTCTTAGCTTTCCAGTCTGCACTACCTTTTGAAAGCAGATCGTCTCTTCGTTTTGCTGACCCACCCTACTACTAACTTTCACTGAAAAATGAACAAATATGCCAGGCTGCAGCTGAAAAACTACAATCTAATTATATTATCAAAGAAAGCTAAACAGCAGAGAAGCAGAAACAAGTCACTCCTGACATTACCAGCCATGATCAGCAGATTCACTGAAGCTATGATTTTTACCATTTTTAAATCTGCAGCAGGCAACATTTAGTTCAAAGCTAACTTAAAAATAAAGATTCATGCTTGCCCAAATGCTACCACTGACATAAATCATGCCTTTACCAACAGATCCTATATTTTTTCTCCCCAAACACAATAAACATGTCCAGTATGAACAAAGGAAGAACATGGTCACAAAGAACACAGCTATACATGAAAGCTAGAGCATTATTCTAGGATTTGACTTACTCTTTCTTTCAGGCATAGTACACAACCTTTCAGGGAGCCTTCAAGACTAAGGGAAAAAATCTACCAGTTTTAATATGAACCATGAAGTTGGACTACTGAAAAAGAGACCTAATTCTGCACAGTGAGCTGATAAAGAAGGACAGAGACTTGACGTACAATTTGTTGGCAGATCTCCTTTGTGAGCTCATTTAACTCATTATTGTTGAAAAAGCAGCTAAACAGCAAGATGCTTTAACAGAACAGTCGGCTCACAGTCTGTTTCAATCAAGCATTACAATGGCATACAAGGATCTGTGGTTTGGCCTTATGGTTCTCTTCCAAAATACACCCGACAGACCAACTGCAATTTTGTGCCATCAAAACCACTTTGACCATCTAAGCAAAGTCCCTTTTCCACTAGTGACCAAGATTTCTCCATCTACAGTAATAAGAGGGCACCTTTAATGGAGAAAATAGGATGTCAGGCCTGAAGTTCAAAGCCCACGGTTGCTGGAAGAGATGACTGGATGAGCTATGACCAAGATAACACTGGAACTGCTCAGGCTCCTATGCCTGTACACCAATGTGACAACTTAAAGGGACCAGTGAGGTTTTATCGCTGTCATGTCAGAGCAGTGCCTTAGATAACACTGTATAATGTGGAAGCAGGCAGATACCTGCTATTGACTTATGGATGAAGACTGAATTTTTGGACCTTTGGTACATTAGCATTAAAATAATAAAATGAATGCATAATCTGTTGATACAACAGGGTTAAATTCTGCCCAAGCAAGCAGTACGGAACAAATATCTTTCTCTCTTTTTCACACTTAAGTGTCTTAGTGAAAGCAGAAGATGGCACTCGTTAACCTAAAGATAAATCTATTTTATCCTAGTAGTACTCTGGAGATACGCACTGGCATTATCATTGCACTTTTGCACAAATTTATAATATGTTTGACATCATGGCCCAAGCCAGTAACAAGACAAACCTCAACAAATAATGAATGTGCACGTATCTCATCAAGACAACAGAGGGACAAGAGCCTTTCCACTCAATGATTTGCAATCTTCGTATCACAAATAACAAGAGATATAAATATTAGGAATAGTCAATTTATGATCCAAAATATGTTTTCACAGAAGACCTACACCCAGGCATAGACGCAGATATTTTTAAAATATTTCTGGGATTTCAAAAGTTTCTTATCTCAGCAGTAGCCAAATCAAGCTTTGCCTCACTTTGTCTAGCCAGTTTTAGTTCAGCTTTTCCTATCAAAGATGAAATAGTAACTCAAATACCTTATGGATATGTGCTCCCAGTCACTTATTAGAGCAAAGACTAGTGAAATTAATGAACCCAAGATGGCATTGTAGATGCACATGTGTGGTCTTTGTGTTTAAAATCTTTTCCTTCCTTACAGACAACACATAGTCAAAGGATTACTTTTAATTTTGGTGACTTCTCCTCGCTGCCAACTTATGCAAATCAACTAAAGGAAAAAGAACTTTCAAGCAGTACTGAGATCACTGGCAGACAGCAGCTTGTACATTGGTTCCTGAACTGAAGAAAAGAAAAAAAGGACCATATATGGACAACTCCAAAATCAGAGCCTAAAATTAGCAATAAGCAATATTAGTCACTGGGGGCTTTTCTATTGTTTTGTGAAGTGGGGGTGTGGAGCGTATAGGGGAAGGCTGTTGGGGTTTTTTGTTTGTGGAAGGTTTCTTGTTTGCTTTTTTACAGTGTCAAGAACCATAGAAGCTGCATTTGTACACTGATATTTTGGTCATTATGTGCCTTTGGTCTAAACTAAAACTATCATTCTTCAGGTTTTTCATATTCATTATTTCAGATAAACATTTGCCATCGGCACACAGCTAGCTGATAGTAACACCTTTAAAAAAAGCAGGAAAAAAAAATCTGCTAAGTGATGGCTCTGATTTAACAGGCAGCTTTTCTGTGTCAAACTTAGTCTTTCAAAAACATTATGATACATGCTCCATTTACAGATCTATAATACTGTCTGCTATTATCTTCTTAAGGCTTCAAATCTCTCAACATGTTTTCCTCAACTTCCAAAAGCATAACAGACTTTGCTTTAAGGCTAATTTAAAATACGAAGAAATACTTTACATGTTTTAACTTGACCCCAAATAAGTTGAAGTCAGTGAGCTTTAGATTAAAATCAATTAAGAGTAAATAGCTATTTAAAGAGCCTGATAAAATAATTTTCTTTGTTTCGTTCGTTCTACTTGTACTGGCCTTCTCATGTTTTACTAATAACCAATCAAAGACGATCTGCACTAAATTTCTTTTAAAGGGTCCTTCACAATAAACAAGCAAGTGGTCCTTATATTGATAACAGTGACAATAAGAAATTCATAGGTTTAGATTCTTTACCAGATACGCATTTTCATCAGGTGACTTGCCACACAATACAAATTTTGCAGCAAATATGTAGAGATTCAGTGACTATGGTCTTCTTTTATTTGTATCTGCCAATTCCTAACAAGGGAAGGTAAAACCTGCCAGTGCACTTTTAGGTTGAAATTCTTACCTGAGGCAATGATAATAACAGAAGCCTTCAACTCCATAATTGGAAGTCAGAAAACTATTTTGCTATATAAAAGAAGAGGCATCCTACATCATTGTACTTTTTCATGAATTGTCTAAAAAAGTTAAAGTTTAAAAACAAAATTAAAAAAATGCAGGAGTGTGTGTTCATTCTTTCTTTACAGTTACTTAAGAGATAGAGTTGGTCCAATCCAATCAGTTCTTGACCAAGTGTTATTTTCAGAAATATTTTCCAACTGCAGCTATTAGAACATTTATTAATTGATTGCAAACAGACAAGGAAGAGCCTGATCAAAGTATCCAGACAGCAACAAATTTCACATGTTGTTCACTTTCTGCAGGTTGTTCCGGAACCTTAAGTTTAACCAAACGACATGGAATGGGAATAGACAGCTTATGATTTAGCATACCAATATGCCCAGACAGCTTCATCTGTATGCTGGCAGAGTTTTACAGCTAGAAGCTGCATTAAAATTGATGAAAGACAACGTAACTTCTGTTAGATCATTCTGTGCATCTTTGAGTTGACAAAACAATGCAGCATTCCTAATTTTTGTTCACAAGAAAGACTCCCAAACATTTTCCTTTTTTTGTTTAATGACATGTCTTTGGTCTAAGTAACTTGATTTTCTTTTTTGATGCTGTTTCCCTGTTTCCACCCTCAGCTCTTTGCATACTGCAGCCATAGACCTTGTGTCATTAATAGCAAGCTAGTGACACAAAATTATTTACTAAAATTGAAGGGCATGGGAGACATTTAAAAGTCAGATCGTTGTAGTAGTCCCAGAATCAGTGAAGGTTTAAAGAAAATCATACACCAAAATAACCAAGTGCCTTTAGTGATTCATTATTACACACACAAGACAATGTTAGACTTGTGTGCTTGATATATGTGTACAGGTGCACTGCAGAATAGGAGGGTAATATGCATGATTGCATGGGATGGTAGAAAGGTTTTGTTTTGGGTTGAGGGGGTTGTAACTGCTCTGGATGGCTTCATTACACAGCAAAGGCAGTTGTTCTGTTAGTGCTAATTAAGCCTTGGGGAACAATTTGTTGGAGAAAAATTGGAGGAAAGCACAAAGAAGAATTTTAATGTTTTAATCCCAAACAGAAGCAAAAACTTTCAAGTTTATAACTTCTGGGATTCCAGCATAGGAGCTAAATGACTGATCCTGCAAAGAGCGAGAATCCTCAGCTTTTCACTGAAGGTTACTGATGTTTGCAGCACATTGTAGGATTGAGTCCTTTTAATGCAGGTCGACTACTACATTAAAATAATCAATTTCATCCTTTGATATAGTTGCATTACCACAGAACACTCTCCTATTTGTCAGGGTCACATTCAGGGGTTTACAGTTGTATATGAGAAGTACCCCAGGTAGTAGTTTTTAATCACCAAATATTTTTATGTTCTTTTTCAAATGATTGTTACAAAATGAAGGAACTATCACTCTTCCAGCAAAGAAGTTCCTATAATAACTATTTGATTTCATTAATGACAGCCCTCCCAGCAACAGCACTGAAGGCTATACCTGCATATTGTTACGTAAGCTCATATCAAAGATAGACTGCTAGCACAGGTAATGCCTGATCTTTCACCTAAATGCGAATTTAGGTGATGATGTTTTTTTCTTCTAGGTCATAACTTGGAGAACTGAGAACAGATAAAAGGCAAACAAGATAAAAGGGACTGCTTGTTTCTTTGCTGACAGAAATAGCGGCAAACTGGGAGGCTGTCTAGGGATCAAGAAAAAAAAAAAAACAAAACCAAAAACACAGCCTAGCAACAGTTCCCTGCCAAGGGAGGTGGAGGGGAAAAAAGGGAGGGAGAAGGTGTTTTCTAGATTGGCTACCTGATTTAGAGCTGAGAGAGAAACAGAACAAGTGGCTGTGAGATATAAACACTACCAAATTTGTTATGGATTTGCAAGGGGTAAAAAAAACGAGGAGAAGTATAGTGAATCACCTCAGGGCAGCCAGGGGAGATGCAAGTATACACAGATTTGTGTATTTGGGGACAATTTGTTGCTTGAGGTAATATTTTAGAATACTGGAGATGAAAAACATTCCCTTTTTTAGATTCCCAAGAGTCTCAACAATTTATAATCCAGAGAAAGACATACTTCAGAAAAATAAAAAAGCTGGATTCTTTGCTGGGCAACACCACAGAAGCAGATTTTAAAAAAATTCTTGTCTTTTCTCAAACACAGATGTCCCTCCCTGTTTTGACTTCTCAGATAACTTCAGTTGCAAAAAAACAATTTCGCACAAATACATGTATCTTAACAAATCCCATTCCTCTGTTAAAGTTTCCTCTCCCAGGATTCCATGAGTTTTCCATCATTTATAATTTTGGAAGCTTCCAATAAATCTCTGTCTCTCTTCACTACTTTCTTTCCTATACCCCCTATCTTCCTTCACTCCCATCCAACAGACACCTTTGCTTCTATGTTTCTCCGCAATCCTGCCAGTCCTCGACCTCACTCAGTCACTGATATTCTTTACTCTTTGCATTCCTACGCATATCTCCTGTGCATTAACCTTCTTCTCCAAGCTTCCTCCTGCTATCACGAATTGCAGGCATCTTTCCTTGAACCAGCTTCTCTTTGTTCCTTCAGGGAACAATGCAAGAAAGTGACCTTCTTGTCTAAGGACAACCTAAGCTTCTCTTCTCAAGGATGAATGGCCATAGTGCTTGTTTTAACAGCAGGTTGGAGAATGTAGTCTCCAAGTTTGCTATTGAAGTAAGACTTTTCTGTCCTAACCCACAGCACGTACATTTGGAATTAAGAAGAATAAATTTTTAAATAATAGATGTGCCTGTTTAAATAGCACATTTTATTTGTTTTGAGGAGAAAAAGAACAAAAACCAAACACAAAAGACCCCGAACCCGATCTTAAATAAGCCACATTCAACACTGAGGAACTTAGTGGCTGCTTAATGGTTGGATCCACAAAATAGTTTTCTTTACACAAAAGGAAACCACCTAACCCTAAATATTTTTCCTTTAATGTGTCTGAAAGGTACTCAAATACATCTGGGGATTCTGTTGTTAGCACCTAGAGGCCACAGCCTGCCTAGGTACCAGGCAGAACAGAAGAGCAGCTTTTGCTTCAGGGAATGAAAGGCTGTCAGACTAATGGGCACATCTGAAATCTAGAGTTTTGGCAAAAAAACCTCTTCTCCAAACTCCCCACCCCTCCA
>Ga0065711_1032202_pt1 | contig 27792 bp, 12 predicted proteins | sample Hoacrofraction12_FD_59098 | JGI IMG/M metagenome (GOLD analysis project Ga0065711, IMG submission 59098) | Hoatzin crop microbial communities from Cojedes, Venezuela - Epithelial fraction 12 v2 (version 2) | ecosystem: Host-associated > Birds > Digestive system > Esophagus > Crop | place...
GAAGGAAGGAAGGAAGGAAGGAAGGAAGGAAGGAAGGAAGGAAGGAAGGAAGGAAGGAAGGAAGGAAGGAAGATATCGTGAGACTTCAGCCTCAAGGCTTCTTGTTAGAAGACAGATGTCTAATATACTAATGTTGAAATGCAGAAGCAAAAGTCAGTAGAGATATCTGTTTAGCAATAATCAACACTACTGTATGTCTGCTAGCGTGCTAATATTCTTCTATGTTATTCTGCCAACATTTTCCTTTCTTGTATGGTAGAAGTTTTTAATCAAGAGGAACCTCTGAAGTATTGAAGTGAATCTTGATTATTGATCAGAAGTTCAACATTATGTACTTGGCATGGTTTCTTAACACTGTTTTTTTTCATTCAGTATCTTTCCAGTGCAGTTATTGGTAAATGTTTCATGTTTAATTCAGCAATTATGCTCCTAAATAATTAATGAGTGAAAAAAAATGAGGTAGTTATTCTCATAAATTCTATCATGTTTACTCATATGTATTTTTATTTATTTTTTTTTACTCCACAATTTAAACAACTCATGTTTTGTTCTGTTTTGCCCAACTATTTTATAATAATTCTAGATTATCCCTGAGGGATATTGCAATTGTGTTTCAAACATAAAATAATGAAAGTCTTCTGTTCTGTTCACTGTTTAATGCTACCCAATAACTGTGGCATCTTCCCCATTGTTAACAACTGTCATATAGCTGCTCATAGTCAAAGGTTTATAAAAACAAGCAAGGGAAACATTACTTGCAGGGAACAAGACAGATTATGCAAAGGAGTACCATAGAGCAAAACTGAATTTATTTGTTGGTATATAGAGCTGACAGTTAACAGCATTTGTAATTTTAACATGAAGTGTGCAAAATTAACAGAACATTGAAAAAGTGTGTTTGATACTAGACATATTTTCATTCAGGCCAGAGTATAAACTGGAGAGAATGATAATTGTACATTAGGGAATTATTATTTAGTAAATTCATCTTGAAAAGAATTGGTCTTGGAAGATGAGACTTAGAAACATAAAATAGTTTATGTTGGAAGACACCTCTGGAGGTCAGCTTGATGAAACACTCTCCTAATCAGGGCTGACTTTGAAGTTAGATGTAGCAGCAAATTTAAATAGGTCCCCCGGGGCATCTCCAGTTTGAGTTGTAAATATCTTCAAGGATGGAGATTCTATTAACTTCTCAGAGCAACCTGATGTTTGAACACCCACCTTTGAAAAATTTCCTGTATTTCAACTTTTGTCTGCTGTCTCTTGTCCTTTCTCTCCAAGCAAAGTCATGTTTTTTTCTGCTCTGTAGTCTTCCATTAGGCAGCTGAAGACAGCATAAGATAATTCCCACTAGCCTTCTTTTTTTCAAGAATGAACAAACAGAGCGTGCTCAGCCTTTCCTTACCCATAATGGGCTGAAGTCATGATCACCTTGCAGGTCTCCTTGGAATCTACTTCAGTATGTCAGTATCTTTTTTCTATACTTGGGAGACCAAAACTGTCCTCATGGTATGGTCTCTCAAATGCCAAATCGAGGAGAAAAAACTATTCCCTTCACATCCTGGTTATATTTTCACTGCAACAATATGGCATGTGCTGCATGGGCCCACTGCTGACTTTCAATCAGCTAGCTGTTAACGAAGATCCCTAACTCCTTTTCTGCAGAACTGCTACCAAGCCATTTAGTTCCCAGACTGTACTGAAAATAGCTTGTTCTGCCAGAGATGCAGGATTTTGCATTTGCCTTTGTTGAATTTCATGAGGGTTTTGTTAGCTACAGGACACTGCATCAAAAGCCTTGCTACAGTGAAAGTAAATGATATCCAACTGTTCCACTCTCAGCCAAGACATCAAGTCATCTTGTCACACAGAACAGTTTGGTTGGTCACACACAGTTTGCCCTTTGTAAATACATGCCAGTGTTCCCAGTTGCCTTCCTGTTCTCACTATAGCCTTCAGGGGTACTTGTCCTGTGATCTTCCCAAAGATTACAGCGAGGCTGTAGTTCCCCCAGATATTATTTCTGAATTTGTTTGAGTATATAAATGGCATTTGCCTTTCCTCAGTCGTCAGGACCCATCTGCAGTTGCAAGTACACTTGCAGGATGGGAGAGGGCTGCCTCATAATGATATTAAGCAACTCTTCCAGGAGTCTTGGATTAATCCTGTCTGGGGCTTCGAACTTGCATATTTCCAAATTTCTTGAGCAGTTTCTAATTCAAGCCTATGCTAGGAGGGTGGTACTTCTCTCCCAGAAGCCTGGCAGGTCACGGGATGTTAAGCCTGGATACTAGGAAAAATTTCTTTACTAAAAGAGTGGTCAAGCGTTGGAATAGGCTGCCCAGGGAAGCGGTGGAGTCACCATCCCTGGAGGTGTTCAAAAAACATGTAGATATGGGTCAGAAGGCACCTTTAAAGCCCATCTAGTCCAACCACCCTTGCAAGGAGCAGGAATATCTTCAACTAGATTAGGTTGCTCAGAGCCTCATCCAACCTGACCTTGAATGTTTCAAAGGATGAGATAAATCATCTCACTGGGCAACATGTTCCAGTGCCTCACCATCCTCATAGTGAATAATTTCTTCCTTACATCTAGTCTAAATCTACCCTCTTACAGTTTAAAACCCTACCCCTTCTCCTGTCATCACAGGCCCTGCTAAAATGTCTGTCCCCATCTTTCTTATAAGCCCCATTCAAGTACTGAAATGTCGTAATAAAGTCTTCCTGAAGCCATCTCTTCTCCACGCTGAACAATCTTTCTCAGCCTTTCCTAACAGGAGAGGTGTTCCAGTCTTCTGATCACTTTTGTGGCGCTCCTCTGGACCCACCCCAACAGGTCCACATCCATCCTCTGTTGAGGGCTCCAGAGCTGGACACAGTACTCCAGGTGGGGTCTCACCAGAGCAGAGTAGAGGGGCAGAATCACCTGCCTTGACATGCTGGCCACAATTTTTTTGACATAGCCCAGGATATAGCTGCTCTTTAATGGCTGCTCTCAATCCCTGCATCCCCCGGCCTGTATTGATACTGGGGGTTGCCCTAATGATGCCCTCGTGAAGTTCACACAGACCCATTTCTCGAGCTTGTTCTGTTCCCTCTGGATGGCATCCTGTCCCTCAGGCGTGTCATTCCCACCACCCAGCTTGGTGTCATCTGCAAACTTACTGAGGGTACACTTGATCCCACTGTCTGTCTCACTGATGAAGACATTAAACACTGCTGGTCGCACCACAGATCCCTGAGGGTCACCACTGGACGCAGATCTCTGTCTGGAAAATGAACTGTTGACCACTACCCTCTGGATGTGACCATCCAACCAATTCCTCATCCACCAAACAGTCTATCCATCAAATCCACCTCTCTCCAATTGAGAGAAGGATGTTGTGGGGACTGTGTCAAAAGCCTGACAGAAGTCCAGAGAGACAATATCCGTAGCTCTTCTCTTGTCAACTGATGTAGTCACTCCATCTTAGAACACCAGTAAATTGGTCAGATGGGATATGCCCTTGGTGAAGCCATGCTGTCTGTCTCCAATCCCCTTCCTGTCCTCCATGGGCCTTAGTATAGGTTCTAGGAGGATCTGTTCCATATGCTTTTCCCAGGCATAGAGGAGAGGCTGACAGGTCAGTAGTTCCCAGGTTCCTCCTTTCTACCCTTTTTAAAAATTAGTGCAATGTTTCCCTTTTTTCAGTCACCAGCGACTTCACCTGACTGCCATCACTTTTCAAATATTGTGGAGAATGACTTGGCAACTTTATCTGCCAATTCTCTCAGGACTCTGGGATGCATCTCATCACGTCCATTGAACCTTGAATATTGTGTTGGGTTTTGGGCTCCTCAATACAAGAAAGACATTGAGCTGCTGAAGTGAGTCCAAAGAATGGCAACAATGGCAAAGGGTCTAGAGAACCAGTTTTATGAGGAGCAGCTGAGGGAACTGGGATTGTTTAGTCTGGAGGAGTCTGAGGGGAGACCATATTGCTCTCTACAACTACCTGAAAGGAGGTTGCAGGGAGGTAGGTTTTGATCTCTTGTCCCAACTAACTAATCATAGGATGAGAGGAAATGACTTCAATATGCATTAGGGGAGGTTTAGATTGGACATTAGGAACAATTTCTTTACTGAAAGAGTGGTCAGGCATTGGAACAGGCTGCCCAGGGAGGTGGTTGAGTCCCCATTCCTGGAGGTGTTTAAAAATGTGTAGATAGTAAAAGAAGTACATGGTTTAGCAGGCATGGTGGTGTTGTGTTGACAGCTGAACTTGATGTTCTTAGAGATCTTTTCCAACCTTCATGAATCTATGATTCTATAATTCGATGATTCTATTACCTATGTAAGTTCAGGTTCCTGAGGTTGTCACGAATCTGATCTTATCTTACAGTGGAAGGGCCTTGCTCCCTCAGTCACTGTCTTGTTGCCCATCCACTCAAGAAATGTAGGAAGGGAGATTGCCAGCAAAGGCTGAGGCAAAAGTAGTTGTTCAGTACCTCAGACTTTTCTTATCTGTTGTTACCAGCTTGCTAGTCTTATTCATCAAGGGGGATATGCTTTCTTTGACTTTCCTTTTCTGGCTGACACACCTATAGAAGCCATTTTCATTATTCTTTGCATCCCTTGCTAAGTTCAGCTCCGGTTACTCCTTGGCCTTCCTGATGCCATCTATGCACATCTGGGCAGTGTCCCTATAGTCTTCCCAGCATAACTGTCCTTGCTTCTACTGTCTGTGCTTTTACTTCTTGCCCTTTAGTTTGACCAGCAGGTCTTGACTCAGCCACACTGGTCTCTTGCCTTCCTTGCCTGATTTTTTACACCTGGGGATTGAGAGCTCTTGCACTCTACTGAAAGCATCCTTAAAGATCTGCCAACTCTATTCCACTCCCTTGTTCGTGAGGGCAGCTTCCCAGGGGGTCCTATTCCCTGATGAAATTGGCTTGGGGGTACTGGCGGATGAAAAGCTTTACATGAGCCAACAATGTACACTCACAGCCCAGAAGGCCAGCCATATTCTAGGCTGCATCAAAAGAAGCGTGGCCAGCAGGTCGAGGGAAGAGATTCTGCCGCTCTGCTCTGCTCTGGTGAGACCTCGCCTGCAGCAGTGTGTTCAGCTTCTTGTCCTCAGTACAAGAAGTACATGGAACTGTTGAAGAGAGTCCAGAGGAGGGAGACAAAAATGACTTTGAACCAAAAATGGTTTTAAACTCAGGAAGGGTAGATTTAGGCTGGATATAAGGAAGAAATTTTTTACCATGAGGGTGGTGAAACACTGGAATAGATTGCTCAGAGAAGTAGTGGAGAATCCATACCTAGAAACGTTCAAGGTTTAGCTGGATGGGGCTCTGAGCAACCTGGTCTCGTTGAAGATGTCCCTGCTCACTGCAGGGGTTTGGACTAGATGACCTCTAAAGGTCCCTTCCAATCCTAAGCATTTTATGATTCTATGATTCTATGATTCTATGATTCTATGATTCTATGATTCTATGATTTTATTATTATTTGATTCTATGATTCTTATTACTAACTATATAAACAGCTGGAAGTTTGCTTTCCTAAAATTCAGGGTCATGACTTTAGTTTTTACCTGACCGGTATCCCTTAGGACTTTGAACTCCACCAGTGCATGATCGTTGTAGCCAAGGCTGCCTCCAGTCTTGTCGTCATCAGCTAGCTCACTTGTGTTGATAACCAACATGTCCAACATTGCATCCCCTCTGTTAAGGCTGTGTATTATCTGGCTTAAGAAATTATCTTCAGTGCATTCCAGGAGTCTCCTGGATTGCCTATAGCTTGCCGTGTTACTTTTCCAGCAGAGGCTGGGATGGTTGAAGTACCCCAGCAGGTCAAGAGCCTGTGAGCAAGATGCCTCCTGTAGCTGGAGGAAGCAGACTTTGTCAATAGGCTCCCCTTGACTGGGCGGCCTGTTGCAGATATCAGCCACAAGGTTCCATGTGTTGCCTCGGTCTCTCATTCTTACTCATAAGCTTTCAACCTGCTCGTGGCTATTCTTCAGAGACAGCTCTTCACACTTTATTGATTTCTTGATGGAGAGGGAAACACCTCCACCCCTCTGTCATAACCTGTCCCTTCTGAACAGCCTGTCGCCATCAATAGCCGTTCTTCAGTGATGGGATTTGTCCGTGTTTCTGTAAGGGCATCTAGCTCGTAGCTTGCTAGCAGCATGGTAGCTTCCAACGCCTCCTGTTTGGTGTCCATGCTGTGTGCACTGGTGTAAAGGCACCTCAGCTGGGCTGTCAGCCATGTCACCTCATTAGAGGAACACATCTTGTTTCCTTTGAGGTATTTCACTGATTTCCCTGTTGGCTCCTATTACATCAGGAGCCCCTGGCTCATCTCCAGAAGACTTCAAGTGTGCTGCAGTGTACTCAGCACTTCTCAGAACAGCAGGCTGATCTTGTGACGGGCAGGCCTGATATTATCCCCCTCCATCTTCGAGTTTAGTTTAAGGCTCTGTCAATGAGTCCTAATGGCTTGTGAGCAAAGACCCTGTTCCCCCTTTGAGAAAAGTGAATCCCATCCCATTACTTAAAAAAAAAAAAAAGAATTGTGCTGGTGACACCAGCCACAGAGCCATGTATTAATAGACTGGGCCCATCAGTTTCTTCCAGTGTTGTTGCCCACTACTTGAAGGAGACAGCAAAAAATAGCCTGTTCTCCAGATTCCCTTACCAACCGTCTCAAGGCTTTGAAGTCTTTTTTGATCGCCCTTGGACTATGAGTTGCAGTTTCACCGCCACACACATGGAAGACTAGTAATGGGTAATAGCCAAGGGCTGTACTAGGCTAGGAAGTTTCCTAGTGCTTTCTTTAACCTGGGCCCCAGGCAGGCAACAGTCTTCCCTAAGAGGAGGGTCTGTCTGGCATATTGGACTCTGTTCCCTTCAAAAGCGAGTCATCTACAACTATAACCAGTCTTTTCTTCTTTGTGGAGGTGGTCGAGATACGGGAGCAGGCCTTTCTGATCTTGGCAGTACCTCTGGTGTAGAAGGACCATCATCCATATCATCCATTGACAGGGCTTCCACATCAAGAGCTTCATATCTTTTGTGCAGAGGCACCTGGGAGCGTGAAGTGGGCAAGGAGGGGCTTTGCCTGCCACCCCCGAGCATGGATTTGCTTCCATTCACTCCTTTCCTTTAAGCTACTGCCTTCAGCCTGACAGGGGGAGGATACAGGATGCCCTTGGTCTTGATTTTTTTCTGGAGGCTTTTCCAGTTTCTGTCTCAGGAAGGGCAGAGCATGGTTCAGCCAGTCTATATCTTTCTCAGACTCCCCACTGGTGATTCCTATTTCCTTTCACACCCTTTACCAGTTTCAAATTCAGGTGAACATTGGTCATCCTAATTCCTCCTTTGCATGCTCATGTGTTTTGTTTATACTCCTCAGTAATCCATCCTTTTTTCGACCTCCCATCCCCTTTCTTTTTACCTTTAGGCCGTGTCCTGGGTTCAGCTGGGATAGAGTTAATTTTCACAACAAGGTGACCCAAACAGCCAATCAAATGGGATATTCTATACCATGTGATGTCATGCTCAGTATTCAAGTGGGGAGCTGGCTGAAGGAGAGGTTCTTGCTACTCATGAGCAAGCTGAGCTTTGGATGGTGAGAACACCACATGTTTTATATGCTTTTTGTCAGTATTACTGATTGTTGTTTTCTTCTCCCTCTGCTATTCTGTTAAAGTGTTCTTATCCCAACCCACAAGTTTTTGCCTTTTTTTTTTCCATCTGATTCTCCTCCGATCTTATCAGGGAGGAGGAAGGAGTGAGAGAGTAACTGTGTGGTTTTTTTGTTACAAATTGAGGCAAAACCACAACAGGACGAGTCAGGCATTCCCTGCTGGGCCAAGCTGACATTGTCCTGTTACTGCTTGATTTTTTGCCGTTGAGGATGGGCTGTTCTTCTGCATTGAGGAGGCTGTTCTTCAAGATAGGCCAGCTCTCACAGGCTCCTTTGCCCTTCAGGGCAACCTCCCAAGCAAGGGAGCTTCTCAGGTCCTGGCCAAATCAGTGTCCATCCTTTCGCAGCCCAACGTCTTTGGTATGCCTTGTGCATTCTTCAGGACCTTAAACTCTACTGTCTCATGGTCACAGCAGCGAAGACTGCCATTGGGTACCATAGTTCTTTTTCCTTTGCGATTAGCAGACCCAGTGAAGCACCTTCTTTCGTTGGCCCATCCAGTACCTGTATCACGTATTTGTCTCCCAGGCACTGGAAAGCACCTTCCTTGTTTGTGCCCACCATGCTGCCTTCTCTGTGAAATCTGGAGTCGTATAAGTCTCCTGTAAGAACCTGTTTCTGTGATCAAGTGATTTCTTCTAGTTATGAACAATATACCGGCAGGCCCCAATTTCCTTCATCCTGTTCCACACAGACCTCTGATTATCTTTGATCTGCTCAAGATCTTCCCTAGCATTATATTTCTTATAAGAGTGATAGTTGCAGTGCTGTAGAAGCTTTGCAATTTGTCTGTGGTGTCCTAAATACAAAAGATGCAGCAAACCTCCAAAAATAGCAGGTCTTCCAGATGGGAGCCCACCACTACTTTTACCCATCATTTCTTCTTTTTGTTTCAGATTCCAGTTAGGCACAGCTGACCTGGGTGCCTTCCCTACCAGAATTCACTCCTCTGTGAATACCTGCCGAAGGATAAAAAGACTTCTTCCTGTTGACAGAAATTACAAGTCCTCATGTGAGTTCTGTAGAGCTGCAGCTGGGGAGGCAGAAAGGGGAAAGAGTGTGAGCTATGCATGTAGAAGAAATGTAAGTATTATTCATAATAGCATTCAAAATATCTCTCAGGTGTAATCTTTTAGAAACAGATTTGAAAACTGGTTTGACATTACATGCTGTCCCTGCAGAACACTGCATTCTGAGTGAGCCTATAAAGGTTCATTTTGTGAGGTTATACTTTGTTAGACACAGCCATCTCCTATAACTGAAGAAATTTTTTAATTCCTTTATAAAGCAGTGTAAGTATTTGCTGGGTAAGTTCATACGATGTGGAACCTTCCAATTACTGAAACGTGAAAAGGCGAGAATGAAGGTCATTAGAGCAAGACTTAAAAGCATGTTGTTTTATGAGGTCTTCACCTTAATTTTTATTATGCTTCAGTTTTGATCTTTTCTATTGTGTGAAACTCCTATGAAAAACACTGTGAGTCTTACAGTCTCAATATAAGGTAAGAGTAATGAGAAAGTATCACATCTAGACAATTAGAAGAGTTCTTAGAAAACTGAAAGGTCATTACAGCCATTTCTACTTTACAGTAATGTATTATCTGCAAGTCTGATTTCTGTTTGGAAAGAAAATTGACATGCAGATCTGGACATAACAGCTCTTACTCTTAAAAAGTTACATGTAATATTCGTAATTAAATGTTCATCTATCTCATTATAGAGATAATAAATTAATAATAATATCTGGACTTAAATTTCTCTCACCTCTTGATAGATATATAGAATGAGGGGATTGGTTTGAATTGCTTTTGTTGAAGTAATTCACGCTTTTGACTTCTCATTCCAGAAGTCTTCAGTGAAGTAGAATACTCTCTTAGATACTATCAGAACCATTGATTTTCATTCATATTACGGAGTAAAAATCCTAGTGTTTAAAATAACGGGAATTAGAAAATGAAGGTACCATCTCCTCTTTGACTTTTATACTTTTTCGGAGAGGAAGCTTAGGTCTTCCGTAAGAAAGAATTTTAAAGGCATATCATTGTAATTCATCAGTTCATTGGAAAGCCTTTAGTTATTTGAGTTTGCATTGTTTTAACACAAACCTTTTTTGTTGTTTTTAACTATTCCAGAACTTTAAAACTATTTTAAAAACAATGACTTCTTCTTGTGGAATACTTGATGGAAAAGCTAAGGACTGAGTAAGTATATGTTGCTCTACAACATGCTAACTAACTCCCAGCCACACAAGTTTGAGCCAGCATGATAACTGAATATGCACTAAACCATATTTCTCCACAACCTTCACAAATATTCACAAATTGCATTTAATAACTCCATCTCTTCCTCAGGTCTGGCAACAGACTCATACTGCCCCATCCGTGAAACGTAAGCATATTCCCTATCCAGCAGACCTCAGAGTTTTAGTAGAAGATAGCCAAAGACTTAAAACTACAGAAATCCATCAAAACAACCCACAAGAAACTGTTGTTATCAACAGTAGAGTATTTACCAAGCAAAATAACCAGATAATCTTAGAAAAGCTACTAGGCTACAATCTTTATGGGAAAACACAGAAAAGTATTTAGTCTCTGCTAACCCCATTAAGAAAAGAATCTTTCTTCATACCAGATCTGGTGAGCAACTTAACCTTGGTTACATGAGGAGTAATAAACACTCAAGGGATTTCTCAAAAAAACTTCACAAGGGCCAGCATCCCATTTTTGTTAGGAAAAATGTTCATATTCTTAAAAGACTGGTTATTATTTGGTCCATTTGTATACAAAATTTAATTCACAATGACCAACGTTGTTATTATACAATGTGTTACACAAAAATCAGAAAATAGATAGGCACAAAATTAACTTTTTTTCATAATTTTCCTTTAATTTTGAACCGATGCGTATATTTCGTAATTATAAAGCTAAAGCAGGGGTTTTCCCAAAAATATACCCCCTAAATGCATAAAAAGGTTAAGATGCTTTGCAAAGCATATATTATACTGTAATATCTGAGAAGCTTTGAGTCATAAAAAATAAACAAGCATCAGATTCATGAACAACTGAATTTGTAATTTAACATTAAAAACTTCGAACTCTCAGGAACAGTTCACTAATAATTTATTTTAAAATCAAGTCTAAACTGGTCATTCAGTTTTGCATTTTGTTTTGTTGGCTGGTTAGTTGGTTTGGGGTATTTTTTTTTTTTTTTCCCTCTAAATTTGTGTGTAAATTCAGTCAGATTTTCCTTTCACCTTCCAATAATCAATAATCTTCTATGGCACCTAATCAAAAGTACTACGAGCACATAGCCATATTCATGGACATACACACATACATACACACTTAAAAATCATATCCTTTACCAGCGTTATGAATAATTGAATAATTGTATTTTACTTATTCAGAGAGATGTAAACTATAGCAAATTGGCTATTTGTTCTTCACAGACTCATAACAATTCTTTCTTTTGTCACTACACATTTAACAAACCAGAGATGAAAATGATAGGATTGAAATTCTATAGGAATTTTTATTGGAGCACACACAGATGCATTCACCTACACCCTCACACAGGTTTTAAATTACATATAACTATATATATGTTACATTTTGGGGAAGTAATACATTAAAGTCCTGAGTCAATCATGTTTCTAATAGTTCAATTTGACTTTACACTCAGTGAAGTAAATCTCAACTGCCTTTATGTTTAGAACGAAACAGAAAGGAAATAAAAACTACAGAAAAATTAAAATTAATTTAGAAGTCATCTTTTTGAATAACACCATTAGTAAGAAAAGAATTCAGCAGTAATACTTTCTATGCTATTTCCCTGGCTTCTGTAAGGAATAGTGTGGCCAGCAGGAGCAGGGAAGTGATCATGGCCCTGTACCTGGCACTGGTGAGGCCGCACCTGGAGTACTGTGTACAGTGTTGGGCCCCTCACTACAAGGAGGACGTTAAATTGCTGAAGCATGTCCAGAGAAGAGCAATGAATCTGGTGAAGGGTCTAGAGAAATAGTCCTATGAGGAGGGGCTGAAGGAACTTGGGCTATTTAGTCTGGAGAAGAGGAGGCTGAAGAGGGACCTTATTGCTCTCCCCAACTACCTGAAAGGAGGTTGTAGTGAGTCAGGTTTCTGTCTCTTCTCCCAAGTAACTAGCAATGGGACGAGAGGCAATGTCCTCAAGTTGCGTCAGGGCAGGTTTAGATTAGACATTAGGAAAAATGTCTTTACTGAAAGATTGTTCAGGCATTGGAAAAGGCTGCCTGCGGAAGTGGAGTCACCTGGGAGTGTTCAAAAAATGTGTAGATGTGGGACTTCAGGATATGGTTTAGCAGGTATGGTGGTGTTGGGTTGATGGTTGGACGTGATGATCTTAGAGGTTTTTTCCTACCTTAATGATTCTATGACTCTATTCTATGATTCTGATTCCTCCAATATTCCATAAAAAATCAGTTTACAATCACAAGACTCTGCTCTATTCCAGAATCATCTTTCACATCCAATAGTAAGTCCTATATCCCTTAAGGCAGTATCTCCCCTAATTTGTTTGGATTTGCCTGCTTACAAAAACTTGCACACAATGCAATGACTTGAAGCTGCACAACTATAGAGTCATGAAAGACAAAATTCATTTGGTGTAATGTGAAAATGATGTTGTGATGTTCATGTTTTTTGACAGGCCTTAAAAAATTAGTTGACTTTAGAACTTGTATTTCAAATAATTTGCAAGATCAAGGTAAAGTTTGGTTACTGCTATTTAGATCAGGTATCATATATTAAGCATAATTACTGCTTTTTCAGGATCATATTTTAGTGAAAGCAGAGGCCTGTAACATCCATAAAGTTTAACGCACTAATAGGACTATAATGCTGCCTTGTCCCGAGCCTGAATAGAAATTTACTAAAACAGTCTTAGCAACACTATATAACATACACACTATGTAACAACTATGTATAAGTAGCTTGTAACACTGTGAAGTCAAAGTCAGGAACAATACATAAGCATTTTACTTTACTATATGGGCTTAACTGTGATTAAAACTAACAACTGGTTTTCCCTCAGATGTGTGCTGAGCTGACCTTACTGCAGCATTCTTGTATACTCATATATTTGCACAGGTAATAAAGCTTTGAAGAGATTATTAATGGTAATTACTGTCAGTAGCCTTTCATGCCAAAGATATAGCTAAATATGCTGTGTTCCTCAATGTTTAATATTGTTTCTGTGAAACATAGGGTTCTTGAGAAAAAAAAAGCGATCTTTCTTTTTTCTTAGCGTCATTTTAATTTGTCCCTTTGGTTACAGAAAATCAGTATAAAATGGACATAAAGACAATATTTTGCAATAGCAGTCATTCTAAGAATACTGAAAGCTGAAAGAGCAAGAAGTTTTAGTATGCTGTAATTATAAAATATTTTTTATTTTCTTAAAAAATCTGAAGCACTATTTTATTTTTCTTCTTGTATGTGGGGAAAAAGAACCAAAATAAAGCATGCTGTCAACTCGCTTAGCAGTGAAGTAATTCATGAAGACATAATGAGATGAAACAGAAATCTCTCATGATTTACTTCTAAAGTACTTGCATTTTTAATCTCTATAAAGCTATGTTCTAGTCCTATATAAAATCGTATTAATAATAAAGTACAGTTTTGTAAGAACGCATATGCCAGAGTGGAGTCCCCTAGTAGTTAATTTCAGTCTTTTGTACTTGTGCTTGGACTTGCAAATTTAAATGCTTTTTTTTTTTCAGCCATTCTTCTGCAGTTATTTTTCAGCCAGACCAATTGCAGAGAGCTTAAACTTACATGTACGCATGCACATATAAGCACAGAACAGCTGATACTCAGCTGACTGGGCAAGGGCACGAATCTAGTAACACTGACAAAATTCTGGATGTGAAAATCCTACAGTCTGTAGCTATGACGTCTCTGCTTTTCTACCATTTAGACACAATGAATGTTGCAAAATCTTCATAAATATTGTGGGAATAGAAATCTAGATTTGCAGCTTCAAAACCTTGAAAATAATTCAGGGTTATATTCCTGAATTATAAGGATTTCAAGGTTATATTAAATCATCCATCTTTCAGTCTCTTTCATTACCATGCTAATATTTTCTTATATTTCTGAACAATTTTACCTTGACAAAACTAATAAATACTAGTTCCTATACATAAGTTTCTGTCTAGGAAGAATCAACATCCTTTTCCTCATTGAAAGCAAGATGTACTTCCAAAATAGCAGATGCAGTTTTGCCCCCACTGAATTATTAACTATTAATTTTACCCCACTTGCACATCTTCCTGTAATGCTTTACATAATCTAAACCAAAACTTCAACTGCTTTAAAATTGTAACTTTGATTTGTGTATACTTCTCTTCATTATTCCAGAGATATACATACGCAAAGTGACATTAGATTAAATAATTTATTCATGAAATTATTGTATGGAGTGCCCTATAAAAAATGGCACATCACATTTTTTTATTATTAATTAGAGAAAGCTCCATCTACAGGATATTATTTTTCACTTTTGATAGTATCAAGAATGAATGTGAACACTCCAGAAAGAGAACGTCTGTGTAGGGAAATAATTCTCCCTATGGCATTACATCAAAAAGTGGATAAATGTCTTCAATGTAATTTCAGATTCAATTCTTTGCAGGACTCTGATGCTATAAAGGAGTTAAAAAATTAGTCTTTTTAAAATAGTTTGAGCCAGATCCACAGCAAGTGTAAATCAGTATGAATTTGTTTGATTAAGTTATCCCTATTTGTTTCCATAACGAGACTGTGTGACAGGAGTACATACTGCAGTGCACAAAGGTAAATGGGGACTAAATATGATGATGCAGAAATTCCATTCAATGCAAAGTTATGTATAGTTATCCATAATTTGTATTTGTATCCATAATTTTTATAGATATAATCAAATACTTGCAACTTACATTCAATGCAGAGATGTTTGATTGCAATTTTTCCCTTTAAGGGATGACTTGGTATGAACGCTGTGTGCTGATGCTGACTACCTATGAACCTTTCTTTGATGGATTACAGCCTTTTGGAAATGAAGATGGTGTCACAATTTCAGTCTTTCTCATTGCATTGTGGAAGAAATAAAAAAATAGCAATAAACCTCTTTGTACTTGAATAAATTCCAATATTCCTTTAACATATATTTCAGGTAAAATTAAACACAAAATAAGCAAAATGAAGATCCACACATTTTTTAATACTGAGGAAATATTTTTATATATTTTTTTATTAGGTGGACAAATGATATTTTTTTTCACTTCACTTAAAATCTAGCTAAAATGGAGTAGCATAAAGAGAATATGAATCAGTAGGCCATATTGCTTCTTACTTTTAGCAGCCAGTTGTCAAAGGCAGAGTACCAGCAAAACCAGCGTAATTTTTAAGTGGGCTACTGTAAAAAGAACCTTATATGCAAAGCCTAGAATTTATTGGTAGTCTAATTTCAATCCTAAAAAATCTATTTGAAGTATTATTATTAGTCCAATCAGAATAACACTAATGTTTCTATTTGAAGTCATTCAGTTATGACAGTTCATTACCAATGATAATACAGTTAAAACTGATGCAAGCAGCTTTTTTTAGTATTGATCCTTTCTATCCTGTGTTGTGCATACCTATCCATTCCTCATTGGCGTACTACAGCTGATGTTTCTAGTTTTACTCAAGAAGAAGAGTGGAAAGGGGAGGGTCTTTGCAAATCATCTGACTTCCACTTTCTCACCATGATGAGTTAAGATGGTAATGCTTATGGAGGGATTTTCCTTCCCCTCCTTCTAGGGTATGCTTGGAGTCAGATGTTTTTTACTAGTGTCCACTCTTTCTTCATTGGTTACTCCTAAAAATACTTTTATGTGGCTTACGAGATAGATGATAGCATCATTTTAATGATTAGTACAAGTGCTGTGCTTGTTCTTTCAAGGCCTCTGCCATAATCTGTTGATTTTGTTGTGGTGGGCTGCTGTTGTAATCCTGTTTTCTCTCAACGACTTTCAAGCTCTGGTATCTCTAAGATAATAAATGTTTAATAAGCACAGCCTAGTCAAAGGCGCTTATTTGTTCAAAGGTCATTGAATACTTTACAGGAGTAAGGTTCTGTTAGAAGAAATACTCGCATCTACAGAGAGACAGATATGATATTTGGTTGGCTACTTGTTATTAATAGTATTTGGATGGCCACTTGTTATTAATATCTGCCAGATACGACAATATCTGTGGTATATTACTAAAATGACTTTACAGCAGCTAATCTGTAGCATGAGTAGAAGAACAGCAAGCAGCTGTTTCTAAGAAATGTATCATATTATATTAATCAGTGACATACGAAGCACAATTATTATGTATTATTTAAGTAATTTAAATTTAGTTTATTTATTTTATTTTTTCTCCCAAAAGAGAAGATACAGCCAATAACATTTTACTTAGTGGTCTAGTATTCATTCTGTTTTGAACATGCAGGGCTGATGATGGGAATGAAAATAAATATAATATTATGAAGTGAAATGACATTCTTTTAGAAAACAATGAGGGTTTTTTGATAAACCAAGAAATCATGATTTGAGATGTCAGAGCAAGAGAAAAACACATTCTACCTCATTATTGAATGACTATGTGCCACGAGCATGACATGACGTGTAAAGACTTTTAAGATATGCTAGTTGAAGCATTTCCAGTACAAATAGGGAAATATTTGCACCATTGTTCAAGATGATAAGAAGGGAACTTGTGGAATAGTACTGTTCGAGAAGCAATAAAAATGAACAATACAGCCTGGTTTCTGGAATAATCAGAGCATGAGGATCTGGAAGTGAAGATTTAGAAGTGAAGGGTAAAAACATCTAGAATGGATCATATAATGAGAAGAATTTCAATTGTCCCATTGTGAATGATAATGTCCAGAAATATGTTTGGCATTTTTTTTGGAACTAGGCCGTGATGCTATTTAAAAATATAATCATATCAAATTCTTCTGCCTTGTGCTTGAAAAGACATAGAATCATTTCAGTATAAGCATCTAATGAAGGGTCCAGAGCATTTCTTTTTTTATAGGTGACATACAAACAAAACAGCACAACAAAACTAAACCAAACCAAACAAAACAGGAAATGAGGAAAAGTTAGGTGACTTTTTCTAACTGTACATCTTTAGATATGCAAGTCATATATGCCTGTACATACATAGAGAAGCAAACCTAACAAAATTGGAATTCAGGATGCAATTTCAGTACCTAAATTTCAATTATTTTAAGGTCCAAATGAAATCCTGGAAAGGATCCTTGAAGCACCTAAGTTCTTCTGTCAAGGCAAATAAAGTTGTCAGAGGGAGGTCATCACCTCTTATCTATGCCATTTATCTCTGTGCCTAATTTTAGTTGAACTGGATCTCAGCTTTGTGTTATAACTCAGATTAGAAAAGAGTGGAAGTAGTCAGGTCAGATTAGCACAAAGGAAATGGACATAAAAAGGACAGAATTCATTATAAGCTGAATTTTCCTTAGATTGCATTGGTCCACATTTTTCAATGTGATTATGTTTTCCAGAAGAAAAAGCTGTCTTGTACTTCCAGTGAAGCTAGTCTAAGCATATAAAGTCACAAGCTGAAATAAATGCATCAGCGTGTTCTAAGAGAGGGACATACCATAAAGCTTCATCTGCAAAGAAGTTCATTTTTTTTTCTGTATATGAGACAGTAGAACCGAAAGGTACGTTTCACAGTTAGGAAGTATGATATACTTCTAAGTAATGGGGTACTTAAAAGCTTCCAGGAGTGCTTTTGTAAAATAAAATTTCATAGAGTTTTCTTACACATCTTCCAGAATCTCACATGTGAAAGGATATGAGGTCACTTATGAGATATTTTGATATATGCCAATTATGCAAAAACCAGAATTGACTATAGGACTGAAGGATTTGTTTATGTGAACACCTTCTTGGTCAAAACAAAGTTCCTAGTTATCTATGAAAATTGAGAACTTCCAGGAGGAATTCCTCTCTACTAGCTTGGAACATTAACAAAGTGGACACCTGCATTTGAGTTACTTGTTACTATCTAGTGCACATGAAGAGAAACACGGCTGCTGTAAGAGTGATTCCTGTCCTCCTGCTCTAGTTCTGGTGCAGGTCATCGTAATGAGCCTTACCTGTTTGTGTGTAAATACCTCTTGAGACAAGCTCAGATGAATTCCATCTTTCATGGTATCCTGCAATTGTACTAACATAGTAATAATAGCAAAAAAAAAAAATCCCTTCCCAGCTCTTAACATTGTTGAAGTTGATATTTTAGTTAATGATATGAATTTTTATGGTATCTTTGTAAATGATTTCTCATCATTATTCCCTGTCAATGCAAGTATTAACTTGTACACTTTGTGAAGACAAAGAAGGTTTTTGTTTTTATTCAGAATATGAATCCCCAAAATTATAGTAACATCTTGATACTCTGATGGCCAATTGACCAGTTTTCAGATGGGACTTTTTAATGTCACTGACTTGTGAATTCTTTACTACTTATATTTGCATTTACTTCCTGGTAATAGGTATGTTCTTTGGAGTATTTTATTTGTTCATTTTTCTTTCTCAGCTAGTCAGCTGCCTCATTCTGCCAGATAATAAAAGGTTAACTGTAAAAAAATATAACAATAAAGAAGATGGAAAAAGAAAGCAGGAAAATGTCTGGTCTTATCCCAGAAGCATGAACAAAATTTATCACCTGTCCATAAGACATATTTTTCCAAGCTAGCTTGCAGACATGCTGTTGTGACCTATCTAGCTACTCATACTAGCCATCATAAGGTAGGTACTGAAAGAGTTAGGATAATGAATAATTTTGAAAGAGATTCATTTCATCTTTGCCTTGCAATGTGTTTGTCTGAAATAACTACAACTACTGCAGTTAGTATTGTGTTCTACTTTGTACGTGATAAATCAGTTTCTCACAAGGACATTTATCCAATAGTTACTGAAATAAATGAAAATCCTTCCACTGAAACCGATAAACACAGAAGCAAGATTTCATGGGTGTAGTCCTACTTGGTACTTAAGGTGGTACATGCATATATGAAGACAGCATTGTAATGTCTTTGTAACTGTAATAAACAGGAAAAGTCGGTATTACTTAAAAGATCTTTTTTTCCCCAGAATATATCTCCTAATCTTATGAATGAAAGAAAAAACCCACCACTTCTGTAGCTCCATGCTTCCTCCGTGCTTATATCATGCTAGTATGGGAAGATAATTTTTCAAAATAACAGAAAATAAAATTATAATTGGTCTGTATCTAGCAAGTAGTTTTTGTCAACGGCTTCTCCTTTGTCACAAAAAAGGATGGAGAATATATATAGAAAAAAATAGTGTGAGATAGATTACTTTCATATGTCATATGAAAGAGAGATTGTAATTAATAATCAACAAAAACACCAGTAGAGAGTACTCATACATGACGTGTGGAATCAAACTTCACAACTCAGAGAGTTATAAAGCAGGCATGTTTATTGCGGCGCCAGGTGCAAGGGGGATCGCTCCTCCTAACTTGCACACTGAGTCACGAAGCATGCACCTATTTATTACAAAGCTTATCTAAGTAGGTTGGACTATTATAATTATTTCTAGGAATTCATTATCATACTCCACTCCCCTTTAGCACTTGCGCAGTGTCGTCTGGTGGTCGTCTGTGGGGGTCTTCTGAATGAAGGCTCATAGTCTTCCTCGCTTTCACCTTTGGCTCAAAAATTCCTGAGTTGTCTGTGCTGGCTGAGTCCCAAACCATAGAAACAGTTTCAGCTAGAGAGTTGCTTCTTACAGACAACTAAGTTCTGGTTATTAGTCCTTGTTTCTCTTCGTTTGTCTCGCAAGAAATCCTTGTTAGCTACATTTGAGCCAAAACAGTCCATGTTAGCAAGATCACAAAGAGAAAAACTAAACTAAATAACAGTGTTTAATTCTTACCTTAACATAGCTGTATAGCTATATAACAAACTAAACTGAAGCTATAGCAAAATAGAACTAAACGTCAATTTCCCACATCAAGTACCAGTATCTATTGTGTAAATTTGATTTTTCAAACATAGACAATTCATTATTACAGAATATATTTTATGAAGAGTGAGCATTGTTTCTTGTCTTTGTTTTGTGATAACTTTCTTTATGATCTTTTTATTTTTTTTAGGAGCATTTCACAGTCAGATGCTAAAGCATTTCATTTGCTGAATAAAGTGTAAAGCAGCTTCAATGTTCAGCCATAATGGTGACAAATGACAGCTTCACTCCAAACACAACAGGATGGAGGTAATTACTACTACTGTCACAGGCCTGGTACAGACCACTTCTTGTAGAATAGCCCCACCCTTACTAAAAACAATATGGTTGTGAGAATGAAGGGACTTTTTCCTTCTCTAACTGTCCAACATGATTAAAAGGTTTTGTATCCTAAGCCCCTTTCTTCATAATAATATTGACATGGAAAAGAGTTAATGAGTCATTACCAAATTGGATGTCACATTTTGCATCCTATTAATGGGATAATAAACTAATAGAAAACTCTTTCCTGAAGCTTTGATAATGAATAGCTCATTGTTGTCACTATATTTTAGACTGCATTATGTGCCAACCATGCTAAATGCAGACTATTAATTATAAGTAAAGTTGAACAATCCTGTTTTGACTCATTTAGCATTATACCTTTTCTTCTTTTTGTTTTTTTTAAACATACATAAAATTCAGTCATAAAGCAGAACAAAAGCCAGCAGCAGGTGATCAAGAATTGGTAAGCTAACATGCAGCTGTCTTTACAACTCTAAAAATAGCATGTCCCTTTTTGTCTATTACAAGCACGAAATTCAGAAAGCAAGCACATAGGAAATAAGATTGCTGTTTATTTAGCTTCTATTCTCCTTTTATGAATGCACTAATATGCACTTTGGAAGCAAAATTCATAAAGTTCTTAAACTCAGTAACTGCCTTTTGTTCAGATTAATTAAAAGAAACAATGATGGCCCCCGAACCAAAAGGAAAACGTATAAATACTAAAACCAAACATGTAAGTCTATTCAGTAATTAAAGCCATGTAGATTATTACTTTTTTTCCCATTGGACATTGATGAGTAGAAATATATGGGTGTGTTTGTGCATATTGTGAATGAAAGTGGTAGTGAGAAATAGAACAAACCAGTCTGAACACAGCTGGGAGAAGGAGAATATGCATTGTCCTGAAAGGAACCCAGAGGTGGTTTTAGGTCAGCTTCTGCCTGAAAATCCACTGAGGATGTGAGAAAGGAACTTTTCTCCTATAATTTGTTTATTCCTGTTCTCAGAGAAACAGCATTTTCTTTATTTTTAGTGAATGAAAATGACTATGTTAAATAAATACATGACCAAATCATTATCTACTTCTCCTCATTGCAACAGTCCAGAAAAACAAAAGTCCGTCTGTTTTCCAGGCTAAAAGTGGACATGTTATCAAATTCTCAGGCAATTTTTATAGTAGTTTATAAAATTGGTATGTTTAAAGAAATTGAAGTTTGATTCAGTAAGATACACAAATGCCCACCATTTCAACTCTGAGACTTTTTGGTTCTGCCCTCTAGAAATGTAAAAAAAAAAAAAAAAAATTCTTATACATTCTTATACAATTCTTCTCTAAAAATTAGATCCATCAGAAACATATTCTTGGGAAGCACGTATTCTTAGCACGAAGGCATGAGAATGTAAGCAAAAAAAATATTGAGATACTGGGATTTGCCGTGTCTTCTCCCTTTTCTTTTTCACTTCGTGGAGAAGACAGCTGTTTAAAGGCAAAGACAGCTGTTTCCTAGTATTAAGGGTACAGTGTGGAGTTTTCTTCTGAGACCAGGTGCTCAGAGGCATCTTCCAAAGAATTCAGCAAGTTTGTTGATATCAAAGCTGATCAATTTTCTATACCTGAGGACCTATTCTTTTTTCTGGACAACTGTTCATGGGACAGATCAATACATTGAGATTACTATGCAGTCAGTTCTACATTTTCTGAGGCAGTGGGGAGCTGGAATGATCCAAGAAGTGGAAAAAAAAAAAAGTAAAAATATGACTTCACAGGTATTAAAAGTATACAGATACTATCCACGCATACTCAGTTGGATCTTTCAGAGCTTCTTCCTTCTAACACAGCAACAGTGCTACCACGTGATCTGGCAAGAGCAGAGTGACTTGTAAGTATCTGTTTCACCCTCCTCAGGTCTCCAGCTGTGGGTTAACTCATACTGGCCAAGCAGCTCCACATAGCCCTCAGTGAAAGCAAATAGCTTGTACTAGCTGTTAATGAAGGTAAAAAAATGAAATCTTTTTTGGAAAATATATTAATGAATGTGCTTGTATAAATGTGTGTGTGGGTACACATATATTGAAGTATGTATTATTTTACGTGCAATCTTATAAACCTTCTTTCATAATACACCAATACTTTCCAGCTTGTGATATGTTCCATATTTCAATTGCTAAGGAGCACAATTGGAAAATACATTAATTATACTAGAATATATATGATTTAGGTATGGACAGAAACTCTAAAATATATTACAAATTTTGATTCAAGATTTCAGGACACAACACTTTAAGAGTCCCAGTATTATAATGTTATTCTGATTATTAACAGACAATTTACAAAAAGCAAGCAACATGGTTTTTATTCTTTACATTCGTTGTTTCCCATTGGTTTCAAAATAAGTTACAAATCCACAGGAAACCTTTATGTATTAAATACAAAGGGAGAAATTTACAGTTTTTATACTCACTAGAGAGTGTTTGTTTGGTTTGAGCACACTATATTAAATATTTTCATGAAATGGAATAAGAAAAAAAACCCATCAACTGTAACATGAAAGATGCTTATCCTTCTGTTTTGTGAATATAAGCACATTTTGTTTTCATTTTTAATACAGTTTCACTTTAGGATTTCAAGATTCCTTCTTAAAAGAAGCCAAATTACTTGCTTTCAGCTCATTTGAAAATTTGATTAAAAAAGTTTATCAGTTTCTGTAGAGATGAAGTTTTTTGTATTGTCTTAGTACCTCAGTGCACTCAGGTACTTAACTAGTTTATTCACTGCTTACCTAAGTCACTGGAAAGAGAATAGTGCTAATGATAAGAAGAACCTTCAGCAGAAATAGTGTAGCTTAGATGACAAATGAGTACCTTTTATTTCAGTCTGTTGGTCATTTGTTCAGGTGCATGCTTGGTTAGGAAACATTGTACAGATTGTTGGGTGGCTAAAGCACAACTAGCTGCCGGTCTCATTCCAGTTACTGATGGAGAAGTATGTCTGATAAAAATCTCCCATAAAGAATAACAGAAGTCAGTCTGTGTAATCACAGCACAGGATCAGATTTGCACAGGATGAAAGCACAGATTGACTTCTCACCTCCTGCAGTGTTTCCTCAGATCATATTTTAAACTCATTGGAAGGAGGAAAGGCTGAAACCAGGAGAGTCTCAGTTTCAAGTAACCTTTGTTAATCATTGATTATCAAGATTGTCAATCAAGATTTTTTTCATCAGATTAAATTATGCAAAATTAATAATTGGAGAAAACTTGATGTTTTATTTAATAATCATATAAATAATGAAAACATGAAGCATTTTCCATTATTTTCTGTCATGATTCCTGTGATCCATAACTTTGAAACATTCTTGGCATTCCTTTTTCATTTTCCTTGCAGACTCTCCCTCAGCATACTACCTCACTTCTCTGACATCCTTGAGCACTAGTCAGACAAAAAGCAGTGTGTCCTAGGCTGATTCTCAGCTATATGTGGTCTGGTTAAATTCAAATACTCATATGATTATTAATTGCTGCACTTACCATGCAGGCTTTTCACAATCTGTCTTTTCTCTCTATGTAGATGCTAATCTTTAGTAAACTTTTTGAAAATTTGTGTCATTGAAATATCCTCTTCTTTCAGCTTTGACTGAAATTAGATAATAGATTGAAGAGCTATCCAGAGAGAATTCGCAGTGTGATTCTTAAAGTCATCTTTCCTTGGAAAACGTGGCCAAAAAAATACAAAGGGGAACTTTTTTATTTTCCCTAGGACATTTTGGCTGGCAATTTTGCCTGAGGATGGAAGAGGAGCTGATGGAGAGCTTTTGGTTTAGGATTAAGCAGAGGACAGGCAAAGGTGACATTATAGTGGGTGACTGCTGTAGGCCACCCAACCAGGAATAACAAGTGTTTGAGTCCCTCTACAGACAGATAGGAACCGCCTCACATTTGAAAGCCCAGGTCCTCGTGGGGGACTTCAACCACCCTGATATCTGTTGGAGGGACAACATAGCAGGGCATAAACAATCCAGAAGGTTCCCAGAGTGCATTGGTGATAAATTCCTCCTATGAGTGATAGAGGAGCTAATGAGGAGAGAGGTCCATTTCTGGACCTCATACTCATCCATGAGGATCTCATTGGAAAAGTGAAGATCAAAGGCAGCTTTGGTTGGAGTGGCCATGAGATGGTGGAGTTCAGGATTCTGAGGTGAGGAAGGGGGGTGAAAATAAAGCCTACAATCCCTGGACTTCAGGAGAGCAGACTTTGGCCTCTTCAAAGATCTGTTTAGAATAGGGGCCAAAGAAATCTAGTTGATATTCAAGGATCAGATCGTCCAAGTTCAACAGACCTCCATCCCAATGAGTAAGAAGTTAGACAAAAATACCAGGAGGCTTATGTGGATGAACAAGGGCCGAACTCAAACACCAAAAGGAAGCATACAGAGGGTGGAAGTAAAGATGGGTAACCTGGGAGGAATACAGAAACATTGTCTAAGCATCCAGGGATGAAGTTAAAAAAGATAAAGCCCAACTGGATCTGAGTCTAGCCAGGGATGTCAAAGACAAAAAGAAGGACTTCTAGAAGTGCAGACAGAATGAAAGGAAGAGTAGGGGAAATGTGAGGACATTGCTCCAAGAGATGAGCGATTTGGTTACACAGGACATGGAAAACGCTGACATACTGAATGCCTTCTTCACCTCAGTCTTTACCTGCAAGACCTCACATATGGGAAAAGGCTGAGAGTGCTGGGACTGCAGCCTGGAGAACAGAAGGCTCAGGGGGATTGTTACTAATGTATATAAATACCTGAAGAGAGGCTGCAAAGAGGACAGAGTCAGACCTTTTTAGTGGTGCCCAGTGACAGGAACAGAGGCAATAGGCACAAACTGAAACACAGGAGGTTCCCGCTGAACATCAGCAAGCACTTTTTTTTTGGCTGTGAAGGAGACTGAGCACTGGAATAGGTTGTCCAGGGAGGTTGTAGAGTCTCCATGCTTAGAGATACTCAAAAGCCACCTAGGCACTATCCTGGACAACTGGTTGTTAGTGGCCCTACTTTGTGCAGTATGGTTGGACAAGATGTACTCCAGTAGTCCCTTCCAACCTCAATCCGGCAGTGATTCTGTGAATCTGTGACTTTAAAGCAAGCTACTAGTCTTGAATAGAAGCAAGGACATCTTCAGATAGAAAAGCTCCACGAGGTCTGGGAACAGAAGGTTTAGGATAGTTTGCTTGTCCAGGAAATTATTTCCAAGTACCCCAATCTGCAGTAACATTATCTGGAATCTCAAATACTTTTAAAGAAAATATTATGAAGTCATCTTAAAGGTTGGCACACTTCACTGGAAAGTCACAGACATACCAGAGGCAGCTCTACAGCTTTTTCATACTGTGAAAACAGTGACAACCTGCAAGCAGTTAACGCTTATTAGAATGATTTAAAATGTTATTATTATGTAGAAAGTCACATATCAGAGTTCAGTTATATTCACCAAATCTTTAAATGTAGCTTCAAATTCCCTGATAAAACTGTAAGTCTTTTAAATGCTACCATCTCTTCAAGCATCAAAACCATTTAAAAAAGAATTTGAGATGATTGTTTAAAAGTGGATGAAATTTTCAAAATCATGCAATCTTCTAGTTGTTCTACTGATATATTTTTGCTCTTATTTTCTCAACAATTTTCATTACCTAAAAACAATGATAAAGGAATGTGAAACATCTAAAGTAGGTAAAGGAAATATCACCAAAGAATTATGTAATAATTTGCCAAACATTTTAATTCTATGAATATTCTCATTGTTTGTTTGAGATAATATGCCAACTCCATATCATCCTTTTTGGAACTGTATTCTCTATGTTTTCACCTATTTTTGTCTTTTGTATATAGCTCACTATCCACAGTTGAGCACACTAATATTTTTGACCCTTGGGATATAGAAAATCATACAGAATTATTGTAATAAGAAGTTTTATAAAAAATAATTTTGAAAAAGAGACTGCTTGCAAGAAAATGAGCTGGAAAAAAGTTAACACATTATTCGTTTTTATGTGGCCTACATTCCAAAATAAGCAGCCTACCTTGAGTTCTAACTTCCAACATAGCCAAAAACAGGTTCCCTCCTGGTGGTATTTATTTTTATTTCTCCTGGACTAAGCATTTTTTTATAAAATTGATTAAAATTAAAAAAAAGATGTAAGAATGCCAATGCATGAAAAATTAGCATTTTATTAGAACAAATACGTATTGATTCTGCAAAAAAAATGGAACTACGTTTTTATAAAGGAGATAATAAAGATATATATTTTCCTTCGTGTCAATAGCAGTAAAATCTATGCCTTTTGAAAGAAAGTAAATAAAAGCTAAAGTAAAAGTGCTATGGCTAAGTTTAATTTTCTGTAACTTGAGAGGCATATAAATAATGTAGACATCCATGTCACCCCTGGCACCATTTATTGTAACTGAAGGCAGTTCTGGGGTGTGGTTCATTTATTCTTAAAATGGACCTTTACTATTGGCTTCTCTCAAAAGTGCCTTTTTATCTCTGTTCAGTTGAATGGAAGTTTAAAGTGAGTATCAGATCTATGTGTCTACATTACACACAGTTAATCAAGTGCCTCTGTGCTAAATTTATATTTCAAGCTCTAGTGAGGTCATAGAAATGGCCTTCAATAGGTCTCTAGTCAAGGACCCTCTAAAGATAAACAGGACAGACATTCAGAGACTCTCCATGTAATCCTGTACAGCTGATGAGTGAAAATTGCTAAGTGCAAGACCACGTCTTGTCTCTCACTTAAGGGGACTTCTTAACCTCTGAGTTGAATCAGAGTACATTTTAGTCAGTTCTATCCACTTGCTCAAGCAGAACTGCTTTTAAATATACCAGGAAAAGAGAAGAAATTAAGAGAGAGGACTTAGCAGTATCTGCTCCTTGCATAGTAACTTAATCATTAGGCGTTTACCAAGGAAAAGCTAGAAGTAGATTCCAAATCTTCATGAAGCTCATGAGTCTTAATCACATATTCTAGGTCAGAGGAGGATTTTATAAGGGCAAATTACAATAAAACTAGGCATGTAGATGACTCCTGGACAACTTGCCTATTTGATTTCTCAACTGCTCTTTTTGTGGATTTCGTATTAACCTGTCTTTGGTTGGTTCACCAAAATAAAGTTTACAAGGTTGCATGGTTCGTGACTCTGTTTGTGTCTTAATCTCGTCCTTGCAATCATATCGAAACCTCCCCAATATTGGATCGGGACAATCAGTTATCAGAAAAAAAGATGTTAAACCAACAACTTCTGACCCTGATCTGCCCTGTTTGATCAACACGATGCTTGCTCAGCATTTCAGTTCAGTAGAATCTAAGCTTCCCCCCCCGCCTTTGATTTTTATAATCTTTTAAATTGTCATAAAGGAAAACCATGCTATATTACTTTTCTGACATTATAGTTGTTCAAGTTTAAGCTGAGAGCACAGGTTGTGGAATTTTATGGTTTGACTGCTTCAGAAATAAATGTTTTCAGTTTCTTCAGTGTTGAAATAATATCTGTAAGACAACGTCATGTCTTCAACAGAGGCCTCATCAGAATTATGAAGAAACATAACATTGCAAAGTACTTTGGAAACATTAAATATAAAACCTAAGAAATCCTGTACTACGTAAACTGCCTTATGAGTTCACAGACATTATAATGCAGTATTTAATTACAAAACTGTTGCAGTTTGGCTGTGGCTGGCAACAAAGGACCACACGCTCTATTGCCCC